>ENA-UOOK01000183-UOOK01000183.1-fermentation-metagenome-genome-assembly--contig:-NODE-183-length-77679-cov-6.556632_pt1 | contig 77679 bp, 73 predicted proteins | sample MGYA00245777_ERZ724023 | MGnify/ENA primary metagenome ERZ724023 (study PRJEB28704, sample SAMN03018312) | fermentation metagenome | biome: anthropogenic terrestrial biome; feature: soil; material...
ATTTTAAATTAGCTGTTTCTTGATTGTCAGATTTCTAAATTTGGGGAAACTCAAAACAATTACCGGTCCTTTTAGGCATTGTGTTTTTTTCGTTTTAAAGTCCCGAACTTTATCCTTATAAGTTCTAATAATAAAAATTTCTGTAACTGCTATAACATTTCAATAAATGCGGCAATCCTTGTTTCTATCTGTCCGCTGTCAGTTGTGGAATAGTCTGTTTCTAATTTCATAAACGGAATTCCCATTTCCCTTACAGCTCTTTCCATTTTATGAGATTCAACATTAAAAGTATGGCACGCCTGAAGTACTATATCTATAACTCCGTCTGCTTTATATTTTTTTATCATATTCTTTGTATTTTCCATTCTTCCATCATTTGGCGTCATCACTGAACAATTAATCGACAGATAATGGTCGGAAATTTCTCTCAAAATATCATCTGCTTCTTCATCAATCATATGGCTGTTTGTTCTTTCACCGCTACAGTCATCAATGCACACTATGACTCCGCCGTTATCTTCAATAACAGACCCGACTTTTTTAATTACTCCCCCCATAGGGCACCCGGTAAGCAAAATTCGCTTTAATTTTACATCAATATTAGACGTACCTTCTTCAAATTCCTTCTTTTTCTGAGAAATAAGGGTACGAATATTACTTATATTCTCCTCTGCGCTAAAACAAAAGTTCCCCTTTTGAAGGGCAAGCATCATATCAGTACCCATCACTGCAGGCGGGCAGCTTTCCTGAAGGTGAAACAATTCACATTTTGCGGCTCTAAGGTTATTACGCTGCCTAACAGCGTTTCTGAGCTTCTCATCCGTGATTTTAACTCCGAACTTTCTTTCCAATTTTTCTTTAAGAAGCTTTAATTCCTCGTACCATATTTCCTTTGAATATGAACGCTCCTGACTTTGAGGCAAATGCAAAATATAAGTTTCCTTTAATTCATTAAGCAATTCATACATTTTCTTTTTGCCATCACAAGTTGTCTCGCCTATAATTATATCAGAAAAATATGTATATGGACACTTCTCCGTATATGCAAACCCATAAGTTGATTTAACCAAAGGGCATAAATTTTTAGGCAAAACTCTTTCCGCATCAGGAATAGTCTCATTGCTCGTGCCACAAAGGCCAATAGCAGCTATTCCAGCCGCATCCAGCAATTCAAGAGGAGTATAAGAACATAGCCATCCTGCAATTATACCGCCGTTTTCTTTAAATTCCTTTGCTTTTATAAAACCTTGCCTTCTTGAATCCTCAAATTCATCAAATTTGCTTGGCAACACTGCTTCTGACATTTTTATTTTCTCCATTTCTATATAAATTATATAATTTCTGTAAAAATATTATTTTATAACTAGATTATTATAAAACCTATTTTAAGTAAAGTCAACTTTGCTGGCATGGTCAGAAAAAGTGTTTTCATGAAAAGCATTTCTTGCCAATTTGTCAGCCAAATCATTATATTTATCTCCAGAATGACCCTTTACCTTTACAAATTGTATTTTTACTTTGGTTGAAGCTGAATCATAAAAAGCTTTATATGCCTTTGTTCCTATCTTATTTGCTTTCCACCTGCCAGTACACCATTTGGCAATCCCCTCGTAATCATGGTAAATAGTTAGACTTTTTATACTATTGTCTAAACAAAACTGAATGGCTTTTTCCGCACCTTTTAATTCTCCCGCAACGTTATTCATTTCAGCAAGTTCAGGATCATCAAATACCTCTGAAAAATGCTGTTCCTTTCCGTGGCAAAATATCACTGCTCCGTAAGAAAATTGATTTGTTTCTTTATTATAGCTTCCGTCAACATACGCCACAGCCTCAGTATCTATAATTTTTTTTATTGTCGGTTTTTGCACATTGCCTTCCATATATGCTTCTGCTTCATCCAAAGAAGTAAAACTTTTGTATTCAGCATTGGAAAATCCATTGACTTGTAACAGACACTCAGCCCAGGTTACATAAATTCCGGGAACTTCGCCCTTTCTAACTGCATAAAACTTTTTTGCCATTGTTCACCTCTCTTATTGTACTCATACATCTATTTAAGCTACCTTATAAAATCTATAAAAAATCACCATTAATACAATATACTAAACTTTTATAAGAAAATTAATTTACATCCAATCCCTTGCAATTATTATATACTACAACCATGCAAAAAATCTACCATTAAAAATATTGTTCTCAAAAAAACAATAATATTAAAACGATAATTTATTATATTGAATTTACTAATGCATTTTGTTAGAATATTGATGATATACATAATAATAACTAACAATACTTTTATAATGCAAAAAACAAATAGTAAACAAAATTCAAAGAAATCGAGGGAATGAATTATTATGAAATACGATTTTACCAGTTTTATTGATCGCCGCGGCAGAGATTCTATTGCCATTGATTTTGCACCTGAAAAACCTAAGAAGGGATTTGATGTAATTCCCATGTGGGTTGCAGATATGAACTTTCCTACAGTGCCAACCATACAGGAAGCAATTATCGAACGTGCAAAACACCCTATGTTCGGTTACTTTAAACCTAGTAAAATTTACTTCGACTCAATTATTAAATGGCAAAAAATTCGAAATGGTGTTTCTGAATTAACAGCAGAGCACATAGGCTACGAAAATGGTGTGCTGGGCTGCGTAGTATCGGCAATTAATGCATTCTCAGCTCCCGGTGACTGTGTTCTGCTTCATTCACCTACCTATATCGGGTTTACATCGTCCTTAGAAAACAACGGACGCAAGATTATCCACTCTGATCTTGTACTTGATAAAGATGGAATATGGCGCATGAATTATGAAGATATGGAATATAAATTAAAAAAATACAAAATACATGTAGCAATATTTTGTTCTCCTCACAACCCCTGCGGACGTGTGTGGGAACGAGAAGAAATCAAAAGGGCAATGGAAATATATAAAAGAAATAATTGTATAGTAATTTCTGATGAAATCTGGAGCGACATTATTTTATACAATAATAAACATATACCCACACAAAGTATCAGCGAAGATGCCCACAACCGTACTATTGCACTTTATGCTCCAAGCAAAACATTTAATCTTGCAGGATTGATCGGATCGTATCATATTATTTACAACAAGTATCTTCGTGACCGTATCGAATCACAAAGCAGCAAGTCTCATTACAATGAAATTAATGTGCTCTCAATTCATGCATTGATCGGAGCCTATAAGCCGGAAGGCTATGAATGGGTTGATGAACTGTGTAAGGTACTTGAAGAAAATGTAGATTATGCCTGTAACCATATAATTAAAAACTACAAAGGAGTCAAATTTTCAAAACCTCAAGGCACATACATGCTGTATCTTGATTATGAACATTGGTGCAAAGATCATAATATGTCCTTAGAACAGCTATATAAATCAGGTACTGATGTAGGTGTTATGTGGCAGGACGGACGCCCTTTCAACCGCCCATATGCAATTCGTTTAAACCTTGCCTTGCCAAAATCAAAGCTCATTGAGGCTTTTGAACGTTTAGACAAATACGTGTTTAATGAAACTGCCAATATCCGTTATTGAAAAATAATATTAAGAATGAGGTGTTTTTAAGGTGGAAAATAAAAGAAGCAACTATGAACTTTGCTATAAGGATTTATGTGAAAAATTCAGGCAACGATCCCCAAAAGAAATTGCCGAAAAAAGCAGAGCTCAATATGATGCTGAAAAAAATCTCTTTACTCTGAAATATTTTAACAGAGAATATTTGATTTCATATCCAGAAGGTTCCATTACCCTGAAAAATTACAATGATGCCCAGTTTCCAAATAAATATAACTCAATATTAGACAAATTATTTATTATTAGCTATCTCTATAGATGCAGTAATAGCGGATTAACAGGTAAGTTGATACCTTACAGGGAAATAGAAGGTGTAGGTCATACTTATGATTTTTTTGCCACTTACGGAACAAACAAAATAGCAAAATATTTCGGACATAATGGGAAACTGTTTTTAATGGCCGGGAGAAACTTAAATGCCAAAAAACTTACCATGGGAGATATTTCATTGCAGTTTAATATATTTCCAAATATCCCCGTGGCAATAATTCTATGGCTGGCAGATGAAGAATTTGAAGCTCATGCAAACATCCTTTTTGACTCTTCTGCTTCAAAAGAAATCCACATAGCAGATTTAGCTGATTTATGTTCAAAAATAGCCGATGAACTGATAATGAGCACAAAAGAAATAAAAAATTCATAGCTACCACAAAATAAAAATAGTGTGCTCATAACCATTCACCATATCGGCTGACATAAATCTTTTTAACCAGCTGGGCGAAAATAAAGTATCCTGCTAAAATAAGCATCAGCCATGGTATAAAAGAAGTAGGCAGCGGCATCATGTCAATACCTATTGCTAAACTGCTGAACCCTATTATAAAAGCAACAGCTGCAACAACAAGAGTGGATACAATAAGCGAAGCAGAGGGCCTGCTCTGTAAAAACGGTATTTTTGCAGTTCTAATCATGTGAATAACCAATACCTGAGATACTGTACCGAACACGAACCATCCACATTGAAACATTGGTGACAACTCAATCGTATTTGCTCCGATAATCCACCACATAACTGCAAAACACAAGACATCAAATACTGAACTAAGCGGCCCCATATATGCCATAAAAGACTTAATTGATCGTGTTTCCCATTTACGTGGGCTTTTAACATATTCATCATCCACTTTGTCAAATGGCATTCCCATTTGAGCAAAATCGCAAAGCAAGTTTTGCATTAATATTTGAATTGGAAGCATTGGTAAAAATGGTAAAAAGATACTGGCAGCAATGACTGAAACCATATTGCCAAAATTACCACTTGCCGCCATCTTGATATATTTTACAATGTTCCCAAAAGTACGGCGGCCTTCTATTACACCATGTTCAAGTACCATCAGATCTTTTTTCAGCAGTATAATATCTGCAATTTCCTTGGCGATATCTACAGCGCTGTCTACAGAAATACCTACATCCGACTGGCGAAGTGCAGGTGCGTCATTAATGCCGTCACCCATATAACCTACAGTATGCCCGCCAACTTGAAGGGCCTTGACTACGCGCTCTTTTTGAAATGGTGACAATTTTGCGAACAAATCGCATGTTTTTACTGCATTCACCAATTCCGTATCATCCATCTGTTCTGTATCACGTCCTGTCAACATATGGGAAGTGCTTACACCAACCTTACCGCATACCTTTGATGCTACACCTTCACTATCACCTGTGAGCACAACGGTTCGTACCCCATGTTCACGAAGTGCAGTAATAGCAGATTTGGCACTTTTCTTAGGCGGATCAAGGAATCCTACAAAACCAATTAAAACCATATCTTTTTCGTTGGCAACACTAAAAGTGTTGCTGTCAGGAACTTGATTTTTCTGGGCTACAGCAATCATGCGAAGCCCATCAGTATTGTATTTTTCATAAATATTCAAAGCTGCACATCTGGTTTCTTCATCCATAGGCATAATGCTGCCATTCATCTCAACAAAAGACGAGATGCTGATCATCTCTTCCACCGCACCTTTTGTAATAAGCTGACGTTTCCCGTTTTTATCTTCCAAAACCACACTCATTCTTCGGCGGGTAAAATCAAATGGGATTTCGTCAACTCGTGTATAATTGCCAACTTTATCTTCAAGATTATACTTTGAGGCACGATTGATTATGGCAAGGTCAATTAGGTTTTTAAGCCCCGTCTGAAAATAACTGTTAAGGTAAGCATGGCGCAGCACACGAGTATCATCTTCCCCATGCAAATTAATATATTTTTCCAAAACAATCTTATCTTCTGTCAACGTTCCGGTTTTATCGGTACAGAGCACATCCATTTCTCCAAAAGTTTGTATGGCCCCAAGCGTGCGAACAATAACCTTATGTTTTGACATAGAAACCGCCCCTTTAGCTAACGTTGAAGTCATAATTACCGGCAGCATTTCAGGTGTAAGACCCACTGCAATGCTAACTGCAAAAAGTAGTGCATTTGACCAATTACCTTTTGTAAATCCGTTGATTAAAAATATAATAGGCACCATAACCAACATCATACGAACCAATAGTCTGCTGACTGAACCTACACCTCGCTCAAAGCTGGTTTTTGCTCTATCTCCAGACAGGGTCTTTGCCATAGAGCCAAAATACGTATTGTTTCCGGTTGCCAGCACTACAGCTGTGGCGCTTCCACTGACAATATTAGAACCCATAAATCCAATATTTCGCAAATCAGTAATTCCATCACCAGGTTTGTTTCCTACATCAATGAATTTTTCAACAGGATTAGATTCGCCTGTTAAAGCCGCCTGAGCAACAAATATATCCTTTGCCGTTAAAAACCGTACATCCGCCGGCAGCATATCTCCTGCAGAAAGACGTACAATGTCTCCCGGAATAACCTCGTCTATCATTATTTCAACCGGCTTTCCATCACGCTTGACCTCCGCTTTGTTGGAAATCATCTTTAACAGCTTTACAGCAGCAGCGTTTGAACGCTGACTTTGCACAAAAGCCACCAAACTTGATAAAAATACCATTGACAGAATAATAGTAACAGTAAGATAATCAGGTTGTGATGATGAAACAACATCCGTAAAATATGTGATAACTGCAATAAAGAGTAAAATAATGTTAAAAGGGTTAACGACTGCTTCTCTCAGCCTGTGAAGAGTTGTATTTTTATTACTTGTAGTTATAATATTTTTTCCAAACTCATCCAGCCTATTTTCAGCTTCTGTGCTTGTCAAGCCATCTTTTGTGGTTGACAAATCCGAAAAAAGTTCCTCTACCGACATAAAAGCAAAAGCACGTAATTTTATTTCGGTATTATTTCTGTTTTTTTGAATTTTGCTTCTTTGAGTCTTTATTCTCATAAGATTCACTAAAATCATTCCTTTCTTTTTAGTATTCCCCAGCAAAACATAAAAAAACAGCAAAAAAAGCCGCTCCGAAAAGTGGCATTTTGTAACATTTTACACGCAGGATGAATCAGCATTCAAAAAGACATGCACAATGAACAGCAGCCTGCGAAAAACGCCGCCAAATCGGTTATGTTTTGTACTGAAGGATCAAAACCATATATCCAACTCCCAGGATCGCCGTCCATTGTCTCACTTCCTTTTTATTAGTTTTATTAGTATAGCTAATTATATCAACTTAATACCGAATAGTCAATTCATAAGGAACGTGAATTGTGTAATTTTTCCTGCATTCTTCCATCTCCCTCTATTTGCTTAAGAATTGGAAGAAGAAATAACAGTAGACTTCCGGATTATAATTAATAAATATTTTCAAATATTAAATTACTTTATATAATTAATTTACTCCCCCTATTTTAACAGTGTTTTTTGTAGTACCAGGGATGAGTTTGGATATTACATCAAATAAAAGCCGAATTTTTATGCTAAGGAATTCGACTTTTTTAGAATTGGGATTTACTCTTACTTTAGTTCTTTACCGTCTTCGAACGCATGACCAACTACTTCATTCATTCTAAAATATAAATTTCCAACTGAATCAAATGTGATCGGATCCAATTTTATCGGATCTATTTTTCCATCTGCATTCAAGATACTCTCATCTGCACTTACGTTCACAATTTCCCCTACCAAACGGCAGGTTTTTTCATCATAGCTGACTTTCTTACACTCCAACGCCATGGCCAGTTCATCTATAATCGGAGCATCTATAAACTCACTTTTTGTAGCATGAAAACCAGTCTTTTTAAACTTATCCGGCGTATCATTTGCTGACACAATTCCTACATAATCACATTCTGTTACATGTGTCGCATCTGCTATGCTGACTGTAAACGCACCTCGGGCAAAAATGTTTTTAAGTGTTTTGCGTTCATGATTAATGAAAATAGAAATCTCATTGTTTCCACTAATTCCACCCCATGCTGCATTCATTGCATCAACAGTGCCATCTTCATTATAAGTTGCGATAATTAATACCGGCATTGGATAGATATACGATTTTGGTCCTAAATCTTTTCTCATGAAATTCCTCCTTCTCTTTTTCTGATAAACTTTAAATTCCTTGTTTCTTTAACTTATCAATCGTATATTCATAATAACACAAAAATTGCTCAAGCTCAATGAGATACACAGAAACAAATAAAACAGTCTCAGCTAATGCTCAGTATTATGACACATCTTGTAGAAGAATCCCATTCTGCCGGCAGAAAGATAGCAGTGAAACTATTACAAAGCCTGGAACATCGAAAAACTTAAATAATGAAACATTTTACCCTAAAGTTATATCAGAAGGAGACTCAAAAGAAACTTTTGATTTAATAATATTCTGCGTAAAAAATTATCACCTTGAAAACGCTATTAAGGATGTTAAAAGTTTTGTTGGTAAAAATACAATCCTTATAACATTTTTAAACGGTATAACCGCAAGGTACAGAATACACAAAGTATTTCCGGACACAAAACACTCTATGGATTAGCCATTAGAATTGATGCCGAAAGAACAAATAATGGCTTTTTCCGCAATTGTATTTTATATATTGACATTTATCTGATTTGGGTATAAAGTTAATAACAATTAAATAACAATCTTCAGGGCAGGGTGAAATTCCCTACCGGTGGTATAGCCCACGAACCGCAAGGTATGATTCGGTGTAACTCCGAAGCCGACAGTAAAGTCTGGATGAAAGAAGATAATGCAGTATCCGTGTTTTTTACATGCCAACTGATATTCCGCTCTGAAATGAATCATCATTTCAGAGCTTTTTGTATTCGGTTTTGCGTAAATATTTTATACGTTTCTGTAGTAAATGCCTTGAACCTTGTTTTCAAGGCATTTTTCTTTTCAGGAGGTGTAACATGAAAGATGCAGAATATATGCGTTTAGCTTTGCAGCTTGCCCAAAAAGGCATGGGATTTGTGGCGCCGAATCCTATGGTTGGAGCAGTACTTATAAAAGATGACCGCATCATCGGTCAGGGGTACCATGAACAATATGGAGGTCTCCATGCGGAACGAAATGCGCTTGCGAACGCCACGGAATCGCCAAAGGGTGCAGCCTTGTATGTGACGTTAGAGCCATGCTGCCACTATGGAAAGACATCACCCTGTACAAAAGCTATTATTGAAAGTGAAATCCGCAGAGTGGTTATCGGCAGTCATGATCCGAACCCTCTGATGGCAGGAAAAGGCATCGAACTGCTGCGGAAACACGGTATTGAGGTTGTGGATGGTGTTCTCAAAGCAGAATGTGACAAGCTATGCGAAGTATTTTTTCACTTTATCCAAACCGGAACGCCCTATGTATTGATGAAATATGCCATGACAATGGACGGAAAAACAGCCGCGTACACAGGTGCTTCCAAATGGATTACCGGTGAGGCCGCACGCCGCAGAGTGCATGAAGACCGGCACCAGTACAGCGCTGTCATGGCGGGAATAGGCACGGTGCTTGCAGATGATCCTCTGCTTACCTGCCGCATAGAAGGCGGCAGAAATCCCCTGCGTATTATCTGTGATACACATTTGTGTCTGCCGCTCTCCTCTCAAATCGCTTTGACTGCAAAGAAGGTTCCAACGCTGATTGCCACAAGCAACACAGATTTACAGCAGCACCAGCCCTATATCGAAGCTGGATGCCGTATTTTGACCGTTCCACAAAAGGAGGGCCTTTTGGATTTGAACAAGCTCATAACAAAATTGGGCGAAAAAAAGGTGGACAGTATTCTACTGGAGGGTGGCGGTATACTGAACTGGTCGGCACTTCAGGCGGGGATTGTAAGCAAGGTACAAACCTACATCGCGCCCAAACTCTTTGGCGGTGCAAACGAAAAAACACCCGTAGCAGGACAGGGCGTTCCACTCCCAGAGGATGCGTTTTTACTGACAAATAGCATAGTCACCCGTTTGGGTGAGGATATATTAATTGAAAGTGAGGTGAAGCCTTGTGTTCACAGGAATTGTTGAGGAAATCGGCATTTTAAAGGCGGTGCGGAAAGGAACACAGTCTTCTGTGCTAGCCATACAGGGAAACGTAATTTTTAACGACATTCGCATTGGGGACAGCGTAGCAGTAAATGGTGTATGCCTGACAGCCACTGGTATTTCTTCCAATATATTTCAAGCGGATGTGATGCACGAAACCCTGAACCGCTCTTCTCTTGGTAAGCTGCGACCCGGAGACTCCGTCAATTTAGAACGCTCTATGCCGGCAAACGGACGCTTTGGAGGGCATATCGTTTCCGGGCATATTGACGGAATCGGTACAGTGAAATCCATCAGAAAGGACGATAACGCCATTTGGTACACCATTGCGGCAGAAAGCCGTATTCTGCACTACATTATAGAAAAAGGCTCCATTGCGGTGGATGGCATCAGCCTGACGGTAGCGGCAGTTTCTGCTTTGGATTTTAGTCTGTCCGCCATTCCTCATACGGTGAAATCCACAATTCTTTCGTACAAAAGTGTTGGTGATACCGTTAATCTGGAAAACGACCTTATGGGGAAATATATTGAAAAGTTTTCAGGTTCCGACGCAGGAAAAAAACCTGCAGGTGGAATTTCAAAAGAGTTCTTAACGAAATTTGGATATTAGGAGGATCATTATGTTTAAGTACAATACCATTGAAGAAGCGCTGGCAGCACTTCGACAAGGGAAAATCATTCTCGTTACAGACGATGAGAGAAGAGAAAATGAAGGTGATTTTATATGTGCCACCGAATTTGCCACCACAGAGAATATAAATTTTATGGCAACCTACGGCAAAGGGCTGATCTGTATGCCCATGGGTGAGGAACTATGCAGACGGTTGCATTTTCCCCAGATGGTTTCCGAAAATACAGATAACCATACCACCGCATTCACCGTTTCGGTGGATCATGTAAGCACCACCACTGGAATCTCCGCAGCAGAGCGTTCCGTCACTGCAATAAAATGTGTGGATGACGAGGCGAAACCAGAGGATTTCCGCCGTCCAGGACATATGTTCCCGCTGCTTGCTAAACAAAACGGTGTGTTGGAGCGTGGAGGACATACAGAGGCAACCATCGATTTGATGCGTCTTGCGGAGCTGAAGGACTGTGGGCTTTGCTGCGAAATTATGCGAGAAGACGGCACCATGATGCGTACACCCGAACTTATCGAGCTGGCTCAAAGGTGGAGTCTTATCTTTATTACCATCGAAGAATTGCAGAGCTACCGCAAAAAGCATGACCGACTGGTGGAGCAAACCTCCGTCAGTGAAATGCCCACCAAATACGGTAACTTTAAAGCATATTGCTACGTGAATAAGCTCAACGATGAGCACCATGTGGCGCTCGTGAAAGGCGAAATTGGCAATGGACAAGATATCCTGTGCCGTGTTCATTCGGAATGCCTTACTGGGGACGCATTCGGCTCCATGCGCTGTGACTGCGGACAGCAGCTTGCTGCTGCCATGGCACAGATCGAGCAGGAAGGTCGCGGAATTCTACTTTATATGCGGCAAGAGGGACGTGGAATTGGACTCGTCAACAAGCTAAGTGCTTATGCCTTGCAGGATAAGGGCATGGATACATTGGAAGCCAACCTTGCTCTAGGTTTTGAGGGAGATCAGCGTGAATATTATATCGGTGCTCAAATCCTGCGTGATCTTGGAGTCAAAACCTTACGTCTGCTCACCAATAACCCCGATAAGGTCTACGGACTCTCCGGCTTTGGCATGGAAATTATTGAAAGAGTCCCCATTCAAATGACAGCAAATGAATATGATTTATATTACTTGCAAACCAAGCAAAACAAAATGGGGCACATTCTACGCTATTAAAATCATATCTTAAAGGAGTTAGAATTTATCATGAAAGTTTTTGAAGGAAAGCTTGTATCAAAGGAAATTAAAATCGGCATTGTAGCCGCACGTTTCAATGAATTTATTACAGCAAAGCTGCTTAGTGGCGCATTGGATTGCCTGAAACGTCATGATGTCAGTGAAGAAAGCATTGAAGTCGCATGGGTTCCCGGTGCTTTTGAGATTCCGCTGATTGCGTCAAAAATGGCAAGCTGCGGAAAATATGATGCTGTGATTTGTCTTGGTGCCCTGATTAGAGGAAGCACCAGCCATTACGATTATGTTTGCAGCGAGGTATCCAAAGGAATTGCCCATGTATCGCTGAACAGCGGTGTTCCGATCATGTTCGGTGTACTTACCACAGAGAACATCGAGCAGGCTATTGAACGTGCAGGAACAAAGGCTGGAAACAAAGGTTTTGACTGTGCAGCTGGTGCGATTGAGATGGTCAATCTGATTCATGAGATACAGGAATAAATAATAACGGCGGCGAAGTTTTATAACAAACTCAACACCGCCGTTATTATCAATTTAAGAATAACTATATGAACTTTTCTTATTATTTCTATTGTATTACCTGATATTTTCCTTTCTTATTCTTTTGCTTTGCAAGGGCAGCCATCCAAATGGTCATCGATTACACCAACTCCCTGCAAAAATGAATAGCAGATAACAGGACCGACAAAATTGAATCCTCGTTTCTTCATGTCTGTGCTTACTGTTTCTGACAATTCGTCTTGGGCAGGCATCTCTGACAAATGCTTCAAATGATGCACAATCTGCTTTCCTCCCGTGAAATGCCAGACATAGTCATCAAACGATCTAAACTCTCCGGAACATACTATCTCCTGCACCGCTTTGGCATTATGTACAGCCGCTTTGATTTTTGCTCTGCTCCGTATGACTTCTGGATTCTGCATAAGTTCTTCTGTTTTCTGGTCATCGTACCGGGCAACTGTATTGATGTCAAACCCATCAAATGCCTTTCTGATCGCTGCCTCCTTATGTATTATAGTCAACCACGACAGTCCAGCCTGCTGCCCTTCGAGACAAAGCATTGCAAATAGCTCCGTGTCATCATGACATGGCTGACACCATCTGTTATCGTGATAATCAAGCATAAGCGGATCGTTTTTCGCCCAATTACAACAATTATCCATACCTGCACCTTACTTTCTTCTATAATTAAATAATTAAGTCTTTTAACGACTGCCTGATAGTCATTTCTATAACTCCGTTAGCTACAACCACATCATAACTACCTGATTTGAGAATGCTGCTCATTTTTTCAAGACCATTTCTTGCGGCTGTTATATCTTCTTCCGATGGTTCCTTACCGGAAGTTGGCGTATCAAGTGCACCTACCATATTCAAAAGTGTACTCTTTCTGGAGCCAGATTCTCTATACTGCTCATCATTTCAGATACATTTTCTTCGGCTTTTTCTATCACAATTGCCCCACATTCGGAAAATGATTTCATCTATCGTTACTTCGATTATATCGTTTTTCATCTGCTCTCTACTATATTTCAACTTCTTCCGGTGCTTTTGCCATATCTTTCACTATGAGAGAATCGTCTCCGCCTAAATTTTTTATTATTTTTTTTATGCTCATTTTAACATATTTAGCATAGCCTGTAGCCGCAACGGTTCCATCGCCTAATATTATTTCACCTGTCCCCTCAAATATAAGCCTTGTATTCCTTTTTATTCTGGCAACAGCTTTTACAGGTTTATCAAGAGGGACAGGTTTTTTATATTTAATATTCAACTCAACTGTAACTCCCCATGACTCAGGCTCTTCAATCATAATTGCTCTTCCTATAGCTTCATCCAAGATTGCTGAAATAATGCCTCCATGCATTCTGTCAGGATAACTTTGATATATTGGGGAAGGCCTGGAAATTGACATAAGTTCTCCATTTTCCAATTCATAAAATTTTGTTTTTAAAGATTCTTTGTTTTCCGTACCACAGACAAAACAGTTTTTGCTTATAAATTGTTTTTTCTTAACTTTATATTTCATAATACCCTCTACTTTAAATTTATAGTTATTAATGGAACTAAAACAGTTCCGTTATATTTCATAAATAGGATTCAAATTTATTAATGCTATTCGTTAATTTTTCTTTTCCTTTTGCGCTTTTTCAGATAGCTTTCACTTTCATCTGAAAATAAACTGCTTAAATAATTTTCAACCTCAACGGCAGTTTCCATGTTTAGTGTGTTGTCAGCAATCTTTTTCATCTCATGCATGTTTAAATTTCTTATTATATATCTTGAGCTTAAGATAGAGGAAGAATTTATGCTGAATTCATCAAGCCCCATACCTAAGAATACAGGAATAAGTTTTGGATCTCCTGCCGCCTCGCCGCACATTCCAACCTTTATACCAGATTTATGCCCGTTTTCTATAATTCCCTTAACTAACCTAAGCAATGCAGGATGATATTGGCTATACAAATATGACAATTTTGAATTCATTCTGTCAACAGCCATTGTATACTGTATTAAATCATTTGTACCTATGCTGAAAAAATCTACTTCTTTTGCCAACAAGTCAGATATGATTGCAGCCGATGGGACCTCAATCATAATACCTATCTCAATATTGTCGCTAAAAGGAATTCCTTCTTGTACAAGTTCCTGTTTAGCTCTCTCCAAAATTTTCTTGGTATCTCTAAGCTCTTTCATAGTAGAGATCATTGGGAACATTATTTTAAGATTGCCATAAACACTTGCTTTTAAAATTGCTCTAAGCTGTGTTCTGAAAATATCAACATTGCCCAAACAAAGCCTTATGGCTCTGTACCCCAAAAATGGATTCGCTTCTTTTGGTATGTCAAAATAAGAAACATTTTTGTCTCCTCCAATGTCCAAGGTCCTTATTATTACCGATTTATCCCCCATTTTCTGAAGTACTTCCCTATACTCTTCAAATTGTTCATCTTCTGAAGGCTGACAACTGCGATTCATAAAAATAAATTCACTTCTAAAAAGCCCTATACCTTCGGCATCGTTTTTTAAAACCATATCTACATCATGAGGAGTTCCTATATTGGCCGACAGCGATACTTTAAAACCGTCCTTAGTTGTTGTAGAAAGTCCTATCTGTTTTTTAAGCCCATTATTTATTTCTTCTAATCTTGCTTTTTTTTGAATATAATACAACAATTGTTTTTTATTTGGATTAATAAGTACTTTTCCGCTTTTACCGTCACATATTACAATGTCATCATCTTTTATTTTTTGAACTATGTTGTCAATTCCGATTACTGTCGGGATTCCCAACATCCTGGAAATTATTGCAGCATGGGAAGTCTTCCCTCCAATTTCAGTAATTATGGCTGCCACACTTTCCTTTTCAATCTGCGCAGTATCTGAGGAGGTTAAATTTTTGACAACAAGCACGGAATTTTTATTTAGCTTTGAATAATCCACAGTTTTAACACCCAGGAGAATTTTAACAACTCTTAACATTACATCCCTGATATCTTCTGATCGTCCCTTTAGATATTCATCCTTTATATTATCAAATAGACTAATATAATATCCTGATATTTCTTTTAGAGAATATTCCGCGCTGACATTTTCATTTATTATCTTAGACTCAATCTCTGAAATAAATGTATTATCTTCCAACATCATTTCGTGAGATTTAAAAATCTGAGCTTCCTTTTTGCCAACTTCATTGAGAGTTTTCACATATAATTTGTCTAACTCGCTTCTCCCTATTTCAAAAGCATTCCTTAGCCTGGCAATTTCTCTTTTAGTATCATTAATATAAACTTTAGCTATGTCTATTGATTTTTCATTAATTACAAAAGCTTTTCCTATTCCAATTCCCGGTGAAACGCCTAAGCCTTTCATATATTTCACTACCTTTCAGCTTTTATAACAACGGAACAATTACAACACACCATAAGAAATAAGAAATGCCCCTCTTATGAGATATGATTCTGTACTTTATGGCTGTGAAAAGATACTGGACATTTAGCCTTGTTATAACTATTTAGCATATTTGTTTATTGTAATTATTTTGACTGGTACCATGATTTGTATATTATAATATTATATTACGTAAAAGTGATTATTGTCAACGAATAATATTGAAATTTCAACGCTTCTTTTGGTAATGTTTTCATGGCAAGCCCGACTTTTTTCATTCAAAAAAAGAACGGTACTGTACTCAGTCCGTTCTACGTTCTATAACATTATTATTTACTTACTTTTTCAAGCTTCATTCCTGTATCTATGCCGTTCAGATTTTGAATTTTCAGAGTATTGTCTGTTACTTTTTCAATTGTGTCCGCTAATGTTTCACTCTTGATAAACTCTTCAAATTTCTTTACTGTTTTGTCTATATCTTCAGAACCGTTGTAGAAAATACGGATTCTGTCCATCATTTCATAGCCGTTATTTTTCCTCATCTGCTGAACTTTTGATATGAACTCACGGGCATATCCTTCACCTATCAAATCATCTGTCAGATTTGTATCTATAACTACAAATAAATTACTGTCTGTTGAAACATCGTAGCCTTCTTTTGCTGAAATGCGAATATCCAATATTTCTTCATTTAGCTCAACAATTTGACCGTTAACTTTCATCTCGCACTTCTCTCCGGCCTGAATCTTAGTAATTATTTCTAAAGATTCGGCTTCAGACAATGCTTTTTCAAATGCTTTTACATTACTGCCAAGCATAGGACCGGCAACCTTAAAATTAGGCTTCAAAGAAAATTCCATAAATTTATTAAGATCATGCTCGAACACAACTTCTTTAGTATTTAACTCTTCCATTATTAACGGAGACAAGTCCTCAATAAGCTTCTGATACTTTCCGTCAACATGTATTTTTTTTATGGGCTGCCTTACCTTTATCCTTGCCTTCTCTCTGGAAGCTCTTCCCAATTTCACAAGATTTTTTACAAGATCCATTCTCTTTTCAACATTTTCATCTATTAATTCTTCATGTATTTTTGGATAATAACTTAAATGGACAGATACCTCATCTGTTAAGTTTCTATAAATTTCTTCGGATAAATACGGAGCAAATGGAGCAGTTAATTGAGCTACACCCACCAATATTTCATAAGTTGTATTATAAACTGCTTTCTTGTCATCCGTAAGTTCTGATGCCCAGAATCTTCTTCTTGAACGCCTGATATACCAGTTAGATAAATCCTCGTTTACAAATTCCTGAATTACTCTTACAGCCTTGTTATGGTCATAGGCATCCATGCTCCCTCTGACATATTTTACCAAATTATTGAATTTAGAAATAATCCATCTGTCAAGTTCCGGCCTATCTTTGAATTCAATGAAAAACTTCGTTGGATCTATATTATCAGTATTGGCATATAACGCAAAGAAAGTATAAACATTTTTTATTGTACCAAAATATTTGCTTAATACTTCTTTTAATCCGTCTTCATCAAATTTTGTCGGTGACCACGCAGGCGATACATACAAAAGATACCATCTTAACGCATCAGCTCCGTACTTATCGAACAGCTCAAACGGATTAACTGTATTGCCTTTTGATTTTGACATTTTCTTTCCGAATTTATCCAAGATCAGGTCATTTACTAAAACTCTTTTATATGGAGCTTTTCCCTTTACAAATGTAGAAACAGCCAACAGAGAATAGAACCATCCTCTTGTCTGATCAATTCCTTCACAGATGTAGTCAGCAGGGAACAGGCTGTCAAATTTATCCACATTTTCAAAAGGATAATGCCATTGAGCATAAGGCATGGATCCTGAATCAAACCAGCAGTCAATAACATCCTTTTCTCTTGTCATTTTCTTGCCGCATTTAGGACATACAATATGGATAGCATCAACAAACGGCCTGTGCAGTTCAACTGTTTTTTCGTCCACATTCTCAATTGCTTTTTCTGCCAATTCCTTTCTTGATCCGATACTTTCAACGTGACCGCATTCGCATCTCCAAAGAGGCAGCGGTGTCCCCCAATATCGGCTTCTTGAAATTGCCCAGTCATTTAAGTTTTCTAACCAGTTTCCGAATCTTTTTTCTCCTACAAATTCCGGGTACCATTTAACGGTATTGTTGTTTGCTATCAGCTGATCCTTTAGCTTAGTCATTTCAATATACCAACTTGGTCTTGCATAATATATCAGCGGTGTATGGCACCTCCAGCAGTGGGGGTAGTTATGAATAACAGGTTCTTTTTTGTATAGTTTCCCATTTTCTTTCAGCCACTTAAGTATTGCAGGATCTGCATCCATTACAAACATTTCCGACCATGGTGTCCCTCTGAACCTTCCTGTGTCATCAACAGGATTAATAACTGGAAGATTATATTTCACTCCCGTGTTGTAGTCATCTTCGCCGAAGGCAGGAGCCGTGTGGACTATACCGGTACCATCTTCTACAGTAACATAATCGGCACAAGTTATATAAAATGCATTTTTGCCTTTAGGAACTTCAACATATGGCATAAGCTGCTCATATTCCATGAATTCCATGTCTCTGCCCTTCATTTCTTCAATCACTTCATATTCATCGTGTATCACTTTGTCAACCAAGGATTTGGAAATATAATATATTTCCCCTTTAACGTCTTCTTTATCCTTTGTCTTTATTTTCAAGTAATCAACATCAGGATGGACAGTCAGTGAAGCATTTGACAGCAACGTCCAAGGAGTAGTCGTCCATGCCAGGAAATACTCGTCCGCACCCTTTTTCTTAAATTTGACATATGCAGTTATTGTCTTTATTTCTTCATAGCCTTGAGCTACTTCGTGGGATGCAAGTCCTGTTCCGCATCTGGGGCAATAAGGAAGTATTTTGTGTCCTTCATATATAAGCCCTTGTTTAAACATATTGTCAAGTATCCACCACTCGGTTTCGATGTAGTCATTTTTAAGAGTTATATATGGGTCATCCATGTCGATTAAATATGCCATACGTTTTGTCATTTTACGCCAAAGGCTCTCATAGGTAAATACAGATTCACGGCATTTTTCATTAAATTCCGCAATACCGTATTGTTCGATATCGGTCTTATTTTTCAATCCCAATTGTTTTTCAACTTCTATTTCAACCGGAAGGCCATGAGTATCCCAGCCTGCCTTTCTTTTAACCTGGTAGCCTTCCATTGTTTTGAGCCTGCATATTGAATCCTTCAATGTTCTTGCTATAACATGATGAATGCCTGGTTTACCATTAGCAGTAGGCGGTCCTTCATAAAATATAAATGATTTTTTTCCTTTTCTTGTTTCAACGCTTTGTTTAAGCAAATCTATATCATCCCAGTACTTAGATATTTCCTGTTCTGTTTGCTTATAATCGGTTTTTGAAATATCTTTAAATTTTTTCATTTTACCTCCTGAAATTATTTAATAGTAATAATTTTCATTCTTTTTTCGTTCGAATTTTAAGCTTTTAAATAAAAAATAAAATCCCATGTCATAAGACATGGGACGAAATCCGCGGTACCACCCAAATTACATATAAATAATCTAAATATATGTCACTCAAAATTTAACGCATTTATACGTAATTTCTTACTGTAGTTTCAGAAATCAAACTCATGGATGATCTTCAGCGCATTTGGAATTATAATCTCACACCATACGATTATATCTCTTTGAAACCTGCCTGCGCCTACTGTTCCAATCACTGCCATTTTGTTTATTTTTGTATAATGATATATTAAATCGGAAATAAAGTCAAGGAATAAATTAAAAATTTTATGCTTTAAGGCAATTGCCGAAATTGCCGGACGGAACCGGCCCCTTAAGTATGAAATCCCCAAAAAAATAGCAACAGGAATGATTTGAATGCTTCCTGCTGCCGTAAATTTATTTTTATTTATACCTGTTTTTCATTATCCGCTTCTTTTTTCAGCTCCAAAATTCTTTCTTTCGAGAGCTTAGTCACTCCGGCGACAAAATCTATTTCCGCCCCTTTTCTAAGCATCTCTTTGGCTACTTCTGCCTTTCCCTTTTTCTCTCCTTACTTCCAAAGCTTCTTCCCGTACGACTTTCAATTCTTCTTCTCTGTCGAATTCCGCAAACAGCATATTATGACCTCCGATTCTCCCGTTCTTTATTCAATGACATTCCGTGAAGCTGAGTCTTCCGTCACCATTATTATATTGCATAATTCATATATTTTCAATAATTTTATTAGAGAATTATAGTCACACGCTGGTTCGGGACATCATACCCAAAGGTGAGTTCTTCGACGGTTTTGCAAGAACCGTTGACCTGATCTTTTCACGCGTAAATCACCGAAAGTATAATTTTGAACGTGTTACAAATTAAGAATACTTTGTGTGTCGTGGCAATAGGGTTCTATTTATACACTAAAACATGCCCCCTCAGAATTGAGGGGGCATGGGGCGTTAGCCAATCTTTTTCGCCTAGTTCACAAAGTTCAGGACAAACCGCTGCATAATTGCCGCCACCTCGGCGCGGGTTGCGTTACCTCCCGAATCGAGCGTTGAAGCAGTACGGCCGATGATGATTCCCTCAACATTTGCCCATTTCATAGCGTCCGCCGCCCAGCCGCTGATATCCGATGCGTCGGTGTATGATTCCAGGCTTGCTGTCTTTGTCACATCGTAACCTTTGTGCTTTGCGTAATTGTACAGGATCACCGCCAGCTGCTCACGGGTAATGGGGTCGTTCGTCCCGAACAGCCCTTCGCCGTATCCGGTGACAATGCTGTTGGCGTTGGCCCATATAACGGCGTCGGTGTACCACTCGCCGTCCTCTACGTCCGTGAAGCTGTTCGTTCCCGTAACCGCGGGCTTACCCTCCAGACGGTACAGGACAGTCACCAGCATGGCACGCGTCATCGAAGTGTCCGGGCTGAATGCAGTATCACCCGTACCGATGAACAAGCCATTTTTCACAACAAACTCCACAGCTTCATAAAACCAATCGCCGTCCTTGACGTCGGTGAATGGATTTTCCCAAACGCTCTCCTCCGCATAGCCGACTACATAACTGGAAAGGTGCGTGGTGGTAAAGGTTGCTAGTCCGGTTTCCTTGTCGTACTTACTGTCCACCTTCTCCAACTCACCATTATCGTTTAGATACCAGACAGTGACGCCCTCGGAGGTCTCACCGGTTTTCAGCGTGTAGGGCAGGGAGACAGTGACGCTCTTGCCGCCGAAACTGCCGATAGGCTTACCGCCGCTAAGGATGGAGATATCAAACACTGCGTTATCTCCCACGAGCTTCTGCTGTTCGGCTGTCAGGCTCTTGGCCTCAACGGACTCTACTGCGATGGTAATCGTATTTCCGGATGCCTGAGAGACTACAGAGGCAAGGGCGTCGTTGGGGATGGTGACGCTGCCATTGGGCGTCACAATCTTGAGGTCAGCCTTTGTGTCGGAGGACATGGAGTCCAAGGAGGATTTCGGGATGTCCACCGTCACTTTCTTCGCCGTACCTGTGATCTCCGGAGCGATGACGATGGCCGTACCGCCGTTTTTCTTCACACCGGCGATGGCCTTGCTTAATTCATCTGCCGTGACGCTCACCGCCGCTATGCCGTCCTTTGCCGTAACCTTGGGCGCGATTGTCTCATACTTCGCTTCGGAAGCACCGCCGCCGGACGGAGGCGTATAGCTTCCCGAGGCCAGCGCTTTCAGCCACGAGTTGTAATAGGTGCCGTCGCCTAACGAGGGATAACCGGGTTCATCGAACCAGTCATGAACCTCATACGAGTAATCATTGACATAGTGCCAGATTATAACCTCACCGTCACTCAGTACGTATTCGCGCAACCCGAGATTCGGGTGCGAGCCGTCGGAGCCGTTGTCTCTTTTGCCGACGGTGTACATCCAGCCGCTGCGCGGCCCGTTTGTGAACTCGGCCAAACCTTTTATTGAATCAACGTAGTTGTTCATTGACCTTATGGTGTACGGTATGCCTGCCTCTTTCAGCGCTCTGTCGAAAAGCTCAAGCACTGTGGCGCCTTTGGCCATTTCGTATTCCGTCAGCCCTATCCATCTTACGTATGACGCGCCCCTGTATAACGTGGATTTGTCGCCCAAGTCAATATCGCCATCTGACCTGGTCGAACCGATCAGCGCGAATTTAACGGATATCGTATCACCGATTGGATCACCGGGGTCATATTTTCGGATGACAGAAACGGTAAATGCCGCGCTGGCTCCTCCGTATGTGACGGTTACGTCCTGATTGCCGACAATATTGGGATCATAACCGCTGAACTCCGCATCTTTAAGATCAACTTCAACTTTATCGCCTGTGATGGTGTAAAGAGCGGTCAATTTCATGCCGGTTGTGTCTAATTTTTCACCGACATAGTAGATGATTTTGTAGTCGCCGGATATTTTCAGAGCATATATCTTGGGTTCTGCAGACGGGTCATGAACTGGATAACCGCCTTGACCCTGCATCCAATTTTTGAATGAACCATTATTTAACAGAGCCGTAACCGTACCGTCGGCGAATTCTTCGCTTAATTTCGGGATGAATGAATCTTCGTCCGGCTTCCAATCCTTTTCAGGAATTAATTGGTAGCCAATTCCCTCATAATTGTCATTTTCCAGGTAGTAGTTGTTTTCGTAAGTCAGTTTAAGAGGATCGTAGCAGCCAATTTCGCCCAGAATACCGCCGACACGAGCGTATTTTGTACCGGCGTCGGGATTAGTGTCCGTTATTGTGCCGTAGAAGTAATTGTCGCTTATATGTGCATCATTCAACGCTCCGCGGAGACCGATCTCGCTGCCTGCTATCCCTCCTATACCGCCGCCCGCACCATAACCATTCGAGAAATATAATGGAGTACTGTTTCCGATTATATCTGCGGCAACATAACAATTGCGGACAGTAACAGGCGGCGTGTTCGGCGCGCTGTCGGAAATATAGCCTGAGGCCAGAATACCACCGACGTTACCTCCCGTAGCCTCTATTGTTCCCAGGAACGCGCTGTTAACAATCTCACAATCACCCATCGACTGCCCTTTTTTGCCGGCCAGGCCTCCTACATTTCTAACGCCATATACAGTCGCGTAACTGACACTGTTTTCTATACGCCCGTTCAAAGTGCCGACGAAAGAGCCGATATCACTTTGATCCTTGTCATAACCCACAGTTACATTTTCTTGTATAATACAATTTTTTACGATAATGTCGTTTATTCCCGAGTTGAATCCGCCGTTGGCAAGTCCGGATCCACTGGTCTTGCTGCCGCTCAGCAGAGTTACATTTTCCATCGTTATGACATCAGGATCAGTGTACTGCTGATAGACGCCGTCCGTACCATAGTCGACAGTAACTTTATCAAGAAGCCCCGCTCCGTTAATTTCCTCGCCGTAAATATTCAGGTTCCTTACAACGGCGTCGCGGGTATATTCAAGCAGAGGCTTACCACCCTTTGGTACTGTCAGCGTATGACCGCCGCCATCGATTATTCCGCTGAAGGGCAGCAGATTGATTCCCTTTCCGCCATTGTCTTTGCCAATCGGTTCCCACTCCAAGGGCAGCGTAATATCATTATCAAATTTAAACACGGCTCCGGATAAAAAGTCGCCGCCAAGTACGTATTCGTCAATTTTTTTCAAATGATCGGCCGTTTCAATCAAATATGGGTTATCTTCCGAGCCCTTGCCTTCAAACCCATCTAATCCGGTGCGTTCCTTAATAGTTATCTTAGCAAAGTCGCTTGCGACGCTGGTTCTGTTCGTTGGATCGTCGTTAGCGACAGCCGATGCAACACAGTAAAAATAGTGTTCTCCCGCCGCCAGTTTTTCAGTGACGGCATAATTAAAAACGGTTGCGGCAACATAGTTGCCGACAGCATCGTCCAGATTATAGCCTCCGCCGCTGATGGGAGCTGAATAGTTGGCGCTGTCAAGAAGTGTCGCTCCGTCGGCAGAGGGTTTCGTATTGTAGTACCACTCAACTTCGACTTTTGCGAGACCACCCCTGACGATATTAGGGTCCGCTTCATAGGTTCCCGCCACCATTTGGATCGGGTCTATCTTTTCGCCTTGCAGATATTCAGTTTTGTATGGTGTTGGCTTACTGGAACCAGCAATGCTGTATATGCCCGGCTGATATACTATAACCGGCGCGTTAACTTTACCGAGATTTACAACGACCTTTGCAAAATCACTATTTACGTATGCACCTGTTTTTTTATCCGTCACGACGCACCGGTAATACCGCATTCCGCCAACTTCCGTCGGAGCCGTGAATGTCGGTCTGGTCTCACCGGTAATGTCATTAATATATTGCGAATCGGAAAGATGCCTTGCATACTGCCATTGATATGTTAAATCGTCGCTTTCCCCGGATATTTCAACCGACAGCACCGCGGCATCGCCCTTGTCATACGTTCCGCCTTCGGGATGCTTTATAATTTGCCAGTCGGCCGCTTCTGTTTCAGTGACTGTCAGCGTATAGTCGGATTTAACCGCCTCTGCGCCCTCACCGAATACTATGGAAAATGGTATTGTGATCGCACCCTGCTGATCTTTTTCGTATTGCGCCAGCTCGATTTTAACTCCGTCATTTTTAAAGCTCGCGGACTCATCTTTATCTTTATAAAAAAATTTTACGCCTGTTATATACGGCAGCATATCGCCTTTCAGGGTTATACTTTCAGCCACGCCCGGCACAGTCGTATGATAGTTCTTGTTGAACGTTGTCTCGTTCACAGCCTGACCGTGGGGTTGCGGGGTAATTGGCAGGCTTTTACCCTCTGCGGTAGCTGAGAGGATTCCAATAACCGGGACGAGGGTTATGTTAAATACATACTCGTCCCCCGTTTCTGGATTGCCCTTTTCGTGTACCCTGATCTTTAGTACATACCGTCCCGGATCCAGATCATCAAGAATACCATAATAGCCATACACCCCCTCTTTTTCTCCATACAAGTTAGCAACCACGTCGAAAACAGCTTTTTTGTAGAAACTGGTAGTCTTTGGAGGGCGGATTACCGTCCCGTCCGGAGTTTCGACCGAACGCGTGATATTCAGGCTGTTTATATTTTCCTGGCTCGGGTTATCCAGTTCAACCGGCATATTGTAATACCCGCGAACAGAACTGAACCCGGATGATGTTAACGGCATCTCAACCTCGTAAGCAAACGCTTCCGGGTCATAATCATCAAAAACTATGTAATTATCCGCAATTGTTTTAATGGTGATGTTCTTTATATAACCGTCCGGCTCGTCCGTTTTTGCCTGCACGGTAACTTTCATCTCCACTTCTTCCGCGCCGGCCAGATTGAATTTGATTACAAATGCGCTATTTGTTTTCGCGTCGCCAATGTACGTTTTGACGTCGTCCCAATCCGCAAGCCGCGCCGTGCCGTCACTTTCAAAGTAGGTCAGCGTAACGCCGGATGTGGCGTCGGTGATGCCGTCAGCCGCAACCGCACTGTAGCTCGGTTCCCATGCTTCCAGATCGGCAACTTTTACCGTCGCCGCGCTTTCCGCAGTTATTATGGGCTTCGCGGCAGAAGCCTCAGGTTTAACGGTAAGCGTATAATGGCCGTCCACGCCGGCGACGTTTTCACCGTTGTCGTTGCCCGCATAATCAAGAACAAACGGTATGATTAAACCGTCATCTTTTTTGTATTTTTCTTTATTATAGTTTGCAAGGTCCAGCATATAGGTAGTGTCAGTTTCACCCGCCGTAAATACACCGCTTCCGTTGTCGAATTTTAGTGTCGTATCGGCTTGCGTACAGGCTGGCGCTGTGATTGTTAATATCGCGCCGGGAGTCACGCTCGTAATTTCAAAGTTTGTCTCATACAGATCGAACTCAGTTTCCTTAGGAACCTTTTGAGGATTGGCGTTAGCGGTGAGATCCACAAGGCTTCCGCCGTCTTTGTAATCGACGGTAAAGCTTTTCAGAGTGGCTCTGCGATAAAAGTTGAAAGTATACGTGTCCGAATTTTTTCTTGCTCGAATGTCATCCTGCAATCCAGTCCAAAAAACTATGCCGTAAGGCGTACCGTTCATTGGCGCCTTGTCTTTTAGTTTGAACTGTGCTCCTGGTGAAGTATATCCTTCCGCGGCAAATTTTTTTTCAGGTGTGAGTCGACCATCGTCTGTATCAGTGATCATTCCGTAAATTTCAGCATCTATAGATACGGCGGGTTCCGCGGCAAACTGTACAACCTGGCTGGCTTTGTCTTTTTCACTATCCGCGAACATGATATTATACTCTGTCGTTGCCTGATTAAATCCGAATTCTTCATAGGGCAGTTTATCGGAGAGTATGTACAGTTGGTCAGAGGTTGCAGGGGACCGCGCCATAGTAATTTTTTCAACATACCCGTTCGGTGCTGCTCCGGACGCAGCCGTTGCGACTTTAGGCGCAACCGTTGCGGCTTTGGACCCAGCCGTAGCCGTAATCGACACGTTGTCCGTGCGTGTGGCCGTAATGACGACTTCTCCGGTCTTTCCGTCGTATGTATAGTCGGAATCCGCCGTCAGCGTGATTGCACCCATGGTCACGGCGATCGTTTCCGGCAGACGGCAGGAAGCGGGGGCATCCGCCCTAAGCGAAAGCTTTGCGTAATATGGACCACTGTCCAATTCCGGAGGCGTGCCGGGAATGAGCTCCAGCTCGGCGTTTTCCGCCAGCATCACGGTATATTCCGCTGCCGCGGGCGCCATAGCAGCGCCCATTTCGGATGAGCTGCCTTCAATTTCACCCTCGCCGGTATCCAGCCGCGCCTCGTCCGTAATCGTCATGCCGCCAGATACGCCGGGTATGCTGATTTCCCCTGTGGCGCCGTGCTCCGCACTGGCGCCGGAGTTCCCTTCCTCCGCCCATGCCGCCGGCAGGAGGTTCAGCGCCATTAGGGCGCAGAGCAGCAGGGACAGGATTCGTTTCTTTTGTACCTTCATTGCAATATTCCTTCCTTTCTTGTTATGAATTAAAATTTTGTCCTATATTAAAGTAATCAACTTATGTCGGCTTAATTATATACATTATTAATGTATTTTTCAATATTTATTTCTGATATTTATGTATATTTCATGTGTGCTTCCTTTCTTTTTAGTACAATTACATTATTACTTCAGTTTTGGGCACAAGGTACATAGCTGATGTTGCTTTATGCCATGAAAGGTGTCGCATTATGATCGGTGAAAGACTTATATATTTGCGCAAAGAAAAAGGATTGACTCAAAAGAGGCTTTCCGAAATATTGTTTATTAATTACCGTACTTACAGCGGGTATGAGCGCAATGAAATCGAGGCAAGTGATGATTTCAAGATTCAACTCGCAAAATTCTATAATGTAAGCGTTGATTATTTGCTCGGTATAATAGATGAACCCCGCCCAATAAAAAACGGTGATGAGTACATAAGGCTGCCCAAGCCCCTGAGTGACGGTGATCGCAAGGAGCTCAAAAAGTATATCGACTATCTCCTCAGTAAGAAATCCTGACGCATATACCCGAAATAAAAGGATGCTCCCCGAAGAGACAGCGGTGTTATATGTTTCCGGTATCCTTGACGTCTGTTCAACAATTATGCCGCTTCCGTTTCGGTAATCTAATAATTTTGCCGCGCGGTTGGCATGCGCCGCGATATTGCAAGCGGAGGCACAGGCAGCCAAAGCTGCCTGTGCCTCCGGCATTCTCTTTAGTTTTAGTATGAGAATACTTCTACCTTGACGCCATAGTCGAGGACGATATCGTCACCGGCGTATACGGGGGCCTCATTCATGTAATACTGCCAGAAGTTATCCAATTCCGGATCATCTATCGGGTAACCGGGCGTCTCGCCGTTAACCTTATACGTCCAGTCATGACCAATGTACGCCATATACGGCCCGTCATTCGAATAACCGGTGCCGTTGCCCGCCCACAGGCCTAATCCCTCACTGTCAGCATACTTGGCGCGAAGCTTAGAGTCAGCCAAATCAAGCCAGTCATCGCTGCCTAAATAGTCAGGAGCATAATATTCCCACTCAAACTCGGGGGCTTCATAAGGCTCCGATCCATAGCCATCAAGGGATATCAGGATCCAAGCAGCCGGGTTCTCAGGATCAGCATGAGACCACTCGGCTCTGTCTCCCACAGCGCTGTTGACCACCACATCATACACAGTATCCCCGTCATTAATACCCACTGTATATGTGACCGGGGACTGCCCTTCAACATCAAGTGTGAGCGTAACTGTACCGTTCTCCGCCGCAAACGCGTTCGAACTGAATGTTAAAACCATAATCAATACGAGGAGAACAGATAACACTTTCTTAATATTTTTACTTTTTACCATTTTTTATTCCTTTCTGGTGCTTTTCACCTGTATTATTTATTTGCACCCGGCATCTTATACCGTATGTGCGCCCGGACGCTTTACGCACACCTGATTTATATGAACTTTTTTATCCTGATCGCTACTTCTCTGCATTTTCATATAAAACTGCTATTCCCTTTAGCCTTTTCCCAATATGCCGGGGAACGGCGCATACCGGAAAATCCACGTTAACGGCTACCGGCCCGCAAAGCCGCGGCAGTCTGAGCCTTCCGCCGGATTGGAAGCTGTATCTCAACGCAAATGATACATCCGGTATTTCCGGTATTGAATCAACTTACCGGACGCGTCTTTTAATGTTAATGCTATAATGCTTGTCCGATTTTATGCTGCTTACGTTTTTCGTTATGTATTATGTATATTTCCGTTATGTTTTTAAGATAAGCAGATAGCCCAAATCTCCGATTTGGTGTCAGCCGCTTATCCAGAACGCATGTGAGGGGAAATAAAAAACGACCGCAACAATCAATTGATTGTCACAGCCGTATTCCTGCGATACTATCCTGCCGCCTCGTTTTCACAAATCCATAGGAGGCCGATTCTTTGTAGGTCTTCTGACTTGCGTCTTGGCACATAAACCTGCCAATCAGGCTCTGCCTTCCCAGGTGGATTTCCCAGTGACTGACTTTCGTCAACGAGCATTGATTATGAACGCTTACAGCGGCGGTACCGTCGGGACTTTAACCCGATTCCCTTGTCCATCCCCGCAGGATTTACAAACGCTGCGGAGCCACAAAATTTATATTTAATTTTAATTAAAAAGGCTTAACGTATTAAATTTATTAATATGCTTTGTTAAATGTTATATCATGGTTAGAGTTTTGTCAATGGAGTTTTTCAATTATTTTTATCGTTTATTGTCGAAAAATAAATGATTTTAGCATTTACACCGATATTTTCTTATTTTTACTTAAAATACCATATAACATCCCCTTTGTCAATCGCCGGTTTTCCGACAAATAACTTTACACGACGTTCCTGCTGCTGTGAATTTATTTTTGATTGTGCCTGTTTTTCATCATCTGCCTCTTTTCTCAAGGGAAGGTGCGGATTCACCCTATATTTTTTTCCCGTATATCTTATACACATCCTCCGTATAGTTTCCTTCACCGTCGTAAATATACAGGGGCGGGTCGAATTTCAGCTCAGAATTTCCGCTTTTTGAAGCACGAATCAATATCATGTTTGGCCTTGCCGCCGACCTGGGATGAACAAACCGCATATGCTTCGGCTCTAAACAGTATTTGCGCAGCAGGCATATTATATCGGCCAGCCTGTCGGGGCGGTGCACCATGTAAAATCGTCCTTGCTGCTTAAGAAGAGCCGCGGCCGTACTTATTACATCCTCCAATGTGCATTTGATTTCATGCCTTGATATTGCCTTTTGGCCTAAAGGATTAATAATCCCGCTGTTGTTCAGCTTATACGGAGGATTTGAAATAACCGCGTCAAAAGAATTAGGTTCCAAGTAATTCAATGCATCATTTAAATCAATATTAAGTATTTTAATTTTTCCCTGCAGGTCATTAAGGGCAACGCTTCTTTCTGCCATATCTGCAACTTCTTCCTGTATTTCTATGGCATATGCTTTTGAATAGTTTCTTTTGCCGCTTAACAATATAGGTATTATGCCGGTTCCTGTTCCCAAATCAGCTATTTTCGAATTATTTTTGATGTCGCAGTAATTAGTAAGCAATACCGCGTCCATACCAAAGCAGAACCATTTTTTATTTTGGATGATTCTTAAACCGCCGCACTGCAAATCCTCAATTTTTTCATTTTCTTTTAATTCGATTTCCATTGTTTCACCTTTCATACATTCGAATTAATTTGAAATCCTGCTGGGATACTTTACTCAATGTTCATAATTACATGACTATGTTTAACATATCTACATTCAAATGTCAATATATTTGTTTTTTTGAGTTCTACAAAATATGAAACAAGTAAAAAATTATAAATTTTTTTGTTTTACCTATTTTGAATAAATTATTTTTATTTGTGATGCTTTTTATTTCTTTTAAAAATGGAAAAACTTAAAATTATGTTGATTGACTTAATTAACCTGCAGCGTTATAATGCATTTTGTGATATGAAGACATTTTAAAAATACTTATTAATGGGAACACAGCTATGCATGAGACATCATTAATGGAAAATTTAATAACCATTGCCGAAGGAGCATTGGAGGGTAAAAAAGCAAAAGTAAAAAGTGTAACACTATCGGTCGGCAAGCTTTCAAATGCATTGCCTGCCGCACTTTCTTTTGCCTTTAAAGCAATGACTCAAACAGGGCCGCTCCGTGGAGCAGAACTTATAATGGAGGAAATACCGGTGAAGGTGCGCTGTGAAAACTGCGGCCTGGAATATGAACCGGATGAATTCCCATATATATGCCCTAAATGTGAAGAAACCTATTATACAATTACACAAGGAGAAGACATATATATTGAAAGCTTAAATTGCCAAGAATTATAAAGCCTTTATTTTTCAGGCTGTCTTTTCTGAAAAATGGCTGTAAGCTTATAACACCACAATCACAATTCATACGAGCAAAAGTATTCAACAAATTGCCGGAGAACTGACTATTTTAAATGTTTTTCCCGAAGATAAGCGTATTAATGGAGGTATTTATGGAAAAAATAGAGATTAAAAAGGATTTAAGAGAACTGAACAATAAAATTGCGATGCAAAATAGAAGTGTTTTTAATGAAAACAGTATTTTTACCTTAAATATAATGGGTTCACCAGGCTCAGGAAAAACTACACTTCTGGAAAATATCCTTAAACCTCTGACAGTTTCTTTTCGTATTGCTGTTATAGAAGGTGACCTTGCAACGGATAATGATTCTGAACGTATAAAAAAGCTTGGCGTTACGGCATTGCAAATTAACACCAACGGTGGATGCCATCTAGATGCAAAGATGATACAGAAAGAATTATCCGGAATTGACCTAAATGACATTGACCTTTTAATAATAGAAAACGTAGGGAATCTTGTTTGCCCAATATCCTATGATTTAGGAGAAGATATGCGTTTAGTTGTACTGAGCACTCCAGAGGGTGAAGATAAGCCTTTGAAATATCCGCCTGCGATGCTTAATACAGACGCAGTAGTATTGACAAAAACTGATCTTGCACAATTTGTTGATGTTAATATAAAAATGATGGAAAAACATATAAAAGATATTAACCCAAAAGCATCTATTCTTAAAGCAGGAAAAATAGATGGAGTTTACAATGCAGACTGTGTAACAAAATTTATTGTAGAAAGTATTAATTCAAAGAAGGGAAAATAAATGAATAGATATTCTGTTGAAGTAAATGGAATTGTACAAGGTGTAGGATTTCGCCCTTTTACTTTCAGAACTGCCAAGGCGTTTAACCTTTGCGGCTTTGTACAGAATACTTCAGAGGGTGTTTTAATAGAAATTCAAGGAGAAAGAAATAATTGCAATACATTTGTTTCAACATTAAAAAACAATCCTCCCCCTCTGGCATATATCGAAGATATAAAGATTACTAAAAGGCCACTTAAAAATGAATCTGACTTTGTAATACTTGCAAGCAGTAAAGGAACACGAAATACTTTAATATCACCTGATATAGGTATATGTGACGACTGTGCGGCAGACATAAAGGACAAAGCAAACCGACGTTATAAATATGCTTTTACCAATTGTACAAACTGCGGGCCGAGATTTACCATAGTATATGACATACCATATGATAGAAAAAACACTACTATGAAAGAGTTTAAATTGTGTGATAAATGCAGCCGCGAATTTGAAGACCCGAAAGACCGCCGTTTTCATGCACAGCCCAATGCATGTCCAAAATGCGGTCCTCAACTTATCTTTTATTACAAAGGAAAAATTTTGCATCAAGATCCCTACGAACTCTTTAAGCAGTTCATAGCTCAAGGAAAAATTGTTGCCACTAAAGGCATTGGAGGTTATCATTTAGCTTGTGATGCAAAAAATGAGCAGGCTGTTGCGAGGCTTAGAAATAAGAAATCCAGGTACAATAAGCCTCTTGCTGTTATGATGAATAGTTTGAACGTAGTTAAAAAATATTGCCTGATTAGTTCAGAGGAACAGAAACTGTTAACATCTCCTGTTAAGCCGATTCTACTTTTAAAAAAGAAAAAAAATTGTCCCATATCGGAAAGCACAACTATGATGAATAAAAGATTGGGCGTCATGCTTCCATACACTCCTCTTCATTGTATATTGATGGAGGATCAGGAGGCACTTGTTATGACAAGCTGCAACTCTTCCGGTTTACCAATGATATATAAAGATGATGATATAATGCAGTCACAGATTTCAGATGCTGTACTTACCCATAACAGGAGAATTTGCAGGCGCATTGATGACAGCGTATGTATTGTAGTAAAAGGGAAAGTACATTTAATCAGACGTGCTCGAGGTTATGTTCCGGAACCTTTAAAAATTGAAGGCAATAATTATAACATACTTGCAATGGGAGCACAGCAAAAAAACACTTTTTGTCTTTTGAAAAAAGAAAATGCTTTTATAAGCGGACATATGGGCGATTTGGATGAACTAGAAACAGAAAAATATTATAAAAACGAGATTGAAACATTTACTAGAATCTTTGATGCTAAGCCTGAAGCTGTTGCCTGTGATTTGCATCCTGATTACGTTTCTACAAGACTGGCTGATTTAAATTATAAGGGCATTCCCATACTTAAAATACAGCATCATCATGCACATTTTGCATCTGTTCTGGCAGAACACGGAATTGCAGATGATGATGTTTTGGGGCTGATATTTGATGGTACCGGATATGGCGAAGATGGATGTATTTGGGGAGGTGAAGCTCTCATTGGCAGTATCAAAAAAAGTGTGAGAATAGGCCATCTGCTTAATTTCCCTCTCTTAGGAGGTGAAGCAGCAGTAAAAGAGCCATGGAGAACCGCACTTGCTTTGGCGGATATTTCCATAGGAAGAGAATATGCATCTTCATTATTCCCCGAATATAGTAAAAATTCAAAGACCTTGTTTCAAGCCCTGGATTCGAATATCAATTCACCGCTTACTTCTTCCATGGGAAGGTTGTTTGACGGTGTTGCTGCTTTGATAGATTTAAGAAGGACAGCCAGCTATGATGGACAGCCGGCTATAGAACTTCAGCAGATAATAGATGAAAATTCAAACGGTTCATATCATTTTGATGTTACAAATAAAGATAATATGTTTATTTTTGACTGGCGGCAGGTTATTCGCGAAATTGTTTCAGACTTAAAATCAAATGTTCCGCCTGGGGCAATTTCATTAAAATTTCACAATGCCATTGTAGATTTAACAGCTAATATTGCTGTTCTGATAAGAGAAAAAAACAAAACAAAAGTTGTGGCACTGTCAGGAGGTGTTTTTCAAAATGACTACCTTCTTGAAAAATGCAGTAAAGTACTTGAAAACAACGGTTTTACAGTATACTCCAATGAAAAAGTTCCTGCAAATGACGGCGGTATATCTTTTGGTCAGTCAGCAGCTGCGGCCTATAGAATGAGGTGATGATAATGTGTCTTGCAATCCCTGGAACAATAAAAAAAATAGATGGCATGGAAGCCTATGTTGATTATGGCGGCGTATCCAAATGTGCAAGTATCAGATTGGCAGAAAATGCTAAAGTAGGAGATATAGTCCTTGTACATGCAGGTTTCATAATTCAAATTCTGGATAAGGAAGATGGTAAAGAACTGCAGAAACTTGTAGAGGAAACCATGGGAATAGTATATAGATGAAATACAATATAAAGGATATTATAGAAGCAATTAAACGGCTTGCAGATAACTTCGATAAAATTAATATAATGGAAGTATGTGGCACACATACTGCTAATATACAAAAATACGGGATACCGTCTATTCTCCCTGATAATATTAGACTGATATCGGGCCCAGGTTGTCCTGTTTGTGTAACGTCACAAGAAGACATTAGCCGGGCTGTATCTATTGCCGACAAAGATGACGTAATTTTTACCTGCTTTGGAGACATGATGCGTGTTCCTTGCGGCAATAAAAGTTTATATTCTTTACGTGAAGGTGGAAGTGATATAAGAATTGTTACGTCTCCCATGGACGCTTTGCAAATATCTTTAGAAAATCCTCAAAAACAGGTAGTGTACTTTGGTATAGGTTTTGAAACAACTGCCCCTCATACAGCAGCATTGATTGAAGAAGCATATAAACAAAATATTAAAAATATAAGTGTATTAAATTCTCATAAAACCATGCCTCCGGCGATTACATCTTTATTAAAGAATAAATGCGGAATTGATGCATTGCTTTGTCCCGGGCATGTGGCAGTTATAACAGGTTCGGATGCATTTTCTTTTATCCCCGAAAAACTTAAACTGCCTGCAGCTATTGCGGGATTTGAAGCTTATGAAATACTTGCGGCAATTTTAAGCTTACTGTCAATGCTAAAGGGTAATATTACAGAATGTATTAACATGTATCCTGGAGCCGTAACAAAAACCGGAAATCAAACAGCACTCAAGCTTATAAATAGTGTTATGGAACCATGTGATGCAGTATGGCGCGGCCTTGGAAATATTCCAAACAGCGGTTTGAAATTCCGTTATAAATATGCCGCATTTGATGCTTCTAAACGATTTAAAATTACGAAAAGTATATCTGAAGAGCCAAATGGCTGCCTTTGCTCACAGATACTGCGAGGAGAAAACTTACCGTTTGATTGTAAGCACTTTAGTATAAACTGCACTCCCGATAATCCGTTGGGACCCTGCATGGTTTCATCAGAGGGAAGCTGTTCTGCATATTATCGTTACAAAACTGTTTAAGAAGGAGAATTAAAGATATGGAACACAAAATTACTATGTCCCATGGTTCGGGCGGAGAAAAGTACAGAGAATTGGTACAGGAAATATTCCTTCCGGCTTATTGCAATGAATATTTAAGCCCTCTTACCGATTCGGCCATTTTAGCAGGTGAAGGGAAAATTGCTATGACTACAGACAGTTATGTGGTGAAACCTCTTTTTTTCCCCGGAGGCAATATAGGAAATATGTCTGTCAGCGGAACCGTAAATGATCTTGCAGTAAGCGGAGCGTTACCAAAATATATATCCGTCGGTATGATTATAGAAGCTGGCCTCGAAATAAAAGTGTTAAAAAGGATTGTGGATTCTATCGCAGACACAGCCAAAAAGGCAGGTGTTAAGATTGTTACCGGAGATACAAAGGTTGTGGAAAGCAAAAGTGCCGATGGTATTTTTATTAATACTGCAGGTGTGGGAGTTTTCCCTTCCGGCAGAAAAATACCTTCTCAAAAAATTAAGGCCGGTGACAAGATTATTGTCAGCGGATGCATTGCTTCCCATGGCATGGCGGTTATGAATGCTCGAAACAACCTGGGTTTTCTTCCGCCTATAGAAAGCGATGCTGCTCCCCTGGGGAATCTTGTAAGTGCAATATTTAAACATGATGATTACATCGTACATGCAATGCGTGATCCCACAAGAGGAGGAGTTGCAGCTACGCTGTGTGAATGGGTCACATCCGGTACAGACATTGTTATTTATCAAAAATCCATACCAATACGATCAGACGTATCTGCAGCCTGCAGGCTGCTGGGACTCGATCCCCTTCATATTGCAAATGAAGGTGTAATATTGTTTTCAGTTCCTGAAAATTGCGCAAACGATGTACTGTCAGTACTTAGAAAGGAGGAATATGGAAAATATTCAGCAATAATAGGTGAAGTAAGAGAAGGCAGCGGAACTGTTAGCGCCATAACAGACTTTGGCTCAAAAACAAGAATTATGATGCCAAAAGGTGAGATCCTTCCAAGGATTTGTTAGTTAAGGTATTTTTATAAAAAATCATGTATGAAGCAACTGGCAAATGTTAATTTGTCCTGCTTCATGGCAAATTCTTTTAAATAAGGTTATATCAAAATTATGAATAGATATATAATGATAGCAGGTATATTGATACCTCTTATTGGATCATTATTTCTTCCGCTTATTGGAAGATATAATGAAAAATTTAGAAATATAATGGCTTTGGTTTTTACATTAGCTGCCTTGGTTTGTGCGGGAGGTGCGCTTCCCGGCGTATTATCCAGAGAGCCTTATGCAATTCGCTTTGCACTGCCTCTTGGACTAAGCTTCGGCTTTTACGGAGACGCTCTTGCAGTGTTTATGGCACTGACAGCAGCATCTGTAAGTTCAGTTATTGTAATATATTCATACGGATATATACATGAAGAAGACAATCAAAACGAATACTACATGATGATTTGTCTGTTTGTAGGAGCCATGATGGGATTGGTTTATTCAACAAACTTAATTGCAATTTATACATTTTGGGAAATTTCGTCATTATGTTGTTGGAGATTAATCGGTTTTTATCGTACTGAACTAACTGTTCAGCGAGCAGACAAAGCATTTATCATTACAGTATTTGGTGCACTGATAATGCTTATAGGTTTCATAGGAATATATGGTAAAACAGGAACCTTTGAACTTACTGCAATGAAGGGTATACACATTCCGGCATGGACAGTCGTATTGATTCTCTTTGGTATATTGTCCAAATCGGCAACTTATCCTCTTCATAGCTGGCTGCCGGACGCAGGCGTTGCTCCATCACCTGTTACTTCACTTTTACATGCAGCAGTGCTTGTAAAAATCGGCGTATACGCATATGCAAGGTTTTTTGTTTTAACTTTTAAAATTGATCAGGTATTTACCACGGCAGTCCCTGCTATTGCTGGTATCAGCGCAATAATAAGTGCAGGAGTTGCATTCCGCGAAAATGATATAAAACGTGTTGTGGGATATTCAACTATCAGCCAACTTGCTTTTATTTTGATGGGATTATCCAGTGGTACAAAAATAGGATTTATAGGTGGACTTTTGTATATCTTGGCTCACAGTGTTGCAAAAGGAGGATTATAAGGCGCTGGGCACTTTAGGCATAGCTGTTTTGACATTCATGTTCGGCATTGTATTAACGGTTCACATGGCTCACACAGGACTTATGAGTAAAATAAGCCCCCTGCTTGTAGAAGATGAAAATGTCGCAGGATTTTTATGCATTATGATAGGAGCTTTAGGTATTGCAGGTCTTATGCCATTTCACGGCTGGGCTGTTGATTCTGCAGAAATTTCCTCAAAAGTATTTATAGCTGCCTTTCCGGGTGGTTTATTAAAGATACTGGGAGTGTATATTGCAACAAGGGTACTTGACGTTTATAAGCTTATTCCGGGGAGCGAAATCAGTACGGCTTTAATTGTACTTGGTGTACTGTCCTTTGTATTTGGAGGAGCAATGGCCTTAGTTCAAAAAAATATGAGCAGGCTTATGACATATACATCCACGTCATTGCTTGGACTAATAGTTCTTTGCATGTTAAACGGAGTATCATCATTAGTTCTTGTAATAGCCCTTGGGATATTGGTTCTCATGAATATGGTATGTTTGCTGTTCAATGAAAAGAGAAAATCCGGTTCTGAAACGATTTCGCGGAGCACGGCTGATAATGTGCGCAATGCCCCTGTGCTGAAGAAGATTTACAATATTGCAGAAAAGGGATGGCTTGACCCCTATAACTGGCTAATGGCACTTATAGGAGTGTTCTCAGATATATGCACATCAGCTGAACATGGTATAAGCTGGGTTTATGACAAAGGTATACCCGGATTGGTTAATGAAGCAGGAAAAGTTCTTCAAAATTTCAATACCGGAAATTTAACCAGGTATCTTACTCTTGTAGTAACAGGAGTAGCTATAATTGTTGTAATATTCCTGATTACACTTTTATAAGTGGTACAATATTTTTATTCTTGTTATACAGCCATAAATTTTGGCTGAATGGAGGATGTTTATGAACTATTTAGATTATTCGGCAGAAGCATTTTTACTGGTTCCGTTTGCCTTAATCATCATATATAATATTTGCCCTAAAAAAATTGCCGAAAATTATTTTCAAGCATTTTCGGCAGCAGTTGCCATAATTCAGATGATTGCTTCCTTATCTGCATTTTATCTGATGAATGCTTATCATATACATGAACATAATTTTATTCTGTTGCAGATATTAGGTAAATCCGGCATCGGTTCGTTAAGAATAACTTCTGTTTCACTTGTGTTCCTTTTTTGTATAGGATTGGTATCCTTTTCGTCTGTCATGATTGCCATCCACACAATTGATGCTAAAAAGACTAACTATGTTAATCTATTTATGACATTGATTATAGGTATGAATGGGATGGTCTTAGTGAAGGATTTGTTTTCGCTATATGTTTTTCTTGAAATAGTCGGGCTTTCCAGCTTCGTAATGATTGCTATGTTTCAGTCCAAAAAAGGTTTGGAAGGTTCTGCAAAATATCTTATAATGTCAGAATTTGCATCAATATTTATACTTACAGCTCTTGCATTGATTTTTATGCTGACAGGCAGTTTATCTTATGACGCTGTAGGAAGCTTTTTACTTGCTAATTCAACTTTATCACAGCAAATGCTGCTTTATCTTTCAATTATATTGCTGATATGCGCCTTTGCTATTAAGACCGGTGCCGTTCCATTCCACAGTTGGCTGCCTGATGCTCATCAAAGTGCAGATACAGCCATTTCTGTGCTGCTTAGCGGTATTGTTATTAAAATTGCAGGTATATACAGTATGGTTATCCTTACAAGGTTATTCAATGGCATTGAGGCTGTGCACGTATCTCTTGCCACAATCGGAATTATTTCCATTGTTACAGGAGCGCTGCTTGCTGCTCAGCAAAATCATTTCAAACGAATAATTGCTTATTCCAGTGTCAGTCAAATGGGATATATCTTACTGGGATTAAGTACAGGAAGCACTCTGGGACTGATTGGCGCAATTGCCCATGTATTTAGCCATGCAGTTTTTAAAACAACCTTATTTACAAATGCAGGTGCACTGCATGAACACTTTGAATCTCTTGATATTAATGAAATGGGCGGCCTTCAGAGCCGAATGCCGGTTACTGCATTTTCATCAATAATTGCATTTTTGTCTACAGCAGGTATTCCGCCTTTTACCGGATTTTGGAGTAAGCTATTGATTGTTATGGCTCTCTGGACTTCAGGAAATACTGTAATGGCAGGAGCCGCTTTGGCAGCAAGTATTTTTACTTCAGTATATTTTTTAAGACTTCAAAAAAAAGTATTCTTTGGACCTTTGCCTGAACGCTTGTCAGAAGTAAAAGAAACTACCGGAAGTATTAAATTTATTGAAATTTTCCTTACCGCAGTTACAATAACATCAGGAGTGCTATTTCCGATGATTCTTGTATACCTGCAAAATTCAGGATTAATATAAGAAGGGGGTGGACACATGAAGACAATAATATTTATCAGTTTATTATTTCTGTTAACTTTTTGCATTATGGCAGTTATGTCACGAAGTTTGTTAAAATCGACAATATCTCTTGGATTCGCCAGTGCTACCCTGGGTATTATAATGTATATTCTGGGTGCAACCTGGGCAGCTGTAATAGAGATTTCCGTCTGCTCCGGCCTTGTCACTGTTATATTTATAAGTGCAATAAGTCTGTCTAACATGAACAAGGATGACCTGCGAAAAAAATATAACGATAAAGAACGTACGGCCTACCTTCCTATAGTTTTGATTGTAACCGGAGTAATACTTGTTGTAGTAGCTTTGGCAACAGATTTTACGCTACCGGGTGCCACATCTTTATTATCGGAAGATTTTCGGGAAGTTTTATGGAATAGCCGCCAGATTGATGTTATAGGACAAATGATTGCAATACTAGTCGGAGGTATAGCGGTAGTTGTTTTATTTAGGGACAGTAAACTTAAATAAAAATTAAAATGGAGGAATAAATGGAGGCACTTGATTTAAAAATAGTAATGCTGATTATAGGATTCATGATGATTGTTGCCGGATGTTTCTGCATTATGAGGACATATCACATGATAAAAATAATTATCGGAATAGAAGTAGCAATGAAAGCAGTAACCATGTTTATAATTATGGCAGGCCATATGAACGGCCATATGGGTCTTGCTCAGGCTTATGTGGTTACGGCAATAGTAATTGAAGTTGTTGTTGCAGTTGTACTTGCAGGGATAACAATAGGATTGTACAAAAAATACGGAAATATGGACATCCGTAACTTAACACAGTTGAAAGGATAGGTTGTTTATGAAAGAAGCTTTGTATTCTCCTCCGATTGTATTTGCTTTGTTCCTTATATTTTTTACGCTCGCTTATAGATTGTTTTCAAAATATTCGGCACAAGGTAAAGCAGGCAAACATACTTACGAGTCATATGCATGTGGTCAAAGAGATGTGGAAAATTATGTTAATCCAGATTACAGCAATTTCTTTCCCTATGCTTTCGTATTTACGGTTGTACATGTTCTAATACTTGTTGTTGCAACTGCACCTGCTGACGTTCAGCTGCTCCCCGTAATATATGTTGTCGGAGGTATACTGTCAATACTAATTTCATTTAAGAGGTGAATTGATTGGATATAATAAAAAAAGCAATTAACTGGGGAGCAAGTAAATCCCCTTGGATATTACACTTTAATGCCGGTGCGTGCAATGGATGTGACATTGAGGTTGTGGATTCAACCCAAAATATTTTAATAAAGATACCATGACCTACGAACCGCCGGAGGAAAAGGAGGCAAAAAATGAGTAATATAGATAAAAATAAAGTCACAATTCCCATAGGACCACAACATCCATCTTTGGATGAACCTGCCGCCTTTTCAATTACACTTGAAGGTGAGAAAGTTGTCAATGCAGTTATAGGCGTAGGATATAATCACAGAGGACTTGAAAAGGCCTGTGAAAGCAGAACCTATATACAGGATTTATACATTGTTGAGAGAGTTTGCGGAATTTGTTCTCATGCTCACAGCACGGCATTTTGCATATCAATAGAAGAATTAGCCGGAATTAAGGTTCCAATGCGTGCTGAATATATAAGAGTTATAGTGGCCGAATTAGAACGCCTGCACAGCCACCTTCTCTGGCTTGGGACTGCATGCCACGAAATAGGCTATGACACAATGTTTATGTACACGTGGCGGGACAGAGAAAAAATTCTGGATCTGTTAGCCTCCTATGGAGGGAATCGTATAAATTACGGTGTAAATAAATTTGGCGGTGTCAAAAGAGATTTTGACGAAACTACAAGTTCTGATGTTATAAAGACAATTAATAAATTAGATGATAATATAAAGCATTATCTGGAAATAGCTTTAACTGAAACCACGCTTATATCAAGGCTTATGGGCATAGGTGTCCTCTCCCGCAAAGATGCCCTTAAATTTGGTGCTGTAGGTCCTGTTGCCAAAGCCGCAGGTATTGATTATGATATTCGTGTGGCAGAACCCTATGGAGCTTATAAGGAAATACCTGTTAAACTGATTACGGACAATCATGCAGATGTCTATGGACGAACAGTGGTACGTATTTTCGAAATGCAGGAAAGTATTAAAATAATAAAATATGCCATTAAAAACATGCCGGCTGGAGAAATATCGGCAAGGGTACCAAGAAGAATACCTGCCGGAGAAGTTTTGACACGTGTTGAGGCTCCCAGAGGAGAAAATATACACTTTGTTCGTTCAAACGGTACTGATAAGCCCGACAGAGTCCGTGTGAAAGCTCCTACTGAATCAAATTGGCATGGTGTTCAGCACATGCTGAAGGGCGGAAAACTTGCAGACGTGCCTATTACAATAGCTGCAATAGATCCATGTTATTCCTGTACCGATCGTGCCATTGTTGTTAATACAGGCAATGATACTAAAATTATGGACTGGAAACAACTTCGCCAATACTCTATTGACTGGTACAAAAAAGAAGGCATTGATATAGCTGCTTTAAAGCTTTAAGGAAGGCGGATGAAATATGATCTTGAAGATGTTAATAAAAGTATTTATTTTCCCGGGTTTCCTGTTTATGAGTATTTACAGTTTCCTGATGGAATATTTAGACCGCAAAATATATGCACGTATGCAGAGCCGTACAGGACCCCCATGGTACCAGCCAATAGCAGATTTTTTTAAACTTATAGGGAAAAGTGAAATTATTCCCAAAGATGCAAATCCGACAATGTTTCGTTTATTACCTTTGATAGCATTAGCTTCGGTTGCAGCAGCATTTGCTTATATTCCTATATATAGTGCAACAGCAACTTTCTCATTTGATGGAGACATAGTTGTTGTACTGTATTTTCTTACAATAATACCTTTGACAAGTTTTTTGGCAGGATGGTATTCAAGAAATGCATATGCCACAATAGGTGCAACACGTATTTTAACTCAGATGTTTGCATATGAGGTGCCATTGTTCATGTGCATGCTGGCACCTGCTTTAATTGCTGATACATGGTCGATTTCTCAAATTTCAGCCTATTATGCGGTACATCCGTTACATGCTTTAATCAACATCCCTGTTTGTTTAACAGGAATTATTGCAATCCAATGCAAACTTGAGCGTGCTCCTTTTGATACTCCTGAAGCTGAAACTGAAATTGTCTCGGGAGTACTTGTGGAATATGGAGGAAATCTTTTAGCTATTTTTAAAATGGCAACAAATTGTGAATTGGTACTTGTCATATCATTTTTCTCTGCAATTTTTCTGCCGTTTTTCACAGGAATAGCATGGGTTGACTTTATTTTGTATTTTGTAAAAACATTATTAGTTTTATTTATCCTGGTTCTTATGAGAGCTACAATGGCAAGACTTGAAATCAATAATACTATACGCTTTTGCTGGAGATACCTGTCTCCTATAGCATTCGCACAATTAATAATAAATATTCTGGTAAGGAGTGTATTATAATATGGAAAAAAAAGGCCCTGGAAAATTATCAAAAGATGCACTTAAGAATTTGTTTGAAAAACCGGCCACAACATCGTATATGGGAAATGGAAAAATAATTGTTGAAAAGGGCTATCGCGGTCGCCTGCAATACAATCCTACAAAATGTATTAATTGCAAACTTTGTATGAAAGACTGCCCCACAGGCGCTATAACAATTATTAATGAAGGAACAAAGGAAGAGAAAAAAATGAAGGCTGTCCTGAACGTGGGGCACTGCATTTTCTGTTGCCAATGTGTTGATTCATGTAATACGGGGAGCTTGACTTTTTCACAAAATGTAGATTTTGCAAGACTAAATAAGAAAGATCTTACGGTAGAGCTATGAAGAAACTTCCTTCCCGTATAAACAGCCTATTTCCTCAGGACAAGAAAATTGCACTTATGGGAGTAGGTTCAGAATTGAGAAATGATGATGCAGCAGGAATGTATTTGATTAAGAAACTTAAAAAATCAATAAAACGTAATGATATACTTTTTATCGGCGGAGGAACAGCACCGGAAAACTTCACCGGTGTTATAAAGAACTTCAAGCCGGATAAACTGATAGTTATTGATGCTGCTCGCATGGATATTCCTGTTGGTGAAATTCGTTTACTGGAAGCCAAGGAAATAGGAGGACTGACTTTTTCAACACATATGCTGCCCTTGCCAATAATGTTAAATTATCTTGAGCTTGAAATAAATTGCCGTGTAACATGCATTGGCATTCAGCCCAAAAACACAGAACAGGGTTTTACTATGTGTGAGGAGGTAACTGCATCTGTTGACAAATTAGCAGATATGTTTTTCAAAGCATTAATCACATGATAAATGAATACTGCTTTTTATGGAAAATTAAGAGAAAACCAGATTGATTTACGGTTTTCTCTTTACATTTTTTATTCATTGAAAAATATTTTAAAAAATGGTATTATCATGTATATCATTATAGTGATTATCAACTACCGTATAGGAGGAAAAATACTGTATGATTAAAAGGTTTTTTTCATATTATAAGCCTGTAAAAAAAATATTCATAACGGACATGGCGTGTGCATTTGTACTGGCTGTATGTGATTTATTTTATCCCATGATTACAAGAAATATCATAAATATTTATGTGCCAAATCAGCAGCTGAATTTAATGATAACATGGCTGGCTATTTTAGGATTCATATATTTGCTGAAAGTCGGTCTTAACTATTACGTAATGTATTACGGCCATGTTATGGGCGTCACCATTCAGGCAAATATGAGAAGAAGCATGTTTGAACACCTTCAGGATCTGCCTTTTGTTTTTTTTGATGAAAACAAAACCGGCACCCTTTCATCGCGAATTGTTAATGACTTAATGGAAGTGTCAGAACTGGCTCACCACGGGCCTGAAGATTTATTTATTTCACTGGTAATGCTTATAGGTTCGTTTATTGCATTGAGCACTATAAATTTACCTCTTACTCTGATTGTATTTTCAATTGTTCCCTTCCTTGTATTTTTTGCAATGAAACTAAGATTAAGAATGGAAAACACTTATATGGAAACAAGAGTTACAATCGGTGAAGTAAATGCAACAATCGAAAACAGTATCTCAGGAATCAGGGTTTCCAAGGCATTCAGCAACAAGGAAAGGGAAATAAAAAAATTCGAAAAAAACAACAACAAATTTCAGCTTGCAAGAAGAAAAGCATACAAAGTTATGGCAGAATTCCATGTTGGTACATCATTTGTCATGGACCTTTTAAATATTTTAGTCCTAAGTGCAGGAGGGATTTTTTTCTTTAATGGCTATATTAATTTTGGAGATTTTACAGCTTTCATTTTATATATCGGAAATTTTTTAAATCCTATAAGGAAGCTCATAAATTTCGTAGAGCAATACCAATCAGGTATTTCAGGCTTCAAAAGATATATTGAAATTATGGATACAGATATCGAATCCGATGAACTCGGAGCTAAAGATATTTTTGAAGTTAAGGGAGCCATAAAATTTGACAACGTAACTTTTTCATATGACAGCCACAAAGAAATATTAAAAAATATTTCATTTGGCATAAAGGCGGGAGAAACTGTGGCATTTGTAGGCCCTTCAGGTGGTGGGAAAACTACTCTATGCCACTTGATACCACGCTTTTACGAAACAGAAGAAGGAAATATTTACATTGACGGGATAAATATTAAAGAATTTACACGCAAATCTCTCAGAAAAAACATAGGAATAGTTCAGCAGGATGTCTTTCTGTTTACAGGAACAATTGCGGATAACATACAATGTGGGAAATTTGATGCCACAATGGACGAAATAATAGAAGCCGCAAAAATGGCAAATATTCATGACTATGTTATGTCTCTTCCTGATGGCTACAACACCTACGTTGGAGAAAGAGGTGTTAAACTCTCAGGAGGCCAGAAACAGCGAATTTCCATTGCAAGAGTATTTTTAAAAAACCCGCCCATATTAATTTTAGATGAGGCAACTTCTGCTTTGGACAACGCAACAGAACTGATGATACAAAATTCCTTGGACAAACTGTCGAAGGGAAGAACAACAATTGTTGTTGCCCATAGGTTATCTACAATTAAAAATGCAGATAAAATTATAGTTATTACAGACAACGGCATACAAGAAAAAGGAAGGCATGAGGAATTAATGGAGCAAAACGGCATCTATGCTAAACTGTATAATTCTCAATTTAAAATATGATTCATCTTTTAAAATAATAAATATGGATGTGAAATAATGATAGCAATTAAAGGCAGACGCAGGTGCTCAAACTGCGGGAAAAGATACAACTATTACTATGCCAGTAATCCTGAATCAAAAAAGGAAATTAAATACAAAGGCAAAGATGGAAATGCAAGTCAATGTACTAATGTAAAAATACTCTCCAACAACAGTTTTGAAGTTACAGTAAACTGTCCGGAATGCGGATTTGAAGAAGTTTTTGTTTATACAGATTAAAAATTACTATAGAAGCACATTATCGTCATCAAATTCCTTGTTTTTCACTTTGTTGAATTTTTGAAGCACATCCTGCACAGAAAGGCCTTCCCTTTCATGTCCTTCAATATCTATTACAATATTTCCTGAATCCATCATTATCGTTCTTGTCCCAAGCATAAGAGCAGACGATATATTATGTGTAATCATCAATGTTGTAATATTATTTTCATGCACAATTTTATCTGTAAGCTTAAGCACTGATTCTGCACTTATAGGATCAAGAGATGCAGTATGTTCATCAAGCAATAGCAGCTTTGGTTTAACCAAGGTAGCCATAACCAGTGTTACAGCCTGTCGCTGGCCTCCCGATAAAAGTCCGATTTTAGTGTTTATTCTGTCTTCCAGGCCTAGGTTCAAAGCAGCCAAATGATCCTTTATATAATTTTTTTCCTTTTTTGACGGCATTTTCAAAATATTTTTTTTAACACTTCTCATATATGCAATTATCAAATTTTCACCTACAGTCAAGTTTGGTGCGGTTCCTTTCATAGGGTCCTGAAATATTCTTCCTATATAGGATGCACGCTTGTATTCCGGCATATAGGTAATATCCTGTCCATCCAATTTAATAGTACCCGAATCACAAGGCAGCGTTCCAGATATAACATTAAATAATGTTGATTTACCTGCGCCGTTGCCTCCGATTATTGTAACAAACTCTCCTTCAGAAATAGTAAGGTTCAAATTGTTCAGTGATAAATGACTGTCAAGTGTATTCTTATTGAATACCTTATTAACAGATTCGATTTTTAACATTATACTCTCCCCTTTCTCAATTTGCTTATTCCTCTTCTCCTTTTAATTTTCGGAACCGAAAGAGCCGTTATAACAACAAGCGCCGATATTAATTTTAAGTATGAAGGAGGAAAGCTGGTCGTCAATATCAAAGCAATTATAAATCTGTAAATAACCGAACCTATTATTACTGAAAAAAGTCCCAAAGTGATAGTTTTATTTTTAATTATTACTCCTCCTATAATTATTGAAGCAAAGCTGATTACAACCATGCCTGTGCCCATGTTTACATCTGCTGACTGCTGCATTTGAGCAACTAAAGCTCCGGACAAGGCAACTATGCCATTTGACAGGGCAAACCCTACTATTTTTATAAAGTCAGTATCAATAGAAGATGCCCTGCACATATCTTCATTGTCTCCAGCTGCTCTTATTGACAAGCCCAGCTGCGTCCTGAAAAACCAGTTCAATATGGCAAATACCAAAGCAATAATTATTAATAGTGCAAATATTTTATATGCTTTTCCATCATAAACAGCTTCAGCATAAGTGAAAATGCTTGTTCTATTCAGAAGCGGTATGTTTGCTTTTCCGTCCATAACCATCAAGTTAACAGAATATAACCCGGTCATAGTCAATATTCCCGAAAGTATAGGCTGTATGCCTGCTTTCGTCTGAAGAACAGCAGTCACAACACCGGCAATTGTTCCTGCTGCAATAGCCATTACCAGCCCTGCTGCTGGCTTGTCATTAACTACATAAACTGCAGAAACAGCAGCTCCTAAAACAAAACTTCCATCAACCGTCAAATCAGCTACATTTAATATTCTGAATGAAATATATGTCCCAAATGCCAAAAGTGAATAAACAAGCCCTAATTCAATCGCTCCTATAAATGATATTAAATTCAATTTATACCTCCGCCTTTAACAATTATTCAAATATCTGAAATTCATCTAATCTTTCTTTATCGATTTCAATGCCTAAAGATTTTGCTGTAGTTATATTAATCATATTTGAGTATTTATTTATAACCTCCACCGGGTTTTCAGTTATCGTTTCTCCTCCCAAAATTCTTGCAGCCATTGCAGCAACCTGTCTACCTAAAACTTTATAGTCAATTCCCACTGTTGCAAATCCTCCGTCCTTAATTAACGAATCAGCACCTGTATAAACGGGAATCCCAGCATTAATTGCCTCCTGAGAAAGCATGGGCATTGCCAAAGCAACCGTATTGTCATTTGGAACAAATATAGCATCAACTTTGCTCGTCAAAGATTGAGCAGCCTGCAGAAGCTCTCCGGAGTTTGCAATATTTGCTTCAATGTATTTCATCCCGTTTGCGTTGCAGTAATCTTCTGCTCTTTGAATACTGGAAACTGAATTTACTTCTCCGGGATTATATATAAAACCGTATGTTTTAACATCCGGTGTCAACTCCTGAGAAAGCTTGAATATTTCTTCAACACCAATTGCATCTGATACACCTGTTATATTTTGATCCGTAATATTCATATCTTTTACCAATCCTGCCTCAACAGGATAACTTGCTGCTGCAAACACTATGGGTATGTCTTTAGTCGCAGCCAATGCAGTCTGAGCAGCTCCCGTTGCAATTGGTATAATCATGTCAACTTTTTCTCCCACAAACTGATTTATAATAGTGTTCACATTCGACGGGTCACTTTGGGCATCTTTATATATGATTTCAACCTTATCCTTCATTCCTAGTTCTTCAAGCCCGACAATTATATATTCTCTTATTTCATCGAGAGATGGATGATTTTGTGCCTGAACAATCCCTATTCTGAACTTCTCACTTTTTCCTGCATCTTCTGTACTATCTGCCTGCGTTTCACTTATCCCGTTTGCTTTTGTGCCACAGCCTGTAGCAAACACTGTCAGAATTGCTGAAAGCATTAAAATTGCAACTAATTTTTTCATAATATTCTCCTTATTCAAATAAATTATTATAGTATAAAAACAACAGCCTCATCCAAATTTTTCTGCCTTGACAAAAATAACTATATTCAGGCAACAAAAAAACCTGCCCTTAAAAGGACAGGCATAATTCCTGCGGTACCACCCTTAATTGACTGAAAGTTCAATCCTCTTTAACAAAAATGCTATCACATTTTCTGCCTTGTAACGTAAGCACACGTTTCAGATACTCGGGTAACCCTTTCACCTTTCCCTCAGCGATCCATTTGCTGTACTGCGTTCTGCAGGCTCTCATCAATACCTGCTCTCTGTAAGTGCACATATCAGTTTAATCTTCGCTTCAATGGTTTGTTTTTATATTATTGTTTGTGAGTTTACCATCCATTTCATAATTTGTCAACAGTTAATTTTAAATATTTTGTTTTACCCGATCAATTAATATATTCCTATCATTTTTTAATTTTCCTTCAATAACCAAATTCAATATCTTGTTTAAAATTGAACCTAAAATAGCTCCCTCCGACAAGCCTAACTCAATTAGGTCTTTACCATTAATTTTTAAGGCTTTCAAGCTGTAACATTCATTGTTTACAACTATGTCATTTAATATTTTACCTGAATTCTTTATATTTATAAGATTCTGTTCATATTTATCGGATTGCGACCTGAAAACAGTTGATTTAAATTTTAAAAAATTAACATAATTTTCATAACCCATCTTATTAAGTTGTCTTTTTATATTTATTCTATCAGGCAATATTTCTTCATCTTTATAAAATACCAGTGTTCTCACTTTCTTTACAGTTGCACCATCATATTTAAGTTTTTTTAATATATTTTCTGCACAATTTGTTTTATACAGCAGCAGTGTAAGTTTTAAATCCAAGCTATCGGCAAATCGCATAGAATTTAAAATATTTTCCCATGTATCGTTGTCGAATCCTTTTACATAGGGAATAAATACTTCAACTACATCCTTGTATTCAATCATAATTTTATAAAAATTGCAGCCTGTTAAAAATTTATTGAATTCATTTGCTATTCTTTCTTTTGAAATGCTGTTAAGCAGTCCTTTGTTGCGGTGTATACTGACAGAAGTTTCATGGTCTATAGTAAATTCCAATACAGATGCAAAACGAAGTGCCCTTAAAATCCTAAGGCCGTCTTCGTTAAACCTTTCATCCGGATCTCCCACGCATTTTATTATTTTATTTTTAATGTTATCTATTCCTCCGAACAAATCAACTATACCATTATTATTGTAAGCAAGAGAGTTAATTGTAAAATCTCTTCGTTTTAAATCATAAGAAACATCGTCAGTAAAGAAAACAGAATCAGGATGCCTGTTATCGCTGTACCTGCCGTCAATTCTATAAGTTGTTATTTCAATCTGCATACCTTCTATGATAACTGTTAAAGTTCCATGCTTAAGTCCTGTGTTTATGGTTCTGTAATTCTGAAAACAGTCAATTATTTCACCGGGCTTGGCCGATGTGGTAATATCCCAATCATTAGGAACAATGCCCAGCAGGCTGTCTCTAACACAACCTCCAACAACATATGCCTCAAAACCGTTTTTAATTAAAATATTTAAAGCAATTTTAGCTTCCCTGGGAATATTTATATTGATTTTCATTGAACCCCTTCCCGTGCCTTTTTATATAATTATACATGAAATTTACTTATAATCAATAAAAAAATAAAGCCTTAATTATTAAAGCTTTATTTTCCCTTAAATTTTTACTATTTAGCTGAACAGCTGCTATCAGAATCAGAATTTCCATGTGATTTTTCCCACAATTCATCTGCAACCGGAGCCCAGTTCACTGACGCATCATAGCACTTAGCACTTAATTCGTGTACGTCTTCGGGATTTTGCATATCTGTTGATTTTGCACCTGAATTTTCAACCATTTTCGTAAGTCGTCCCGGATTATCCAAAAGCGGGCAAGGACGTAAATGATTGTTGTTAAATGGCTGATTTTGTTTGTACTGCATAAACAACGGATTTTTATATGCCTGAAGCAGCGTATTTTCATGAATATTTGTATCGGAATAATGTATGAAGGCACATGGTTCGATATCTCCGTTGGCATTAATATGCAAGTAATTTCTTCCTCCGGCTATACAACCTTTTACATATTCTCCGTCATTCCAGAAATCCATTGTAAATATAGGTTTGGTTTTTCTGAATTCTCTTATTTGTTTATACATATATTTACGCTGTTCTGCCGTTACCAAAAGCTCAGGTACAGCGTCGTTACCTACCGGCATATAGGTAAAGAACCATGCAAATTTTGCTCCCTTTGCAATCATATCGTCAATATATGCCTCACTGCCTATTACATCAGTGTTTTTTCTTGTATAGCAGCATGAAATTCCAAATGGAAGTTTCCTGGCTTTTAATATTTTCATTGCTTTTATCACTGCTTTGTATGTTCCTTCTCCTCGCCTGAAATCCGTTTCCTCTTCAAAGCCTTCAACACTTATGGCAGGAACAAAGTTTCCAACTCTAAGCATTTCATCTGCAAATTCTTCATCAATCAATGTAGCATTTGTAAAAGCTAAAAAGGCACAATCATCATGTTTTTCACACAGCTTAATAATGTCATCCTTACGTACAAGGGGCTCTCCGCCGGAATAAATATACATAAATGTTCCCAGTTTCTTACCTTGAGATATAATACTGTCTAATGTGTCAAAATCCATGTTCATTTTTTTGCCATAATCCGCAGCCCAGCAGCCTGTACAATGCAAATTGCATGCTGATGTAGGATCCATTAAAATTGCCCAAGGTATATTACAGTTATTTTCTTCTCTTGCTTTCATCTGGCGCTTGCCACCGATAATTGTAGCGTTTATAAGGAAATTTTCAAATAATTTTTTCCTTACATTATCATCAATATCTGTATATAAGCTTTTTACAAGCTTATACCAATTGCTGTCCTTGTCAGTGAGTACCTTTTTAACTGTATTCATCTGTTTGGCCACCACACCATCCCTGTCAAACTTCTCAACCCAATCCAATATCTTTGGAATATTATTGTCAGGGTCGGCGTCTAAATAAGCGAGAACCTTTTTTAAACCATAAGACTGCAGATTTTCTACTATATTCTTTTCACTCATATATAACTCCTCCCATTAAATAACAGTGACATAACTTTATTTAAATTATATTATTGATTTATGAAACTTTCATTAGACAATATATTTATATGTCTTAATTTTAGACATTCTTAAATATTGTCTGATTTTTGGACATTTTTATACTTTGTCTATATATAAATAATTTAAAAGGTTATATTATTAAATAAATAAAATTACAGACTATAAATTATAATGGAGATGTGAAGATGGAAAATTATAAATTAATTTATACGATAATTAAGACTGCCGTTGAAACCGGAATTCGATATATTGAAGATAACCCAAAAAGAGGTATAAGAAATTTACTGGATTTAGGTGAATATTTTGCATCAAGCCCATCTCAGAAAAGTTTTTTTAATTTGGCTCATGATTTGTTGAAAAATGAAAATAGTCATTACTATGATATCCTTGACACCTTGGTTCAAAATACAAATCACAAAACCTTAACAGACTACGGAGTAAATATAGGGTATAACAGTCTTTTATACGGTGCCAATATAATAAGAGAACATAAAAAAGAACATGGTTTCAATGTTCCTTGGGTAATTGTTTTCAATTTTGAGAAAAAAGACGACGATAATCTTACAAATGAAGAAATTTTAGATATTATAAATTCAGGAAAAAACAACGGAATATATAGTTATATGATCTTATTGGGTAAAAACAATATACTTGATGATTTATATGATGTTTTTGAAAAGAATGACAAATGTGCTTTTACCTTATTTATAGACCCAAGCCTTATTAATGAAAAAACAGTTAAAAAAATAAGCAGTATTTCTAATATTTGCATTTTTGTCTCAATTGACAATTATGAGAAATCAAACTTCAGTAAGCCTGAAGAATTTGATTTGCTTAATAAATATAAATGTTTATACGGCGGATACTGTTGTTATGATAACAGCAGCACAATAAATATTTCCAACGGAACAATAACGGACAAATTATTATCACTAAATTTAAATTTTGCATTTTGCATAAGAAAAAATAATTGCAGCAAGGAGGCTGAAGAAATAACGTCCGATTTTATTTATAAATCAAGGATAGAAATTAATTCTCCCGTAATTTTAATTGATTTTTATAGTGACCTTGCACGCATAAGCAAAATTATTTCCATGAAATCATGTTTTTTAAGTATTGACGGCAGAGGGCAAATATATACTTCAGATATTTTCAATAAAACTGAATACAATATACGCAATAATTCACTGGAAAATATTTTAAGTTATACAATGCCAAAGGTAAACTCTGATTAATTGTTGTCACCAAATGATTTAGCTACTCCTTCAACAGCTTTTTTCAATAGTTCAACAAACTGTTCCGGAGGAATCACCGCACCTTCAAACAGCCACCTTGAAATAGAAACCCTTATAGCATCAGCAAAGAATGTAGCATAAAAGTCTACATTCTTTTTATTTTCAAATATAGATTTTAACTGTACCTTTAAAATAGGATGCAGAACTTCAACAAAATATTCAGTAAATGAGTTTTGACCTGTTACTTGAAAGGCATTTCTGTAAAAAGTCTGATTCTTATAAAAAAAATCGCAGATTTTCTCCAAAAGCTCCCATGAAGTCATAGAAGCATCCTTAATAGTCACTATAAATTCAGTATTATAGATCCAATTAACCAAATCATATTTGTCCTTAAAATGATAGTAAAAGCTTTGTCTGTTCATATTACAGCCTTCAACTATATCACTTATATTGATTTTTTTCAGCGGACGCTCTTCCATTAATTTCTTTATGGACTCTGCCAAAGCCTTTTTAGTGATTTGAGAATCAGACATAAATAGTTCCTTTCACGTTCATTATAGTAATTAATCTTAATAAGATTAATTACTCACATTCTAACATCAAATCAAATTTATTTAAAGAGGATTTTTGGGATTGTTTGAATACAAAAACTTAAAGAATAAAAATTTCAATAAAGAAGTTAAGAAAATATTTAGGAACGTTTAGATAGATATGACAACGGAGAAGGAGGGATTCGAACCCTCGAGGCGCTTTTGGCGCCTACACGATTTCCAATCGTGCGCCCTCGGCCGGACTAGGCGACTTCTCCATATTAAGTAATAAAGTATTCAGATTTGCAGAATATTTTACACAGCAAATGATATTATAACCCTAAAACATGATTTTTGTCAATTATTATTTTAATTTGTTGCTCATCCCGAATTTCGAGACAAGCTTTTATAAATCAAACATGATTATCTTTCCGTTCCGAAGAAAAACAGTGCTATCGTCCCTTGCCCTGAATGAGACCCGATTACCGGACCTATGTAGTTTATCGGAATATCTTTAATATTAAATTTGTCTTTGACCAGTCCTGCAAGATATTCAGCATCTTCCAAGCAATCACCATGGCTGATAAAAACCGGACCTCCATCAGGATTCATACATGTTGATTCCATATGTTCCAAAATAGTGTGTATAGATTTTTTTCGGCCTCTCACATTTTCAACAGGGACCAAATGCCCTTCATTATCAACATGGAGTACAGGTTTAACATTCAAAGCGGTTCCGATTGTGGCAGTCATTGCATTAATTCTGCCACCTCTCTTTAAATGATTCAAATCGTCTACAGTAAACCAGTGGCTCAAATGCAGCCTGTTATCCTGCACCCATTGTTTTAGCTCATCCAAATTAAACCCTTCATGTTTCTTCCTGGCAGCACAATAAACTAACAACCCTTCGCCCATTGAAGCTGCCAACGTATCCACACATTCAACCCTGGAGCCTTTGTATTTTTCCATTAACTCTTCCGCTGCTATTAAAGATGAGTTGTATGTACCGCTCAATCCAGATGAAAACCCCAGATATAAAATGTCATTCCCCTTTTTCAGTATAGGCTCAAAATATTCCTCAAACATTTTAACATTTATAAGCCCGGTAATTGACCTTTCCTCATTCCTGATTCTATTGTAAAATTCTTTTATACTCAGCTGCCTGTGATCAGGATAATCTAAATAACTTTCATTTTCAAACCCGAAAATCATCGGCATAACCTTAATCCCATATTTGCTGATAATATCCACCGTCAGGTCTGCCGTTGATTCGGTTACTATAACATAATCTTTCATAATCTTAATTCCCTCTATCATTATAAATGCTATAAGATTATATTATCATATTGAAATAACCATTACAATACATATAATTTCAATACTCCAAAATTTATTCAAATTTTCATTTGAATTACATTTCATCCATAAATTTATCGCCCGTATTTTAGATGTTTAATTTGTTAAACCAGGGGTATCTTATAAAACATAAGAAATAATTAAAAATAATTATATTATTTCTACAGGAGGATTTAATATGACAAAAATAGCTGTTATATTAGGAAGTACAAGACCGGGAAGAAATGGCGAAGCTGTTGCAAAATGGGTATATAACCTGGCAAAGAAAAGGTCTGATACAGAATTTGAATTAGTCGATGTAGCTGACTATAATTTACCTCTTTACGATGAACCAAATCCTGCAATGATGCAGCAATATACAAAAGAACACACAAAAAAATGGTCTAAAAAAATAAGTGAATTCGACGGGTATATATTTGTAACTGCAGAATATAACCACAGTATACCGGCAGCATTAAAAAATGCAATAGACTACTTAAATGTAGAATGGAAAAACAAGGCAGCTGGATTTGTAAGCTATGGAAGCGCAGGCGGATCACGTGCCGTAGAACACTTAAGACAGATAACAGGTATGCTGCAAATGGCAGATGTAGAAGCACAAGTAATGTTAAATTTGTTCACAGATTTTGTAAATATGAACGAATTCAAACCTGATAACAGGCATGAAGGAGAAATTGACAAATTACTGGACGAAATCATATCCTGGAGCAAAGCTCTCAAAACAATCAGGCAATAAAGAAAAAAATGTACCGACCATATAAGCTGATACATTTTTTTTGAATTCATAAAGTACACAAAAATTAAAATACACTAATCCATTGGGACTACCGCACCCTTATAAGTGTCATTGATATATTGCTTAATTTTATCACTTTTTAAAGCCTCAATTAAAGCTTTAATATCTTCTCTTTCTTCGTTACCCTCTTTAACCGCTACGATATTTGCATATTTCTGTGCAGCTTCTGAATCCTGTTCTTCTTTTGCAATTGCATCTGATATATTTAATCCGGCATCAAGGGCATAGTTTCCGTTTAGCACGATAAAGTCAAATTCACTTATTCTTCTTGAAATTTGAGCCGCTTCCAGTTCAACTATTTCAATATTGTGTGGATTTTCAACTATATCATTCTTTGTAGCGGCAAGGCCTGCTCCTTCTTTAATTCTAATTAACCCGTTAGATTCAAGAAGTAGAAGTGCTCTTGCTTCGTTTGTTGTATCGTTGGGTATCCCAATTATAGCTCCATCAGGAATATCAGCCAAATCTGATGATTTTCCAGCATAAACTCCCAGAGGCTCATAATGGATCTTTGCTACTGAAACTAACTTTGTTCCCTGTTCTTTATTAAAATCGTCTAAATATGGCTGATGCTGAAAATAGTTTGCATCAACATCTTCTTCGTCTACAACCAAGTTAGGCTGAACATAATCTGAAAATTCGATTATTTCCAATTGATAACCCTGTTCAGCCAACAGATCCTTTACCTGATTCAGTATTTCCACATGAGGTGTAGGGCTAGCTGCTATTGTAATTTTAGTTTTTGCTCCATCTTCTGTTTTATCTGTATGTTCTTCTTGATTTTGTGCCACGTCAGATTCTTGTCCATTGTTTTTGCATCCTGCAAATACGATAAGTGATAATGCCAGTACTAAAACCAATGAAAAGAATTTTTTTAAAGTTTTCATAATTAAAGAAATCCTCCTATTATTTTTTTATTGTCAACTTTTATTAAATCATTAAATTATTTAAATTACTCTTTTGTCTGTTTTATTTGCAATTTTCATACCTATCATTTGTAAAAGCTGCATAAGAATTATAATAATAGCCACTGTAACAAACATCATATCTCCTTGATACCTGTGGTATCCGTACCTTATGGCAATGTCGCCAAGTCCTCCTCCTCCCATTGCTCCTGCCATAGCGGAATAGCTGAGTATTGTACCTATTGATATTGTAGCTCCCACAATTAAGGATGTTTTTGCCTCTGGAATTAATACCTTGAATATAATTTCATGCAGTGAGGCTCCCATGCTCTGAGCCGCTTCTATAACCCCATGATCAACTTCCTGAATTGATGATTCAATCAACCTTGCCACAAATGGAGTTGATGCAATTACCAAAGGTACTATTGTGGCTGTGGGGCCGTAACTTTTACCGGCTATTAATTTAGTCAAGGGAATTACTGCAATCATCAAAATTAAAAACGGAATTGAGCGTCCGATATTTACTATAATGTCAAAAACTCTATTTAAAATTTTCATGGGGTGCAATCCGCCTTTTTTTGTAACTACCAGCGTTATTCCTATGGGAAAGGCAAACAAATATGAAACAAGTGTCGAAACAAAAGTCATATATAAAGAATCCCTTGTCCCTTCCAACAGCATCATTGAATTCCCAACTATTATAGAATTTAACATTTCCACAAACCGGCTTAAAAACACCGTAATACCTTCAATTGCCCACATAATCAATCAGCTCCTCTACATTAACATCTTTACCCCTTAAATAATTAATTATTTTATCTGCCTGCATCTGATCTTCCGGCAGCTGCAGCACCATATGCCCAAATGCCTTTCCTTTGATATTCTTTGTATCTGCAAACAATATATTAACCTGAGACCTGCATTCCAGAACCATGTTAGCTATTACAGGCTCAAAGGATGATTTGCCGTCAAATACTATGCGTACGCATTTTTTTCCTGTCATTTCTTTTACTGCATTATTGCTGTGATAAACAAGTTTTCTAGCAGCATCAGTCTTAGGATTTGAAAAAACTTCCTCCACCTTGCCATCTTCTGTAAGGTGCCCTTCATCAATTATTGCCACATAATCGCAGATTCCCTCTACAACCGCCATTTCGTGAGTTATTATAATTATTGTTATACCAAGTTTATTATTTATATCTTTTAAAAGTCCCAGTATTGAACGAGTCATAGTAGGATCTAAGGCACTTGTAGCTTCATCACAAAGAAGTATTTCCGGATTTGTAGCTAATGCTCTTGCAATTGCAACTCTTTGTTTTTGCCCGCCGCTTAACTGTGAAGGATAAGCCAGCCTTTTGTCTGAAAGGCCCACAATTTCCAAAAGTTCAGCTGCTCTTTTCTTTCTTTCCTTTCTCCTCATACCGCTTATTTCTAATGGAAAACATATATTGTCTTCCACATTTCTTTGCATCAACAAATTAAATTGCTGAAATATCATGCCCACTTTTTGCCTTACATTCCTGAGCTGAGTTTCATTTAGCTCGGATAAATCTTTGTCTCCTATAATTACAGTTCCTCTCGTAGGCTTTTCCAAGAAGTTTATGCATCTTACCAATGTACTTTTTCCTGCACCGCTCATACCTATAATCCCGTAAATATCACCCTTATTGATATTCAGATTAATATCGGACAGAGCGACGACCTTATCATTTTGACCAATATATTCTTTATATAAATCTTTTATCTGAATTAATGGAACAGTCGTTGCCATTCTGCTTCCTCCTTTTCTATTTTGCTATTAAATCCTTTACTGTTTCGCCAGCAATAATAAGCCCTGCTACAGAGGGAACAAATGACACACTTCCCGGTACAGATCTTCTGTCAGCGCATTTTCTCACCGTACCAGGCGGACATATACAATTGTATTTACAGCTTATTTCATTATCAGCAATTGGTTTAATAGGTTTTTCCTTTGAGTAAACAACTTTTAAACTTTTTATTCCTCGTTTTTTTAGTTCAGTGCGCATAACTTTTGCCAGCGGGTCCATGGAAGTTTTATATATATCAGCCACCTCCAGCATTGTGGGATCTAATTTGTTCCCTGCTCCCATACAACTGATTATAGGAACACCGGCCGACTTTGCCCTTGTTATAAGCTCCAGTTTTGCCGTAACAGTATCTACCGCATCCACAATGTAATCATATTTCGTAAGTTGGAATTCATCTGCATTGTCAGGCATATAAAAGCACACATTAACGTCAACATTGGCCTTCTGGTTTATATCAAATATTCTTTCAGCCATTACCTCCGCTTTTTTTCTGCCAATAGTTTTTCGTGTGGCAATTAACTGCCTGTTTATATTTGTAACGCATATCCTATCGTCGTCAAAAAGTGCAAAATTTCCTACTCCACTTCTGGCCAGCGCTTCTGAAACATATGTTCCAACACCACCTAATCCAAAAATTGCAACTGTTGAATCCTTTAATTTTTCCATTGCTTCTTTACCTAATAAAAGCTGTGTTCGTGAAAATTCGTTTAACATAATTTCCTTTCTATAAAACTAAATCATAATTATTTTTTAGTTCCAAATTAATCTTTATTATTATATATATTATTTCCAGTTTTTACATACGTCGATCCAGCCTTCGGCTTCGGATATCTTCTCTAATTCATCAAGTGTAAGACGTATTGCCGAATTATCGGTGCCACATGCAGGAAACATAGTTTCAAACCGCTTCATTGAATTATCCAGGTATACAATTACATTATCAGGAAGAGCAAAAGGACAAACACCACCTACCGCATGTCCTGTAAACTTTACTGCATCTTCAGGTGTAAGCATTCTTGCCTTAAAACCAAATCTCTCTTTAAACTTTTTATTATCGATTTTTGCATCTCCTGCTGTAACTATTATCATTGCAGAATCCCCGTTATAAAAAGATAAAGATTTAGCTATCCTGGCTTCTTCTGTATTAAGTGCTGCTGCAGCAAGTTCCACAGTAGCCGTCGATTCATTCACTTCAAGAACATCTTTATCTTTGCCAAATTTTTTTAAATAATTTTTTACCCTTTCTAAAGACATTGTCCCTCCTACATTTATCTATAAAAGTAATTTATCAATTTAAATTTTATCCATAAAAAAACCCTCTTTGAAGAGAGGGAATTTTGTCCATCTCCTCATCTTCCAAAGAATTACTTTGTCGGACTTAGCACCTTTCAGTAAGCTGTAGGTTGCCGAAACTTCATCGGGCCGATCCCTCCGTCTCTCTTGATAAGAAGTTTTCCTATTTAATTATTAGTTACAACTTTATACTAATGAAGTATATTTGTCAACAAATGTTTTTTTATGATGTTTGTTTATCTATAAGTCTTAAAAAAGCTCATACTCTTTTGACCATAATATCATGAATTTTGTATCATATGATTTAACTTGTCATCTAATTGTTTAATCATAAATACTTCGGTTACCCTTTCTTCATAAAGTTTTGACATAGCCTTATCTATCTGGTTTTTAGCATTTTTAACTACATCTAACGATTCACCTATTTCACATTGAATGACCCAGTCAAAAATCAAACTGTCAAAAAAATAATCAGAAAAATTTTCAAACGTTCCGATAGGAATATCATTACCTGTAATCATAATTATATCAGACATTTCCCTTTTGAATTTTCCAAGGGATCTTTGTGTCTCTCCGGCATAGTACCCTGCTTTATCAATATGGGCATCTCTAAAAACTTTTACATCAGAATTTTCCTTACTTCTAATAATATCAATGCCGCAATCTCGGGAATTTTCCAATTCATTAATAGTATTTTCAATAGCCCTGAGAGCTTCTTCGCCGGCTTTTATGGATTCATCTATTTTTAATATATTAGCTCTCATGCTTTCTTTTCTTTTTATCAATTTTTTTAATTCTTCAACTTTTCCATTGTTTTCAACATTAGTGGCAACAGAGTTCTTATTTATTAATTTTTCATATTCAAATTCGAAACTTTTAAGCGGAGCAAGTTCGTCAACAATTCGTTTAGATTCTTTTGAAAGAAATGAAACATTATTTTTGCACTGATCATATTTAAGCCTCGATTTTAAAATATCCTGCTTTTTTTTATTTAATTTTTCATCTCCGGTCCCTAATATGGCGTAAAATAATGAAGTTAAATTTGATGATTTTATTTTTAAAGCATCTTCCCTTTCAAGTTCATCTGACAATTTATTTAAAAGCAGTTTTTCCCTAATCATATCCTGCTCTGTCTGTTTCAAAAGCACATTTAATTTATCTTTTTTTTCTATGGAGTTTTTAACATAGTTTATTCTATCATTATATTCACGTTGCATATTATCATCTCCCTTGTTTCTTCCTGCATAATATGGAAACTCTGTCAATTAAAATTTAACATTTCTTATTTTTTAAATTATATCATACATCAAACTACGATTCAAACAGTTTTTAGCCCTTAACCTCCAGGAATACGTTGCTAATTTAAATTTATTTTATATGTTATTATTGAATATATTATGGCTATAATGTATAATAATATTGATATAAATTTTAGAGGAGGAACATTATGGCTATAACTAAGGACATGATTATTCATGAAGTTATTCAGGCTAAGCCGGACGCTGCAGAAATACTAATGTCACATGGAATGGGATGCATAGGATGCCCCGGTTCTCAAATGGAAACCTTGGAAGAAGCAGCGGCAGTTCACGGAATGAACTTAGATCACCTGCTGGAAGCATTGAATAAGTAATTAGATAGAATTAGGATACGGATTTACCGTATCCTTTTTTTATGTTCTATAAAATGAAGGAAGTAAAACCGGCACTATTCCGACTCAGGTTAGACTCCTTTTTGAGATTACATTTCAATTTCAAGTGGCAATCTTCATCTTCCTACATCAGTTTATTTACCTTCAGAAATACTGAGCTGCAATAAATGCCGGTTTTCTATTTTAAAAGCAACAAACTAACAGCTGTTTAATTTATTTGCTTATCCATATTGTTTGCACTTTTTTTTTTTATAGTACACAAATATTTTAGTTATTTTAGTCAAAAATGTCAATATTACAGTCCTGTTACAACATTTCATCAAGCTTGTTTTTATTAAATCCAACAATTACCTGATCATCAACAAATATTACAGGAACTCCCATATATCCCATTGACAACAATTCTTTTTTAGCTTCTTTATCCGTTAAAACATTTTTTTCTTGGTAATCGTATCCTTTTTCTTTTATAAACTCCTTTGCTGCAGAACAATTTGAGCATGTGGAGCTTGAGTATATTTTTATTTTTTTCTGTTTTTTCATTTTTACCTCCTACTAAAATAATTTATAGGGTATGATACATGACAAAACGGTCATGTCATATTCATTCTTGCTTCTTAAGCTGTTAGAATGTAGAGATCAATTGGTCAGGTTATTACCTCATTTTAACATATTTTTATTTAAAATGCCATAAATATTTATATTAATATTTCACAAATAAAACTGATGAGAATACTATAAAATATACAGTTCGGTAAATTATGAAAGGAATGATATAATGAAAGAATGTACTATTTCAATAAATGCTCCGGGAAAAATGCTTAAAGGAGCAGGCGTACCTAATACTTCATTTATCCCGGCTTACATATATAAACTTGAAATCCCGCTCAAGAATACAAGCAGCAACATAAAATTGTGTTCATTTAGTTCTACATTGGGCAATGGAATTCGCTATTTAAACAATATGGAACATTCCGGGCCTGATATCAAACTCCTTAACAGCATCAATGTGGTAACTCCTACACCTGAAATCGGAAACAACAATGTTATAATTTTTGCCAACAATATTATACTATCAGCAAATTCAACCAACACAATAACATTTGACATTGCTCTTTGCGACAAGTTGACAATTGGCAGCGCCGAAAACACAGGGGTCAAAATACCTCACAAAAGTAAAATTTATTTTTATGGACACTTAATATGTGAAGATTTCGTTGATTCTTGCAGTACTATTTCTCGTGCACTTAATTATGAGCTTAAGGTTAAATGTGACAATAAAACAATTAAAAAAGGAGAAACAACCAAGTTTTATGTTTATTGCAATACAGGGCAGTATGACATGGCAAGAAGTGTATACGTAAGAAGCATCCTCGAACCGGAATTGGAGTTTGTTGGTGATTCATGCAACCTGCAGCCAAGAAACGTATACAATTTTAACGGAAACACAATTTTGAAGTGGGATGTAGGAAGCCTTCAGCCCTCAGAATCAAAAAGAATTGGATACATGGTCAAAATAAAAAACGACGTTAACCCAGGTCAGATATTAAAAAATAAATTAAATTCAAACTGCATCAACAATTCCGAATATACACAATGCCCTTCAAGCATTGAATATGATTTAATTGTTGCAAAGTGAAATTATAATGGCAGCCTAAGAATTCCAATGGGCTGCCGTTAAATTTAAAATTGCACAGTGTTTATCAATTTTTCATTATTAATAAAATTTTTAATATTTTGGATTATTAATTTCTCCCATCTTGATTTGTTATTTTTGACGATGCCGGAAACATGAGGTGTAATATAAACATTGTCTATGTCCCAAAGTTCATCATCAGGAAGAGGTTCAATTTCAAATACATCTAATCCCGCATAGGAAATGGATTTATTTTTTAGTGCATTTTTTAGATCCTCCTGGTTAACAACACTTCCCCGTGCAATGTTAATAATTGAAGCGTTTTTTTTCATTAATTTGAGATTATCCCTGTTAATCATGTGGTATGTTCCTTTGTTCAAATCCACAGTAACAACTACATAGTCACTGACAGACATTACGTAATCCAATCCACTGCTGCCATAATATATTTCGTGAAAATATGGCACCTTCAACACAGGTGTTCTTTTATATCCTATAACCTTCACTCCGAAAGGCTGAAGCCTCTTTGCTATTTCAGACGCAATTGAACCGGTCCCTATAAGTCCTACCGTCTGGCCTTTAAGTTCCATTCTTTTTAAGCTGGTATCCCACTTATGACGCTTTTTGTTTTCAATATATTTCAATGCATTTGTGTTATGTATTAATATTTTACAAACAACGTCCTCCGCTATAGGAACTGAAAAAATATCCTTGCCGTTTGTCAGCGTTATTTTTCTTTTTCTGATATAATCCGCATCAATCATATCATATCCTGCTCTGAACAATTGAATCCATTTAAGCTTTGGAAGTTTATCAAGTATTTTGGGCTTGACATTGTCAGGAGGCCCTATTAAGGCCTCTGCATCGGAACATTGTTCCGGCTCTGTGTAAAATTCAATATCCGGATATTCTTTGGACACCGTATCATAAAAGTGTTTATCTATTATTATTTTCATAATACTCTTGCTTCTACCTCCTCATATATCATTACTGATTAAACTGTGCAGTATGCTACGATACTATAATCCGAAGGTATTTCGTATTCTTTGCTTGGTTTGCCGAATTTCCAATCAATATCAAATAATGTACCGTCAACAATAAGCTCGAAATAAAGCATTACTATTCCTGTATCGATTTTTGACTCATAGCCGTTTATACTTGGGTCTTTTCGCACAGCAAGTATTACAGTTCCGTTATCATATATAAACCTCCAAGGCTGCCTGTTTTTTGTTGAAGGAGCCAACCTTGCATAAAAGAAAGCTTCCAACAAGCCTAAGTTTGCAATTTCATCAGGATCTGCATTTTCTCCCCATTTGTTCATATATACAACATCACTGATTCGCGGCCTTTCAGATACATTATCCTCAACTATGCTTACCTGGGCCTTTGTAGGATTGTATTCGGAAGTATTTTCATAAAGAACCTTTTTCTTATTTTTGTCAAATCCAAGGGCAATAAGTGCAGTTAGCTTCTTTTTTGATTTTATATTTAATTTTTTCTTTATTACGTCAGTGTCATGAATGGTTATCCAGCATGAACCAACTCCCAGCTCAAATGCCTTAAGCATAATATCCTGAACCACATAACCTGTATTTTCAATGTAATGGTCTTTTTCTTCTGAAAGAAAAATTAAATAGTGTGGTGCATCAATCATTTTTTCATTATAACCGGCAATATTTTTAAGCTTATCATAAACTTCATCCTTATTTTTAATCATTGCCTCTGTCTCAATATCCTTAATCAGCTTTTTACTTTTGGTAAAATAACTTTCTATTTTTTGGATAACTTCAGAACTGATGGCATCTTTTTTATAATTCCTTACTGATTTTATCCTTGATATTAAATCTTTATATTCCATGTTTCCCTCCATGATAATCGTTTATACTTTTTATACCCGTTTTTCACATAAATTATCAGTATTTATTAATATTTATCAAAATGCTATTACTATTCCTCCATCATCAGCATAAATTGTGCTTAATCCTGACGATTGAAAAATTTTTACATCTTTAAACGGATATCTTTTTTTTATTTTATCACGGAGTTCTTCTGCTTTTTCCAAGCAATTTACATGAGTTATTCCTAAGATAGTGTTTTCAAAATCAATATTATATTCACCAATTATATCAATAAGCCTGGAAAATGCTCTTTTCTTTCCTCTTACACTTTCTTTGAGCACTATTTTTCCTTGACCGTCTTCACCCATAATAGGAACAATATGTACAAAGTTTGCAAGAACAGCCTTAATATTAGAAATTCTCCCGTTTTTAGCTAAATTATCTAATGAATCAAGTATAAATAAAGTTCTTAGATTAGAAATGTATTTATTTGTCTGCTCAATTATTTCAGCCGGACTGATATTTTTCTCAATTAGCTGCTTAACCTTGACGGCAATAAGACTTTCACCTGAAGATGCAGTCTTTGTATCAAATACGTGTACGAAGCTTCCCGGGAATTTTTTCATAAATGTTTCTGCGGCAACCTTTGCACTGTTGTATGAACCGCTGAGCTGACTGGAAATTGTAACAATAAAATTATTGGCCTCTTTTTTTAACTTTTTGATGAAATCATTGGGAGGAGCACATGCAGTTTTAATTTGCTGTTTTGTATTTTTCATTTTATTAATTAGTTTATTTATATCCAAACACTCATCTATAATTTCTTCGCCATCAATAAGTAATCGAAAAGGCACCCTTTGAATATCCTGTGTTTCTTTCTCAAAATCCGTACAACTGTCAACTATTAAAATTAAATTGTTTTTCAAACTTGCTACCTCCATAATTTTTAGTATCTAATTATAACAAAAATAATCCGGACATACAATTAAATTTTAAAGCTACCTATTAATTTAAGCTTTTTTTTTCTACTCATTTTTTTAATTTGGGCTTCTCTTTTTAATGCATCAGTTTTATTGTCAAATTCTTCGCAATATTTTAATAAAACAGGAACTCTACCTCTTGTATACTTAGCGCCCTTTTTTTCATTATGTGTTTTTATCCTTTTTTCCAAGTTTTTAGCATATCCTGTATACAGAGTACCGTCATGGCACTCTACTATATATATGTAATGCATATTTATCCTCTTTTTATCAAATATTCTTACAACCATCTAAAAACAACTGTAGTCAATATATTAATTTCTATACATTAATTTGAAAGATGTCCCCTATTATAATGTAAAACAATCGTATAATATATTAACACACATAATATATATATAAAATACTTTTTGAATATTTTTACTATTTACTTCTTTCGTATTTAGAGATAAAATATGAACTACAGTTTAACTATTGTAAATGAAACTATTATAATTGTAAATTAAAGTTTTAGATATAAAAAGAATAAATTACTTTGATAATGTCAAATATGCTGCAGCTTGAGCTTCAGCTGGGGTATACTGATAGTATATAATACTACAGGTGAATGTACAAATATATGGAGGAATTTAAGTAATGGCGAATTTATGGAGCGGAAGATTTGAAAAGGGAATGGATGAAATAGTAGAAAAATTTAACGCCTCCATTACCTTTGACAACAGGATGTACGCCTGCGACATACGTGGAAGCATAGCTCATGTAAGGATGCTGGCAAAACAGGGAATTGTAACAAAACAAGAAAGCGTTCAGGTAATTGATGCATTAGAAAAAATTAAGGCCGACATAGAATCCGGCAACATTAAATTTAACGTTAAACAGGAAGATATTCATATGGCTGTTGAAGGAATACTTATTGATATGCTTGGAGATACAGGCAAGAAGCTTCACACTGCAAGAAGCAGAAATGATCAGTGCCAGGTTGACGGAAGAATGTACCTCAAAGACGAAATCCTAAATATAAGATACAAACTCATTGGACTGGAAAATGCGCTGATTAACAAGGCTGATAAGTATTCGGACAAAATAGCTGTAGGTTTTACCCACATGCAGCATGCCCAGCCTATAACATTGGGATTTTATTTAATGGCATATTTTCAAATGTTTAAAAGAGATATAGAAAGACTGGAAGATACATATAATAGAATGAATTATTGTCCTCTCGGTTCTTGTGCTTTAGCTGGAACTACTATTCCTATAGACAGGTATATGACTGCTCACGAGCTTGGATTTGCTGCACCCACGGAAAATGCTATGGACAGCGTAAGCGACAGAGACTATATTCTTGAATTTTTAGGAGCAGCTTCGATTTCAATGATGCATATCAGCAGAATGGCAGAAGAGTTTGTATGGTGGAATTCTCAGGAATTTAGCTATATCGCCATTGATGACAGCTTCTGCACTGGAAGCAGCATTATGCCTCAGAAGAAAAACCCTGATATGGCAGAACTTCTAAGAGGCAAAGTAGGTAGAGTCTATGGTGACATGATACAAATGTTCACGGTAATGAAGGGAACTCCTCTGGCATACAACAAAGATTTTCAAGAAGACAAAGAAGGTATGTTCGATGCCATAGACACATGGAAAGATTCACTTGCCATACTTGCAGGTATGATTGAAAAAACAGAGTTCAGGCTTGATAAGATAGAAAAACAGTTCAGCAAAGGATTTTTAAACGCCACGGATATTGCAGAACATTTTGTTAAACTGGGTCTTCCTTTCAGAAGTGCTCATGAGATAGTTGGAAAGATGGTTAAATATTGCGAACACCATAACTGCAGATTTAATGATCTTAAAGAAGATGACCTGGCAGCCATAGACCCCTGGCTAACCTGTGAAAAGTTTCCTGACTTAAGCATCAAGGCTTGTGTGGAGGCAAGAACATCTTTCGGAGGAACCGCACCCTCTGAAGTTAAAAGGCAGATTTTAGTTGGACAAGAATGGCTTGACAGCATAAAAGACAAATAATATCATTAGTTGTGAAATCCAATGAGGAGGTACTATGGAATACAGGGTTGAAAAGGACATTATGGGTAAAGTAAATGTTCCGGCAAACAAATATTGGGGTGCACAAACTCAGAGGAGCCTGAACAATTTTAAAATTGGAGGGAGGATGCCTTTAGAGGTTATATATGCCTTTGCAATATTAAAAAAAGCTGCTGCACTCACCAATTTTCGGTTAGGTGTACTGGATCAGGAAAGAACAGAAATGATTTGTACAGTATGCGAAGAAATACTGGGAAAAAAGCTTAATGACAATTTCCCACTTGTAATATATCAGACCGGCAGCGGAACTCAGTCAAACATGAATGTAAATGAGGTAATTGCAAACAGAGGCAATGAGATTGCAGGGAAAAAACTTCTGCATCCAAATGATCACGTTAATAAATCTCAAAGTTCCAATGACACATTCCCCACAGCAATGCATATCGCCGCATATATGCTGCTGAAAACAAAACTTTTCCCCGCTATGGACAGAATGATTGAAACACTGGATAAACTTGAAATGGATAATGCTAATGTTATTAAAACCGGACGTACACATCTTCAAGATGCGGTTCCCATTACTCTCGGGCAGGAAATCAGCGGATGGAAATCAATGCTTGTACACAGCAGGGAAATGATAGAAGTATCTATGAAAGAAATGAAGGAACTAGCCCTGGGAGGTACAGCCGTAGGAACAGGTCTTAATGCCCATAAGGATTTTGGCAAATTATCTGCTGAAAAGATTGCGGAGCTTACCGGCATTGATTTTATTTCTGCAGGAAACAAATTTCACAGTCTTTCCTCCATGGATGCAATAGTATTTTCCCACGGAGCGCTTAAAACATTAGCGGCAGATATGATGAAAATAGCCAATGACGTAAGGTGGATGGCCAGTGGGCCAAGATGCGGACTTGGAGAAATTTTTATTCCTGCCAACGAACCGGGAAGCTCCATTATGCCAGGCAAAGTTAACCCTACCCAGTGTGAAGCCGTAACAATGGTAAGCGTAAGAGTTATGGGAAATGATACTGTTATGGGAATTTCATCATCTCAGGGGAATTTCGAACTCAATGTCTTTATGCCTGTGATGATATCTTCATATATAGAGTCAGTTAATCTTCTTGGGGAAGCAATAGAATCCTTCAATAACAACTGCCTAAAGGGAATTAAACCTAACTATGAGAAGCTGGAGGAAAACAGCAAAAAGTCTTTAATGATTGTAACAGCTCTTAACCCGTACATAGGCTATGAAAAAGCTGCAATAGTTGCAAAACATGCATATAATGAAAACATTCCACTTTTGGAGGCAGGAGTTGAGCTGGGATTTTTCAATAAAGATCAATACGATCAATGGGTAAATCCAAAAAATATGGTTTAGTCCAGCAAAAACATATTATTTTTTAGTTTTATAATACATATGGAATGTAAAAACAACACATATTTGAACTTTAAGTCATTAAAATAAATATCTTTAAAATATAAAAATATAAAAGGGAGATAACAATGAAAATAGGCATAATAGGAGCCATGGATGTTGAGGTTCAAGAACTTATCTCCTCCATGGAAAATATAACAGAAAAAAACATAAGCTCATCCGTTTATTATGAGGGAAAATTGCAAAATAAAAATATTGTTGCTGCTAAATGCGGTGTAGGTAAAGTTCACGCGGCAGTTTGTGCGCAAACAATGATCTTAAAATATAAACCTAACATAATAATTAATACAGGTGTTGCAGGCAGTTTAAATTCCAAACTGGATATAGGGGATCTGGTCATATCCGACAATGTTGTTCAGCATGATATGGATACATCAGGATTAGGAGATCCTATAGGATTTATTTCCGGTATGAATTTGGTTTATATTCCCTGTTCAAAAAATCTTGTGAAAAAATTAGAAAGCTCTGCAAAAACCATTGAAGGAACAAATGCATTTGTAGGAACTATAGCATCAGGAGATCAGTTCATATGCAGTCAGGAGAAAAAGGACTATATAGTAAAACACTTTAATGCACTTTGTACTGAAATGGAGGGAGCCGCAATAGGACAAGTATGCTACTTAAATAATACGGATTTCTGTATCATAAGAGCAATTTCTGACAAGGCTGATGGATCGGCACATATGGACTTTCCCTCATTTATTAAAATTGCAACAAAAAAATCAACACAAATGATTAATACATTTTTAAAAGATTTATAAAAAAAATAAGGATATATTCTACGGCAACAATATTTCTATAGAATTATGCACAGATGATATCTCAGCAGGCATATACCCTCCAAGATCTCCGTCCGTATCAATGGGCAGCTTCTTCTCACAGTCAATTTTTATATTTTTCCCTTGATAATAATGAACCTTGGGATGTGTTATATGTTGCCCATTAAATACCTTCGTGAAAACATGCAGCAATTCCGCATTATTTGTCTTTTCAAATATTACAATGTCTAAAAGACCGTCGTCTATTTTTGCTTTTGGGCACAAGTTTTTAAACCCTCCTGCCCCGGAGGAATTTATTACAAGAAACAAAAGCGTATTGAAATTATATTTTTCACCATCTATTTCATAATTTATGATATGAGTATTTAAAAGTTGTCCTGTTACCTCTTCTGCCGCTTTGAAATAATAAGCATATTTGCCTAAGATTGATTTGGCTTCAGTTGTAACATCATGAGGGATGTTAGTGAATGCACCTCCGCCTACAACATTTATGAAAAAATCATCATTTACTTTGCCTATATCTATTGCCTTAAAGTTCTGTTTTAATATTAGTGATGCAAAATTTGCATGTGCCCTGGGAATTTTCAACTGAGAAGCAAAATCATTTATCGTTCCTGCAGGCATGATAGCAAGCTTTGATTTAACAGGGCTTTTCATTATTCCATTCACAACCTCATTGACTGTTCCGTCACCGCCGCAGGAAATAATCATATCATATCCGGCTTCACATCCCCTAATTGCGGCAACCTCTCCATCCCCTTTTTTCTTTGTAGCATAAAATGTAAATTCAACATCTTCAACCTTCATAACTGCTTCAGAGGCATAGAATATTTTCTGACCGGCAAATTCCTTACCCGAAGCAGGATTATATATAACAAAATACCTTTTCAATCTTTCACCTTAATTATTTTTATTATCCTCCACATTCATGTTCATTAGGACCGTGAGAACATCAAATTAATGACTTTGATCGTCTGCTTATATTGTAGCACAACACTAACAAATATCAATACCTGGAAAAAGTGCCATCTTGAATAAATTATTCAAAACGGCATTTTTATTTTTATCTGTGTTTTTTATTTTCAATAGATGCCTTTATTAACCCTCTAAATAAAGGATGGCTCCTTGTAGGCCTTGACTTAAATTCGGGATGGAACTGTGAACCTACAAACCAAGGATGATCTTTTAGTTCAATAATTTCTACAAGTTTATCATCAGGTGAAACTCCTGAAATTATCATTCCGTTTTCTTCACAAATCTTTCTGAATTTATTGTCAAATTCATATCGATGGCGGTGCCTTTCGTTAATTATCTCAGCCTCACCATAAGCATTCCTAACCTTTGTTCCTTCAGTAAGTCTACATGGATAGCTTCCCAGCCTCATTGTTCCTCCTTTATTTTCAATTTTCTTCTGCTCATCCATAATATCTATTATTGGATACTTTGTTTCAGCGTTGAATTCAGTACTGTCAGCATCACTATATCCTAATACGTTCCTTGCAAATTCTACAACTGCCAATTGCATACCCAGGCATATCCCTAAAAACGGAATTTTATTCTCTCTTGCAAATTTTGCGGCCAGAATTTTGCCCTCAATTCCTCTGCTGCCAAAACCGCCAGGCACCAATATTCCGTCACTGTCTTCAAAAAATTCCTTGTAATTTCTTTTGTTAACATCTTGTGAATGTATCCATTTGATTTCAACATCCGCAGAATTATCAATTCCTGCATGTCTTAACGCTTCAACAACTGATAAATATGCATCTCTGAGCTTGACGTATTTTCCAACTAATGCGATTTTTACATGATGAGCAGGGTTTTTTGAACGACAAACCATATCCTTCCACTCTTTTAAATCAGGATCCTTGCATTTAAATGAAAAATGCTGGCATACAATTTTAGCTAAGCCCTCTTTTTCCAACAAAAGCGGTATCTCGTACAATGAATCTGCATCAGCATTTTGAATTACATTTTGTTTTTCCACGTTACAGAACAAAGCAATTTTTGTTTTTAATTCTGCACTTATTCCCTTCTCTGTTCTGCAAACAAGAACATCAGGCTGTATTCCTATGCTCAACAATTCCTTAACACTGTGCTGTGTAGGCTTAGTTTTTAATTCACCTACTTTAGACAGATAAGGTAAAAGTGTTACATGTATATACATTACATTTTCTCTGCCCACCTCATAACGAATTTGACGTATCGCCTCTAAAAAAGGCTGACTTTCAATATCACCGACTGTACCACCTATTTCAGTAATAACTACATCCACATCTTTAACTGCAGTTATCCTTTTTATCATGCATTTAATTTCATTTGTTATATGAGGTATTACCTGAACGGTTCCTCCAAGATAATCCCCTCTTCTTTCCTTGTTCAGAACAGACCAATAAATCTTGCCGGATGTAATACTGCTGTACTTGGTCAAATCTATATCAACTATTCTCTCATAGTGGCCTAAATCCAAATCAGTTTCAGCTCCGTCATCTGTAACATACACTTCACCGTGTTGATATGGGCTCATGGTTCCAGGATCTACATTTAAGTAAGGATCAAATTTTTGAAGAGTAACTTTTAATCCTCTTTCCTTAAGCAGCCTTCCCAGTGATGCTGCTGTAATCCCTTTTCCCAACGATGACACCACTCCTCCTGTTATAAAAATGTATTTTGGCATTTTTTCCTCCTGTATCATTTTTAATTGCTTTGATTATTTCAACATATAATTGCGTAAAATTTACAAATCTTTCCTAAACATAAAAACAGAGACGTAAAGGGTTTTTTTTTTAGTCTCTATTTATTTATATATACAATTTGCAAAAATATTAAATCTCAGGTTTTCCCCCGTAAATTCTAAATTTAAATCCGCCAAACTGCCGAATTTGTAAATATGTGTTGATTAAATACGTAAGAATTAAATTTTAAAAAGCAATAAAATTTAGATAAATTATTTTACCTTCCAATTCTATATTAAAAAGTATAAAAGGTCAATGACAATTTAAAATTTTTTATATCTAAGCTGTACTATTGAAAGTTATCAAGCATATACATTTATAAGGAAAGGATTCCAACCGTATCTTAAAGGAGGATTTAAATTGTTTAATTTAATTAACGATACTTTTAATATTAATGAAATTGTTGATTCAAGCTCTGCTGAAGTTTTATTAGAAAATGAACTTACGCTTCCTGAAAGCAATCCTGATATAGAGAAAATCATATCGACAGAAGGTAGGGTAAAAATAAATAGCACATTGGCAAAAGAAGGTTCTGTTAACGTTGATGGAACTCTGACTTACAATATCATCTACCGCTCAAATGATGAAGAAACAACAGTAAGTTCCATGTCCGGCAAAATACCGTTTACTGAAGAAATTTCAGTTGCAAAAGCCAAAGAAGGAATGCTTCCCCAAGTAAATCCGTATATTGATTACATTGATGCAGACCTCCTTGATGAACGGAGATGCCAAATTAAATCCGTTATATCTCTTGACATGGATATTATAAACGAACATCCGGTTGATTATGTTTCAGATCTTGAATCTGACGGTACCTTTCAAGCTAAGGCAAAAAACATAAAATACACTGATAAAATAACAGAATTATCGGAGGAAGTAGATATTAGCGACGCTGTAGAAATAAACAAAAACTCCGATGAAATAGATGAAATATTAAAGGATGAATCCGAAATATTAATTACAAATATCGATGTACTTGATGATAAAATGCTTGTTGAAGGAAACTGCAAAGTAGGATTCCTTTACACTGAAAAAAACAGCTTGAATACAACAGGTTATGTATCAGAAGAATTTCCATTTACTCATTACATAGAAATTAAAAATTCAAGCGACAACATGCTTAAGGACATCGACATTACCATAGGCGAAATGACATACAGCACTGCCGAAAATTATGATGATGAAAAAAAACTAATTGAATTTAAACTGCCTTTTACTATAAATGCAGTCCTATATGATACCATTGAGAAAAATATTATTACAGACTGTTATTCTACAGACTGTTTTCTAAATGTTGAGTCTGACGACATTAACTTAACCCTGCTAAGGGATATTGTTGATAAAACAGTTAAATATGAAAATAACTTTGATATTGTTTCAGGATCAATCAAGGATATTTACACTGCAGATGTAAGTCCTAAGATTTCCGAAAAAAGAATTTTCGACGATAAATATGTTGTCGACGGGTTTTTAGATGTTAACATGCTATATTTGAACGGCGACATAAACAAAATCGATAAGGCATATGCATCGCTGCCTTTCACTGCATCAATAGACTTAAAAGAAGATGAATTATCATCGAGCAATATTACCTCTGATATTAATATATCAAAAAGCGGAGCTTACAGAAAAGGAAACAGTTCGGTAATTATAAACTGCGATATCAATGTAAAAATGAAATTAAGAGACAAAGAAGAAATTTCAATTATCAACAATATTACTGAAGGTAAGCCTATTGAGAGGAACAAAATGCCAAGTTTGGTATTCAGGGTTGTACAGCCGGGAGAAACAATTTGGGATATTGCTAAAAACTATAATTTGTCGATAAATTACTTAAAAGAATTAAACGACATCCCCGAAGACAACACACTGGACTCTGGATCAAAAATTATAATAGCACGAATGGTTTAAAAGATACCTATTAGAATTAACAGACGAAAGTTTAGCAACAATTCCGGTAATTAAATTAGAAACGGCACATATATGCGCCGTTTCTTGTTTCTGCTATTATTATATTTATTTAAATTCCTTCATTAGTTTTTCAAACACCGGAAGAGCTTTTTCACATTTTTCAGTATCAACACAATAGGAAAGCCTCATGTGTGTCTTCGAGCCGAATCCGGTTCCGGGAACTACTAAAACGTCATAAGCTTTCGCTTTTTCTGAAAATTCTTCTGAATTTCCATTTGGAGCTTCTATGAACAAATAAAATGCTCCATCTGGTTTGGCAACATTGTATCCCATTTTTGTTAAACCGTTATAAAGAATTTCACGATTTTTCTTATAAACTTCAAGGTTTGGTTCAACATTTACACATTTTTCTATAACAAGTTGAAATAATGTAGGAGCACATACATATCCCAAAACTCTTGCCGCACCACCAACTGCTGACATTACAGTTTCATTCTCACTGCATTTGTTGTTTACCAGTACATAGCCAATTCTCTCTCCTGGAAGAGACAATGATTTTGACCATGAATAACAAACTATTGTATCATCATAAAAGTTTGGAATAAATGAAACAGGTTCACCAGTAAATACAAGCTCTCTGTACGGTTCGTCAGAAATCAGATAAATTGTATGCCCTAACTTTTTTTCCATCTCTTTAAGATAGTTTGTCAATTCTTTTATTTCATCCTTCGTATACACTACTCCGGAAGGATTGTTTGGAGAGTTTATAAGGAGTGCCTTAGTATTTTCATTGACAGCTTCCTTAATTCCGTCCAAATTAAGTCTCATGTCATTGCAGCTGGAGACCAGTTTCATCTTTGATCCCTGGCCTTCTATAAACACCTTATATTCAGGGAAATACGGAGCCAGTACTATTACCTCATCTGCAGCAGAAACCGTAAGAGCCTTAAAAACTATGTTTAATGAAGCTGCAGCACCGCACGTCATAAATAAATCATCTAACGAATATTCAGTGCTGAACCTTTTGTTCAGATTATCTGCGATCGCCTTCCTGCATCCATCGTGTCCCTGTGACGAACTGTATCCATGATAAAATACAGGATCATTATTTTTTACAATGTCGATAATAGCATCCTGCACTTCCTTAGGAGCCGGAACACTTGGATTTCCCAAACTGAAATCCAATACATTTTCAAATCCCACCTTCTGAGCTCTTTGCTGCCCATAAGAAAATAACTCTCTGATAACAGATTTAGATGTACCTAACTTTAACATTTCTTGTGATATCACTTTTTTTCCTCCTTACAATACTTAAGACTCTCGGAATACTCCGAGTTAGTCAGTGCAAGGTTTTACCTTGTCACCCTTTTTTTACTTCCTCCTATTTTGCAACAGGATTTTTTATTTTAATGCAGGTTTATTTTTTAATCCCTGCATTAATTTTTTTTGCATAAAACTTCAAAAAACTTTTTTGTTTATTTTCAAAAAAACACTTGACTTTTTGAAAATGCCCCAATAATCGGCGTGAAGGGATTTTTATTCCTTACTAACTGTGATGGGGTGTTTTTTTATGAAACCTATTTTTGTTACTCATGAATTGTATCAAGATTTCATTTTAAACCAGCTAAATAAATATTATTCCAACGGTATTCTTACTCTTGTAAGTAAGGATTGGCCTATTATCACCAAGTTATGGATTTCTGATTTTTCTTGTATCACTACTTTTATTAGTGATACTTATTCCATCAAAGGTCCTTTGCCCCGCGACCCTGCTTCTATGCTAAGGTCTTATCTTCTTTTCCTATTAACCAACCCGACAATTGGTATTACAAAGTGGGTTGATGAATTGCATCGTGTTCCTCTCTACGCCATTTTAAGTGGCTTTGAACCCGGTGATATTCCAGGCGTTGGAACCTTTTATGATTTCTTTAATCGCTTATGGGGGTTTGGTCCTGATAATATTAAACCCAAACTTAAGCGAAAGCGTAAAAAATTCAAAAAGAAAAAACTTAAAAAGGGTGAAAAATTACCACCTAAGAACCCTGGTATTGTTGGAAGATTCATTAAGCGTTTCCTTAATCGAGGTGCCAAGAAAAAATATTTACCCGCTGACCGCTTGTTTGAATTCTTTCAGTCACAAATTCTTGATGCATCTGCCGATTTAGGGCTTCTTGGTAACCTCAATTCCCTTAGCGTTGCTGGTGATGGTACTCCTTTGGTAACCGCTAGTTTCCCAAGAAGTAAGCCTTCTTGTAAATGTTATGCCCAAGGTGTTGCACAATGCAATCATCCCCGTTTGTATTCCCAACCAGATTGTCATTTTATTCCGAAAGCCTATATAATTATATATTTGACCAATGCCTTACAGTATCCAAGACTCTCACAAGTTTCGCTTTTTGACAGTCAGATAAGATGCGGATGCCATAACGGGTATTCGCATCTTATTTCAAGGGTTATTTAGGGGTTAAAACAGTCTTTTTTGCTTTGTAAATTATCATAACCATTTAAAGGTTTTATCCTCCCTGATATACTCCAGTATTCGGAATAACAGTAAAACCTGCAAAATTGATGGAGAGTGGAACAAATCAAGGGCAAAAAGCTCCTGTATACGGTTAATCCTATACTTTACTGTGTTGTAATGAACAAAGAGAGCGGCGGGTTCTCCATTTATTTTGGGGGACGGACCATGAAATGCATTTTGAAAATCATTTTAAGTCCAGTCCCTAAAATTCTTCCTAATTATTGATGGGCAAATATGGTTTCATCCTGATTCTATTTCCCGTAATGATTGAGAACCATTTCAAGTGTTCGTTCACTTTTTTCGGAAAGATTATAATTTCCTTCATGCAAACACCAGTCAATCGGTTATAT
>ENA-UOOK01000184-UOOK01000184.1-fermentation-metagenome-genome-assembly--contig:-NODE-184-length-77561-cov-99.680592_pt1 | contig 77561 bp, 79 predicted proteins | sample MGYA00245777_ERZ724023 | MGnify/ENA primary metagenome ERZ724023 (study PRJEB28704, sample SAMN03018312) | fermentation metagenome | biome: anthropogenic terrestrial biome; feature: soil; material...
TTGGGCAATTATTTTTATTGGGCAATTATTTTTATTGGGCAATTATTTTTATTGGGCAATTATTTTTATTGGAATATGTTTTTATCCTGCCAAACCCTGCACATAAGATAAGAAACTGTCTAGATAATTCCACATCTGGTTGAGGAACCCTTGTGATTCAGTGGCTTGTTGGGTTGCGTTTTGGAAACTGGTTTTAAACTGTTCTAAGCTTCCCTGTGCCTGCTGGGTATTGGAGAGTGAACCGGCTATTTGATCGGCTTGTTGGTCTGTGATGTTGATGTTCATTTGGTTGGCCACGTTTATCACGATGACCTTGATATCGTTTATATTGGTTATGTTCTGGTTCTGTACATCGGTCTGCACCCTTTCAAAGAGGTCGGCTATCTCATCTGGAGTATGGTTGGTTTCATTGGCTATGTTACTCTGGGTATAAAGTTCCTGTGTAGCTGCCTGTTTAGCTTCATCTGGGATCTCTTCACCTACTGCAATTTCATAGGCTTTCATTACACCTGCTAAAGCAGATTCACCACTCGCTGATACTGGCGAAGTTACAACCACATATCCATCTGTAATACCAGTAGACTTAAGGGCGTTTTCATACATCTTAGGTGTCACCAAGGTTATCTTACTTTTATCCACAATAATTTTTATGCCGGGACTGTAGCTTAGATCGACCATTGCACAAGATAATATCTGGTTGGGTGTATAGGTAGTACCGCTGATATTCTGGGATATGGAATTAACTTCTGAGGCAGTGATAACCCGTACAGTAGAGTTATCTAAGTTTTTATCAGTGTTTGAATTGAAATAATCCATTACTGCATTTTTATATGCTGAATTGGTATTTGTGCCTTCTCCCAGGGTTACTACTAACCCTGTAGCCGAATATATTGGAGCTAAAGCCATTAATATGACTAGAATTCCTATCAAGATTTTTTTCATATCCATCACCTAATTGTTCTTTTTCTAAACTCTTTTTTCCTTTTATTTTTCTTTTTCTATTCCTTTTTATGTCTATTTTCTATTTTTAAAAATATTTGATTTCAATAGTATTTTTAGCAAATAAGAATTTAAAATCTTCTATTAATGAAATATACCAGATAAAAATTAAGAAATATGTAATACTGTGAGGGCTATTAATATCAGATAATATGTAATGCTTTGTAGTTATTTAATCCTAAATTAAAAATTCTATTCCAGGAGAATTACACGGCTTTCTTGTGATTCATTCACAACTTCCCGGTTACACAGTTCAGCAATGGAACTTGCGAAATCCCGAATATCCTGATTACGTGGCATGTTACTAAATTCCAACCTTTTCCTGGAGTTTCCCACATACATGTATGCCTTGATTTCTATAAAATCGGGGTTGCTCCTTTCAATGATCTTCGCATATTCCTCTGACAAGGTCATGTTGTAGTTTTTAACGCAAGTCATACGGATCACAGTCCGGGAGTTGAAACTAGATAAGAGGTCAAGTGATTCATTTAGTTTTTCCCAGCCATTTTCTATTTGGGGATTGCAGAGATCTTTATATATTTCCTGTGTAGGTGCATCAAGTGATAAGTAAAACTGTGTTGGTTCCACTTCCAAATCTTCTAGTTTTGATGGTGAAAGCCCATTGCTCACTAAGAAGGTGGTGAAATTTCTCCTTTTAAATTCAGCCAACATATCATCTATCAATGGGTAGAGCATTGGTTCACCCGCCAGGGAGATTGCAGCGTTGTTGGGGTCCTTGCTCTCCTTGAGCTTTTTGAGGTCAGACTGGGAGTTTCCAAAGAAACCACAGAGGAGATTTCTCTGGGCATCTATGCAGCCTTCAATGATCTCTGATGGTTCGTCATAATCCTCGTTCCACTCAGTATCAGTTATTGATATATCTCTCCAACAGAAAAGGCATTTATGGTGGCAGTAGGAGATACTGGGGGACATCTGCAAACAACGATGACTTTCTATCCCATAAAATTTTTCTTTGTAACATACTCCTTCATTTATTATACTCTTCTTAGTCCAATGGCATATCTTGGCTGCTGCATGGCTCTTTGATCCTACGAACCGGTATCCTTTTTTTTTCAGGTCTTTAAAGTCTTGAAAAGTGAGTGGCATCTAAACTCCTTGAAAATTGATTGTATATGGTCGGATTCAATTGTAATAAATTAATGCAAGTATTATATAAATAACTCCTCTAACAGTAATAAATATTTATATTTACATTAAACTAATTTATTATCGATACTGAAGCCTGTTAATGTTTTAATAAATATATCTCTAGTTAATAATTATTATTCTCCTGATTAAAGAAGTTTCATAGCGATATATTAATTAGATGGATAATCATCCCTGTAAAAAAACATATATTACGGGTATTTTTGGTAAATAACCTTTGAAATGCCTTTGAAGCCCTGAAAAAGGCATATGGATGAGTTAGAGACATAACTTAAAATTTTTAAATTATCCAGTGCGTCTTATATCTAAAAAAGAGCCATGATAGCTCCTTTTATTCAGTTTTAAATAGTAAACTTTATAAGTGATGTTTCAAGATACTAGATTTAGTTTTAAAATAACATTTTTTCAGTCCGGAATGATCAAAAAATAGTTTCTGGGCATGGAGGCGGTATAATTAATAGAAATTTAACTCTGGCAGTTGTATCGCTGCTAGCTATAGTAATATTTGTAAATGTAAGCGATGTTTCAGCTGCGAGTACTATAACTGTAGATACTAATTCTGTAGTTAAATCTTCAGACACAGTGAAAAATTACGTTGAATCTAAAAATACAGTTCCAAGTACGGTAACAGTGGATAATAAACAGGTAACATCAGAACAGTACTTGTATCTTTTAACCTCAAGTGTTACTAACTTAAACAAGAACAACAATAATGCGATAACAGTAAAATCAATATTTAAAGCACCTAAACCTACTGAAAGCCTAAAGAGCGGTAATCTGCTGAAAAGCGAGTATATCAAATTAGCCGGTGATATTAGTACTTTTATAAACACCAATGGAAGGTTACCCAACTTTGTTGACACGTCTAAAGGAAAAATGAGACCAGAAAACATGATCTACACCTATTCAAATGTGGTGGCTTTCTATAAAACTAACAACCGACTACCTAACTACGTATCAATAACACCATGGAAAAACATAAGTGGAGAAGGCAGTAGTACACCAACTACACCTAATGCTCCAAGTACACCAAGTACCCTTAGTACATCAAGTACTCCAAGTACTAATTCTATAGATACTGGTTCTGTTGTTAACTCATCAAATGTAGTAAAGAACTATGTTGAATCTAATAAGTCAGTTCCAAACACAGTAACAGTTGCAGGTAAAAACGTAACACCAGAGCAGTACCTGTATCTTTTAACCTCCAGTGTTATCAACTTAAACCAAAATAATAAAAATAATATAACCATAAAATCAATAGCCAAGGCACCCAACCCCAGAGAAAACGTAAAAAGCGGTATCCTATCTAAAAGTGAATACATTTCCTTAGCCAATTCAATCACTGCTTTTATTAACAACAACGGAAGATTACCCAATTTCATAAGCACGTCCCTGGGAAATATGAGGCCAGAAAACCTGATTTACACTTATTCAAAGGTCGCGGCTTTCTATAAAACAAACAACCGATTACCAACCTCTGTATCAGTAACACCATGGAGCACTTTAAAGTCAGTATCAGAAGGTAGTCCAGCTACAATTGATGGGATATTTAAAACAGCAGCCAGGTACGGCTACAGTAGCGCAGCGCATGACGCAGCCACCATGGTAAAAATTGGCTCCGGAGACTGCTGGGCAATGAGCGATTACTTGTTCAAACAACTTAAATCAGCAAATGTTAAAGCTAGAATTCTTCAGTATGCTACTGCATATACAAGTAACCACAGATCTGTTCAGTATCGCGTGAATGGGGCCTGGATTGATGTACCATATCGGACATATGGTTTTCATGTCAACTTCAGAAACACATATGCAACTAAGTACGGCACGGTTATAGCATCCTGCTAAACCTACCTTAATTAATTTTTTACACACTCTTTTTTTTTAGATTAATTTTCTTAGAATCTATTTTTTTATAATTTTTTTATAATAACTTCCTAGGAATAAACCGTAAATATTTTTATGATCCTTCAATATATGGTGTTATAGATATTTCATACCTTTTTGGAGGATATTAAATGAAAGAAATCACCAGAACCCCCATGGTAATTCTAAATTTTAAAACGTACCTTGAATCCACTGGAAAAAACGCATTGAAGCTGGCTAAAATATCAGATGAGGTAGCCCAAGAAACAGGAGTGAATATTGCAGTAGCACCTCAGCACGCTGACCTCCTGCGTATATCCAGTGAAGTTGACATTCCAGTCCTGGCCCAGCATATAGATGCCATTGATGCAGGAGGGCACACTGGAAGTGTGCTATTTGATTCTGTAATTGAAGCCGGAGCTGTTGGAACTTTAATAAACCATTCTGAGATCCGTATGAAGTTAGCTGATATTCAAAATGTGGTGGCCAAGACAATTGAACATAAACTAATAAGTGTTGTCTGCACCAACAACATAGAAACAAGTGCAGCGGCAGCCACCTTGAAACCAACCTTCGTAGCTATTGAACCACCAGAACTTATAGGATCAGGTATACCAGTGTCAAAAGCAGAACCTGAAATAGTGGAAGGTACAGTGGAAGTTATTCATCAGATAGACCCTGGAGTAAAGGTTCTATGTGGGGCTGGCATCTCCACTGCTGATGATATGCAAGCTGCTTTAAAACTGGGCAGTGAAGGTGTACTTTTGGCGTCGGGAATTATCTTGGCAGATGATCCTAAAGCAGCACTCACCAATCTGGTGAGTAAAATATAATACTGTTTGGATTTTATAATTAAACCTTATTCACGTTATTAACATAAATGAGGATGTATTAAAAATGTCCCTGGACATCTACACAATGGATGATTTAAAGGTGAAGGATAAGACGGTTTTAGTTAGGGTGGATGTTAATTCTCCTGTAGATCCTAAAAGCGGCTTTTTATTAGATGATACCAGAATCAAACTCCATGCTGAGACCATCAGAGAGTTACAAAATAAAGGTGCTAAAACAGTTTTATTGGCCCATCAAAGCCGCCCTGGAAAGGCGGATTTCACCACTTTAAAGTATCATGCTGAGGCTCTATCAGAGATACTGGGCAAGCCAGTTGAATATGTGGATGATATTTTCGGAAGCAATGCTAAAAATCGTATATCCCAACTTCAAAGTGGAGAAGTCCTTGTTCTGGAAAATGTAAGGTTCTATTCCGAGGAAGTACTAAAAAGGGATCCAAAGATTCAGGCAGAAACTCATCTGGTGGAGAAACTAGCTCCAGTGGTGGATTATTATATCAACGATGCCTTTGCTGCTGCCCATAGATCACAGCCTTCTCTGGTAGGATTTGCACTTGAACTACCATCAGCAGCAGGGAGGGTGATGGAGAGGGAGCTTAAAATTTTATACAACACGGTTTATAATGCAGAAAGGCCGCGTGTTTATGTTTTGGGGGGAGTTAAGGTAGATGATTCCATTACCATTACAGAGAACCTTTTGAAAAAGGGTAGTGCTGATTACATCCTCACCACAGGACTTGTGGCCAACATCTTCCTGTGGGGTGCTGGTATAAACATAAAACAGGTGAATAAAGACTTCATTAAAAATAAAAATTATTGCGATTGGGTATTACAAGCTAAAAAATTGTTAAAAGAGTTTAAAGGTAAAATATTATATCCTAAAGATGTTGCCATACCAGTTGATAATAAAAGAAAAGAATTTTCAGTAAAGAAGATTCCAAACAAATCTATCCATGATATTGGCTCTGATACCATAAATGAGTACGCCAAGATAATTAGAGGAGCAGGTACAATATTTGCAAACGGTCCCGCAGGTGTGTTTGAAGAGGAAGGATTTAGTCTGGGCACAGAAGACATTTTAAATGCAATATCATCCTCATCTGGGCTTTCTATAATTGGCGGCGGACATCTGGCCGCAGCAGCCAATCAGATGGAGCTCACTGGAATTGATCACATAAGTAGCGGTGGAGGTGCTTCAATCAGCCTTCTTGCTGGGGATGAATTACCGGTGGTGGAAGTTTTAAAACAGGCTAAGAGTAAGTTTAAATTATAGTCTTTTCATAAACCTTTTAAGCAGTTATTCATGTAATATTCAATAATAGTTAGTGTAATATTTTACATGGTTAAATAATGCTTCAACCTTCGAAACTTTAGTATTTACCAAAAACTATTTAAGCAAACATTTCCAATAGCTAATATGCCTCGGTAGCTCAGTCTGGTGGAGCGCGAGACTTGTAATCTCGTGGTCGCGGGTTCAATTCCCGTCCGGGGCTCTAAAAAAGAAGCATACGTGGTTTAGATTTAAGATAGGGGACCATAGGGTAGCTTGGTCGATCCTTTGGGCTTTGGGAGCCTGAGACTCCGGTTCAAATCCGGGTGGTCCCACTTTAAATGTCCCGCCTTAGCTCAATTGGCAGAGCGTCGGACTGTAGATCCGAATGTTGCTGGTTCAAGTCCGGCAGGCGGGATTCTTTTATTAAGGTAAGAAAAAATTGAGATTAAAGTAAAAATTGAGGTAAATAAAACTTGATACACTTTGCATGATTACATCCCATCTGGCACAAAGTTTATATATATCATAGCTGTAAAAACAGATGTACTTATGCTGGCACAAATATAGGCATAAGAATAATCAAGTTTACTCTCGTTCTAAAGAGCTGCCCTGGTGGTGTAGGGGCTATCATGCGGGCCTGTCGAGCCCGCGACTCGGGTTCAAATCCCGGCCAGGGCGTTGTGGGCCCGTAGCTCAGTCTGGCAGAGCGCTTGGCTTTTAACCAAGTGGCCGCGGGTTCAATTCCCGTCGGGCCCGCTTCTTGATTTTAAACTGGAGGATGTATTGTGAAGAAGCAAATTTTAAAACATAAATTAGTTCCAGATCATGCTATTTTATCTAAGACAGAAGCAAATAAAGTAGTAAAACAATTAAACGTCCACCAAGAACAACTTCCTAAGATTAAAGCTGATGATCCCGTTGTCAAAGAGATAGGTGCAAAATCGGGAGATGTTTTGAAAATTACCAGGAAAAGTCATACTGCTGGAAAATTTGTTATTTATCGTCTAGTTCTTTAAGGTTCTGGGCAGAGATTATTATAATTATGATAATCAATTGCATATGAAATTAATTTATACATAAAAAATCATACTAAATCATACTATATATTAATAAATAAGTTGAATAGTATTAATATATTAGCAAAAGTTATTAATATATTTTTTTAGTTCAAACGTGAAAGCTATGATTAGTTATGATTTATTTTTTGGAGGAATTTAATGGTTCAAAATGCATGGGAACTGGTTGATGCATTTTTTGATGAATACAACTTGGTAGACCACCATATCAAATCGTATAACGACTTTGTAGACCACAGAATACAGGATATAATAGACATAGCAGAGCCCATTGTTCTCGAACAGGGTGAATATTCCATAAAAACAGGAAATCTATCCATAAAAAATCCTTTCATTAAGGAAGCCGATGGATCCAAAAGTGACATCTATCCTACACAAGCTCGACTACGAAATTTAACCTACTCCGCACATATGTATCTGGAGATGTCCCTGATTAAGGGAGGGGAAGAGCAGGAAATGGAAAATGTATATATTGGTGAAATGCCGGTGATGTTAAAATCAAAAATATGCCACTTGAATGGATTGAATGAAGCGGAACTTGAAGCAGATGGGGAAGATCCCCAGGATCCTGGTGGGTATTTCATAGTAAATGGTTCTGAAAGGGCTATTGTCACCATGGAAGAGATTGCTCCCAACAAAATTATTCTGGAGCGGATAGGTGAAAAAGAAGATAGACGTGCCAGGGCAATTGTTACATCAATAAAAAGCGGATTCAGGGCAAGAATAAATCTGGAGTACAGGAAACCACGTAAAAAAGGTGTTTTCCTCAGGATATCCTTCCCATATGTGCCGGGGGAAATACCATTGGTAGTGCTCCTTAGAGCATTGGGTTTAGAAACAGATAAAGACCTGGTAAACAGCATATCCGAAGAAAATGACATACAATTCCTCCTTATAGATGATATACAGACATCAGAGATTACAAACAATTACGACGCCATCAAATACATAGGTAACAGAGTAGCCAAGGGAATGACCGAAGAATACAGAATAAAAAGGGCCGAAGACGTAATTGACCGATACTTACTGCCACATATAGGTGTGGAACCAGATAAAAGGACCGAAAAAGCTACCTACCTTGCTGAAATGGCTGAAATGCTCTTACAGGTTATATTCGATAAGAGAGAACCACATGATAAGGACCACTATGCCAACAAGCGACTCAGAGTATCTGGGGATTTAATGGAAGATCTTTTTAGAGTAGCCTTCACTAGTTTAACCAGAGATATGACCTACCAACTGGAAAGAAGCCTCACAAGAGGAAAAGAACCCTCTGTAAAACAGGCAGTACGTTCTGATGTCTTAACCGAGAACATAAAACACGCTATTGCCACAGGAAACTGGGTTGGTGGAAGGGCCGGTGTAAGCCAGTTACTGGACAGAACCAGTTACATGGGGACCTTATCTCACCTGAAAAGGGTTGTTTCACCATTATCAAGGAGTCAACCTCATTTTGAAGCCCGTGATCTGCACCCAACTCAGTTTGGTAAGATTTGTCCCAACGAAACTCCAGAGGGACCGAACTGTGGGCTGGTGAAGAACCTGGCCATTCTGGCCAAGATATCTGAAGGCTCAGACTCAAAGGAACTGGAAGATGTCATTAAGAAAATGAAGATTGTGAATCCAATTTAGAAAAATCAATTTAGAAAAATCAATTTAGAAAATCCAATTTAGAAAAAAATCCAATTAACGATAATAGGAAATCATGCAGACAAATTGGGGGAAAATACTTGAAAAAATCTAAAATTTACATCAACGGTAAACTAATTGGAACCTGCGAAGACCCGTATGAGTTTGTAGAAACCATGCGGAAGAAGAGGAGATCTGGTGATGTCTCCCACGAGATGAACATCACCTACTACGAAGACACCGATGAAATCTACATATTCAATGACCCTGGAAGAACCAGAAGACCGGTGATTGTGGTTAATGAAGGTGAGCCAACCTTAAAAGAGGAACATATTGAAAAATTAACCGATGGAGAACTCACCTGGCCAGACCTAATATCATTAGGTGTAATAGAATATTTGGACGCAGAAGAAGAGGAAAATACCTACATCGCTATGTTTAAAGAGGATTTAACTCCCGAACACACCCATCTGGAGATAGACCCATCTACTATGTTAGGTATCTGTGCAGGAATCATACCCTACGCCAACCACAACTCATCACCCAGAAACACCATGGAAGCGGGTATGACCAAACAGGCACTGGGATTATACGTATCCAACTATAATCTCAGAACAGACACCAGGGCGCACCTATTACACCATCCACAAGTGCCAATAGTTAAAACCAAAAGTATAGATGCCACACAGTATGATAAAAGGCCTTCCGGACAGAATTTCGTTGTAGCAGTTATGTCCTATGAAGGATACAACATGGAAGACGCACTCATACTGAATAAAGCCTCAATCGAAAGAGGACTGGCAAGATCATCGTTTTTCCGTTCATACGAAGCTTCAGAAAGAAGATATCCTGGAGGACAGGAAGATAAATTCGAAGTACCAGAAAATATTGTGCGTGGATACCGTTCAGAGGAAGTTTACAGACACTTAGATGAAGACGGCATAGTAAACCCAGAAGTAACTGTCAAATCAGGGGATGTTTTAATAGGAAAAACATCACCTCCAAGGTTCTTAGAAGAAATCGATGAATTCGGGACAGTTGCCGAGAGGAGAAGGGAAACCTCAGTAACAGTTAGACATGGTGAACACGGCACAGTAGATGCGGTATTTCTAACTGAAACTGTGGAAGGAAGTAAACTAGCAAAGATAAGGGTCAGAGATCAGAGGCAACCGGAATTCGGTGATAAGTTCGCATCAAGACACGGACAGAAAGGGGTCATAGGACTTATCGTAAGCCAGGAAGACATGCCATTCACAGAAAATGGAGTCACGCCTGATTTGATAATTAACCCTCACGCAATACCATCCAGGATGTCCGTGGGACAGGTTCTGGAGATGCTGGCAGGTAAAGCAGGAGCACTAGAAGTAAACCGTATGGATGGAACGCCATTCAGCGGTAATCATGAACTGGAAATAATGGATTTATTAAAGGCCAACGGATATGAAACAGCCGGAAGAGAGTCACTCTGCAATGGAATAACTGGGGAACGAATAGAAGCAGAAATATTCGTGGGAGTGGCATACTACCAGAAATTACACCACATGACCTCAGACAAAGTTTACGCCAGATCAAGAGGACCAGTACAGGTACTCACCCGACAACCAACAGAAGGAAGGGCCCGTGAAGGAGGACTCAGATTCGGAGAAATGGAAAGAGACTGTCTGATTGCCCATGGAGCCGCACTTGCGCTCAAAGAGAGACTGCTTGATGAATCTGATAAATATGAAGCTATAGTATGTGAATGTGGTATGGTAGCAATCTATGACCGTATAAGGGACAAAAAATACTGTCCAATATGTGGAGATGTTGAAACATTCCCAGTGGAAATATCATACGCCTTCAAATTACTCTTAGACGAACTCAAAAGCCTTTGTATATTCCCCAAACTTGTACTGGAAGATAAGGCCTAGAAAATCAATTCAAACCATAATAAAATCAGAATAATGGATATATATAAATTACCAAAATTTAGGAGAGAATAGCTTGCAAGGAATTTTAAAGAAAATTTCCCAGATAAATTTCGGTCTTTTATCCCCTGAAAACATCAGAAAGATGTCAGTCACCAAGATCGTAACTCCAGATACCTATGATGAAGATGGCTACCCCATAGAAGCTGGACTTATGGACCCCAGATTGGGTGTTATAGACCCTGGACTCAGATGCAGATCATGTGGATCCAAAGGAGGAGACTGTCAGGGCCATTTTGGGCATATTAACCTGGCCAGACCTGTTATCCATGTGGGATTTGCCGACACCATTCATAAAATACTCAGGTCAACCTGCAGTAATTGTGGAAGAGTGCTCCTCACTGAAAGTGAAATAGCCGAATACAAGGAAAAGATAGGAACTAAACATCAAAATGAGGAAAGTATAAACGACATCGTAAAGGAAATTTACACAGTTGCACGTAGGGATAAATGCCCCCACTGTGATGAAGATAAGGAAGAAATCAAGATAGATAAACCAGTATCAATTGTGGAAGGCAACTACAAGCTCACCTCTTCTGAAGTAAGGGAGAGATTGGAGAAAGTCAATGAAGATGATTACATACTAATGGGAATAAACCCCGATGTAGCCAAACCCGAATGGATGGTATTAACTGTATTACCAGTCCCACCAGTTACTGTAAGACCATCAATAACCCTTGAGACAGGGGAACGTTCAGAAGACGACCTAACACACAAACTGGTGGATATATTACGTATTAACCAAAGATTAAAAGAGAATATGGAAGCTGGAGCTCCACAATTAATTGTAGAAGATTTATGGGAACTCTTGCAGTACCACGTTACTACTTACTTTGATAATGAGGCATCAGGGGTACCACCAGCCAGACACAGATCAGGAAGACCTCTTAAAACCTTGGCTCAGAGACTCAAAGGTAAAGAAGGAAGATTCAGAAGTAACTTATCAGGTAAAAGGGTTAACTTCTCTGCCAGAACCGTTATATCTCCAGATCCCAACATTAGTATCAATGAAGTGGGCGTTCCAGAGATGATAGCCAAGGAAGTTACAGTACCTGTGTATGTGACTGATTGGAACATGGAAGACATGAAGGAACACATAGAAAACGGACCGGAAATACATCCCGGAGCAAACTATGTCATAAGACCTGATGAACGGAAAATAAGAGTCTATGATGAAACAAAAGAATCCATACTGGAAAAATTAGAGCCAGGATACGTAGTAGAAAGACATCTGATGGATGGAGATATCGTACTCTTTAACAGACAACCATCTTTACATAGAATGTCCATGATGGCCCATGAAGTAAAGGTTTTGCCTTACAAGACATTCCGTTTGAACCTATGTGTATGTCCGCCATACAACGCTGACTTCGACGGTGACGAGATGAACATGCACGTCTTCCAGACTGAAGAATCCCGTGCAGAAGCTAAATCACTCATGAGGGTTCAAGAACATATTTTATCCCCCAGATTTGGTGGTCCTATCATTGGTGGAATACATGATCATATATCTGGTGCTTATCTTTTGACCAGGGAAGGATCGGAATTTGAAGAAGATTACGTTTACCAAATGATTAAAAAATCAAATTTACCATTTCCAGAGCCAAAAAATAAGCCATGGACTGGTAAAGAAGTTTTCAGTCTTCTGTTACCTGATGATCTTAACATGGTTTATCGAGCGGAGATCTGCCGAAAATGTGACGAATGTCTGAGGCAGGAATGTAAAAATGACGCTTACGTAGTTATTGAAGATGGACAACTTATATCTGGTGCAATCGATGAAAAAGCCTTCGGTGCATTTTCTGGTAAGATTTTAGATTCAATTGTCAAGGACTACGGTACAGACAAAGCACGAGAATTCCTGGACTCTGCCACAAAACTGGCCATATCTGGTATAATGAAGAGAGGATTTACCACCAGTACAGCTGATGAAGAAATACCTCAGGAAGCCAAAGAACGTATAGAAGAACTTTTAAACATGGCAGAGAAGAGAGTTGAACAGCTCATTGAGGCTTATCACAATGATGAACTAGAAGCCCTGCCGGGTCGAAGCCTCAGGGAAACCCTGGAGATGAAGATCATGCAAGTCCTGGGAGAATCCAGGGACAAATCCGGAGAAATAGCAGAAAGCTACTTTGGAATGGATAATCATGCAGTTATAATGGCATTAACTGGTGCAAGAGGGTCAATGTTAAATCTCACGCAGATCGCCGCATGTGTTGGTCAACAGTCAGTTCGTGGTGGTAGAATTGAAAGGGGTTATAGTAAAAGAACCCTACCCCACTTCAAAGAAGGTGAACTGGGTGCAAAGGCCAGTGGATTCGTACACTCCAGTTACAAGGAAGGTCTGGACCCATTGGAATTCTTCTTCCATGCTATGGGTGGACGTGAAGGACTGGTGGATACTGCAATACGAACAGCCCAAAGTGGTTACATGCAGAGAAGATTGGTAAATGCCTTGCAGGACCTTAGCGTACAGACTGACGGAACAGTCCGTGACAACCGTGGAATCATAATCCAGAGCAAATATGGTGAAGACGGAGTAGACCCTGCTAAGAGTGACTACGGAAAAGTAGCAGATATAGACCGTATGATAGAAGAGATGAGGATAAAATCCAAGGCAAAATAAAATAAAAATTTATAATTTATCATTTAATGATTCGGGTGGTTTTGTGGATATTAAAAAGGTAACAAGTGTTGTAAAAAAGAAAAAAGCCGACTTCCCTGAAAGTCTTATACATGAGATAACAGATGCGTCGGAAAGGCATGAGCTAAAGGCTAAAGAACTGGAATTACTGGTTGATGAAATTAAAAAGGAATATGAACGTGCCGGAGTAGAAAACGGTGAAGCTGTAGGCACAGTAGCTGCTCAATCCGTAGGGGAGCCAGGTACTCAGATGACCATGCGTACTTTCCACTACGCCGGAGTGGCAGAATTAAACGTTACTTTAGGATTACCAAGACTTATTGAGATTGTGGACGCCCGTAAAAAAATATCAACACCCACAATGACCATATATTTCGAAGAAAACTATGGTACTGATGAAGAATTCGTTAGAAAAATAGCAAACCAGATAGGTAAGATAGTCTTCAACGATGTACTCAAGGATTTTAACGTTAACTATGCTGACATGAGTATGACCGTAGAAATAGATGAAGAAAAGGTTAAAGAAAAGAGACTTGAATACGATTCAATTATAGCTAAGATAGAAAAAGCTTTTAAAAAGGTAGTTATAAATAAAAACCTACTGAGTTTTGAACCTACAATTTCAGAATCAAAACATGCCATAAGAGAACTTAGACTTTTAGCCGATAAGGTCCATGATCTACAGATAAGCGGAGTTAAAAATATCGGAAAAGTGGTTATAAGCAAAGAAGATGTGGAATGGGTTATCCATACTGAAGGTTCTAACCTTGGGGCTGTACTCAAGATGGAAGGCGTAGATAAAACCAGAACCACCACCAATGATATTCATGAAATAGAAAAGATTCTTGGAATTGAAGCCGCTAGAAATTCCATCATCCATGAAGCACAGAGTACCATGGAAGAACAGGGATTAACCGTTGATGTAAGGCACATCATGCTGGTGGCAGATATGATGACTTCTGATGGGACAGTCAAATCCATAGGAAGACATGGTATAAGCGGTGAGAAAGCCAGTGTACTGGCACGTGCATCATTTGAAGAGACAGGTAAACACCTTTTAAGGGCTTCAATCAGAGGCGAAATTGATTATTTAACTGGTATAATAGAAAATATTATAATAGGACAACCAATACCACTGGGAACAGGATCGGTTGGCGTTATTATGAAAGCTAGAGATTAAGGAGGAAGTAGATTGGACGTAGATAGAGGAATTAGAGTCGCAGTGGACACAGGAAGCGTTACATTGGGATCTGAAAAATCAATACAGGGACTTAAACATGGTAAAGGTAAACTTATTATAATTGCCCAGAACTGTCCCCGTGACATTAAGGAAGATGTTTTACACTATTCTAAATTATCAGATATCCCGGTTTACAATTATGAGGGTACCAGTGTAGATCTTGGATCTGTATGTGGAAAACCATTCACCGTGGCCACCCTTACCATCAAGGATCCAGGTGACTCCAGTATATTAGAAGTAATGGGGTAATTTTTGTGACTATAAAATTTACAACCCACGAGATAAGGTATATAGCCCTTTTTGAGAGCATGACCGGAGCAACTGTAAAAGATTGCTTGGTGGATGATGAAAACGGAAAAATAACCTTCATGGTTAAAAAGGGCGATATGGGATTGGCTATTGGAAAAAGAGGAAGTACAGTTGCCAAAGTCCAGAAAACAGTGGATAAAGGTGTAGAGGTAATTGAACACTCCGATGATCAAGTGGAATTCATATCCAACATCATGGCACCTGCAAAAATCAGGAGTATAAGAATCCTTCAAAAGGAAAACGGAGAAAAAATAGCTACACTTGAAACAGATGCTCGTAATAAAAGGACTGCCATTGGAAAAGGCGGTCAGAATATTGAAAGAGCACGGGTACTTGCCAAAAGGCAGCATAACATAAATAACATCGTTATAAAATAATTGAATTTCAATCATTATATACTAAAAGATACTATTTAGATTACTGGATGTTATGATAAAAAAATTCATCAAATAAGATTGGAGGAGGAATCACACTTGCCAGGATTATTCGCAGCTAAAAAGCTTAAAAAGAATAGAAAAAATTTCAGGTGGAAAGACACCGAATATAAAAGAAAACAACTACGCTTAGACGTTAAAGCTGATCCTTTGGTAGGCGCACCGCAGGCCAGGGGCATAGTAATTGAAAAGGTGGGTATAGAGGCAAAACAGCCCAACTCAGCCATCCGTAAATGTGTAAGAGTGCAGTTAATAAAAAACGGTAAACAGGTCACTGCATTCGCACCAGGAGAAGGTGCAATAGGCTTCATTGATGAACACGATGAAGTGATGATCGAGGGAATAGGCGGAACAGCCGGAAGATCTATGGGAGACATTCCAGGGGTAAGATGGAGAGTAACCAAGGTCAATAACGTCGCCTTAGAAGAAATGGTTAAAGGTAAAATTGAAAAACCAGTAAGATAATCAGAGGTAATTTTAATGAGTTTTAAAGTCTTCGATAAATGGGATTTAGATGAGGTGAAGGTAGAAGACCAGGGTCTGGTAAACTACATATGCCTGGACGAAGTACTGGTCCCACATACCATGGGGAGACATGTTAAAAGGCAGTTCGCCAAATCAAGGGTTTCCATAGTGGAAAGGCTCATGAATAAAATCATGAGAACTGAAAGAAACTCTGGAAAGAAAAACAAGGCCTACAACATAGTCAAAGACTCCATGGGGATCATAAATAAAAGATCTAAAGAAAACCCCTTACAGGTCCTAGTAAAAGCAGTAGAACACACCGCACCCAGAGAAGAAACTACCAGGATAAAATACGGTGGAATTGGATACCAGGTAGCAGTGGACATTGCACCACAGAGAAGAGTAGATTTATCCCTTGGATTTTTAACCAAAGGAGCTCTTCAATCATCATTTAAAAGAAAACGAACAGTAGAAGAATGCCTGGCTGATGAATTGCTTCTTGCAGCAGAACGCGATACAAGAAGTTTTGCCATACAGAAAAAAGAAGAAAGAGAGAGAGTTGCCCGGTCCGCGCATTAATTACGCTATGATTGATACAAGACCCAGGGCAAGAATCAAATTTTTACAGGGTGGTTTTAGTGAGTAGACGAACTAAAATGATTAACAATATTAAGGAGCTGATGTACGACCCAAAACACATCAGAAACATCGGTATCGTGGCCCACATCGACCATGGAAAAACCACATTATCTGATAACTTGTTAGCTGGTGCAGGGATGATTTCATCTGAACTAGCAGGAGATCAGCGTTTCCTAGATTTTGATGAACAGGAACAGGATAGAGGTATAACCATCGATGCAGCAAATGTATCCATGGTCCACAAGTATAAAGAAGCCCAATACCTTATAAATCTCATTGATACACCGGGACACGTGGACTTCGGTGGAGATGTAACCCGTGCCATGAGAGCGGTTGACGGATCAGTGGTGGTCGTTTGTGCAGTAGAAGGAATCATGCCACAAACAGAAACAGTACTAAGACAATCGCTCAAAGAAAATGTGCGACCTGTATTGTTTATAAATAAAGTGGATAGGCTTCTTAACGAACTTAAACTTGATTCTGATGAATTACAACAGAGATTTATTAAGATTATAGCTAATGCCAATAAATTAATCAAAAATATGGCTCCAAAAGAATTTAAAGATAAATGGCTGGCTAGAGTAGAAGATGGAAGTGTGGCCTTTGGATCTGCATATCACAACTGGGCAATAAATATACCAATCATGCAGAAAACAGGAATAACCTTCAATGACATCTATGAATACTGTAAATCTGACAATCAGAAGGAATTAGCCGAAAAAGTACCAATACATGAGGTTCTTCTGGGTATGGTTGTGGAACACCTGCCTAGCCCCGACATAGCTCAGAGATACAGGGTACCAAACATCTGGTCTGGAGACATGGAATCCGAAGAAGGACAGGGAATGATAAATACTAATCCAGACTCGCCTCTGGCAGTCATGGTTACCAACGTAAGTATTGACAAGCACGCCGGTGAGATAGCAACTGGAAGAGTTTATGGTGGAACAATCGAAAAGGGTAGTGAAATCTATTTCGTAGGGTCCATGGGCAAGGCTAGAACTCAGCAAGTAGGAGTATACTTCGGACCAGAAAGAGTGAACACCGATAAAGTACCAGCAGGAAACATTGTGGCCATAACCGGTGCAAGAAACGCAGTAGCCGGAGAAACTATAACCAGCTACGGAAACAAGATCAGTCCCTTCGAAAGTATAGAACACATATCAGAACCAGTGGTAACTGTTGCTGTAGAAGCTAAAAATACTAAAGACCTTCCTAAACTCATAGAAGTGTTAAGACAGATTGGTAAAGAAGACCCCACAGTCAGAGTGGAGATCAATGAAGAGACTGGTGAACACCTGATATCTGGTATGGGAGAACTCCATCTGGAGATCATAGCCTACCGTATAAAAGATAAAGGTGTTGAAATTGAAACATCCGAGCCTATTGTGGTATACAGGGAAACCATAGCTGGTACCGCTGGTCCAGTGGAAGGAAAATCACCAAACAAACACAATAGATTTTATTTAGACATTGAACCATTGGAAGAATCCGTATTTAAGGCAATACAGGAAGGAGATATAAAAGAGGGACGGGTTAAAGGTAAAGAACTGGCAGCTAAATTCCAGGAATATGGCCTTAAAAAAGATGAAGCCCGAAAAGTATGGGACGTCAACAAAAGATCCCTGTTTATCAACATGACCCGTGGTATCCAGTATCTGGACGAGATAAAAGAACTCTTAATGGATGGATTTGAAAGCACATTGGACGATGGGCCTATAGCTAGAGAAAAGGTCATGGGAATAAAGGTGCTCCTTAAGGATGCTAAAATTCACGAGGATGCAGTTCACCGTGGACCGGCACAGGTATTACCTGCTATAAGGAAGGCAGTTTACGGTGCAATTATGATGGCCCAGCCAAACCTGCTGGAACCAATGCAAAAAGTATATATCAACACACCACAAGATTATATGGGTGCAGCAACTAGGGAGATACAGAACAGAAGAGGTCAAATTGAAGATATGTCTCAAGAAGGGGACATGACGACGCTTCAAAGTAAAGTACCAGTTGCTGAGATGTTCGGATTTGCAGGAGACATCAGATCTGCTACTGAAGGACGATGTTTATGGTCCACAGAAAGTGCAGGATTTGAAAGGCTGCCGCGAGAACTTCAAAAGACCATCATAACTGAGATAAGACAGAGAAAAGGTTTAAGTCCCGAACCATATGGTCCGGATCATTATCTGGGATAGGAATTTAAATCTTTAAAAAGATTATCCTTTAAATAGGTAGAAGTAGAAATTATATAGAATAATCGATTAGGTTAAAAAGGAAAAATTATATAGATTAATGAGTAGACCAACTATGAATTCATCCTAACTAAAATAATGTAAATAGATGGAGGTATATTTTATGGCCAAAAAAAAAGAACATATGAACTTAGCGTTTATTGGACACGTAGACCATGGTAAATCCACACTTGTCGGACACCTGCTCCTACAATCTGGAGCTATAGCTGAACAACAGCTGTCCGCTGGAGAAGACAAGTTTAGATTTGTTATGGACAAGCTGAGTGAAGAAAGAGAAAGAGGGGTTACCATCGACCTTGCACATGCAAAATTCGACACACCCAAATATGAGTTCACTATCGTGGACTGCCCTGGACACCGTGACTTCGTTAAAAACATGATCACCGGAGCATCCCAGGCAGACGCCGCAGTATTAGTGGTAGCTATAGATGACGGTGTAATGCCTCAAACAAAAGAACACGCTTTCCTGGCAAGGACATTAGGAATCAACCAGTTAATTGTAGCCATCAACAAGATGGACCTGGTTAACTACAGTGAAGAAAAATTCAATGCCCTCAAGGAAGACGTAGGAAACCTGATAAAGACCGTGGCTTACAAGCCAGATGAAATCAACTTCATACCTATATCTGCATTTGAAGGAGATAACATCACCAAATCTTCCGAAAACACCCCATGGTACAAAGGACCAGACCTGGTAGAAGCATTAAACGCCTTTTCTGCTCCAGAAAAACCAACCAACTTACCATTACGTGTACCTGTACAGGATGTCTACTCCATTACTGGAGTGGGAACCGTACCAGTTGGAAGAGTTGAAACAGGTATAATGAAGAAAGGTGAAAACATCATATTTGAACCACCAGGCGCCAGCGGAGAAGTAAAATCCATCGAGATGCACCATGAAATGCTAGATATGGCGGAACCTGGTGATAACGTAGGATTTAACGTACGTGGTGTAGGTAAAAACGATATTAGAAGAGGAGACGTTGCAGGACACACTAATAACCCGCCATCTGTGGCAAAGGAATTTACAGCCCAGATCGTGGTACTGCAGCACCCGGGAGTTATCACCGTGGGTTACACACCAGTATTCCACTGTCACACTGCTCAGGTAGCATGTACCTTCCTGGAACTCCAGAAGAAGATGAATCCAGCTACAGGTGCAGTTGAAGAGGAAAATCCTGACTTCCTCAAGACTGGTAACGCAGCTATCGTTAAAGTTAAACCAACCAAACCAATGGTCATAGAAAAGATCAAAGAAATTCCACACATGGGAAGATTCGCTATCCGTGATATGGGTCAGACCGTAGCAGCTGGAATGTGTATCGATCTAGTACCAGCAAAGTAAACTTATGGTAGATATTACCGGGAGGTAAGGGTGGAACGGTTCAAATTCTACCTGCTTCCTTTTATTTTTTTATGGAGGATCTAAATGCATAAAGCCAGAATAAAATTAACAGGCACCGACCCAGAGAAACTTGCCTATGTATGCGACCAGCTAAAAAGAATAGCCGAGAGAACTGGCGTGGACCTATCCGGACCCATACCACTACCAACCAAGAAACTGGTAGTACCCACCCGTAAATCCCCTGATGGAGAGGGAAATGCAACCTGGGAAAAATGGGAACTGCGAATCCACAAAAGACTGGTGGGCATAGAGGCCGATGAAAGGGCCATGCGTCAGGTCATGAAAGTTAATGTACCTGACAACGTGAGCATTGAAATTGAGCTTAAAAGCTAATTAATATTTTTTAAAATAGACTGTTTTTATTGGGGAATGTGACCTTTCAACCTTTATATAAGGTTGAAAAAATTCATATGCCATAACTTTTTAGAAAGTAGTTGAAAAAGTTCTCATATGATTGCCGGGATAGCCTAGCCAGGTAAGGCGCGGGCCTTGAGAGCCCGTGGAGCTTTGCTCCTCCAGGGTTCAAATCCCTGTCCCGGCGTTAATTTTAAATTTTAATTTTTCATGTAATTTCTTTAACAAATTATTTTTTAAAACAAGTAATTTGAGCATTATCTAATTTTCTATGGATATATGAAACTAAAGTTAATAAATCTAAAGCATCTTGTTCATTTATTTTCCATTTAATTTTAGGTTCATGAGCTGTGGTATTTCGAAATATTCCAAAAGTCCTTTAAGAAGATTTGAAAATCCTTTTTGTTCAGATTTTTCAGTATCGGTCAGTAAATTATTTATTATTAATATGGTTTTTTAACACTAAAGGTGGTGTCAATTAATTCAGCACCATCTGTATTGAGACCTGTTTTATCTCTAATCTTATCTGCAACACTTTTGGTGGCTTCAAAAACAGCATGAAAATAATTATCGACCATTAACTCAGATTTACAAAAATTTAACACATCTTGATGAACATTTCTATCAATTAACTTTTTATTTAATTTATTGGCTCTCATTGGTGCTTCATTAATTGTTTCAATTTTTGAAACTTTTTTTATTTTCCCATTCTCTAATAACTCATATTCCCTCAAAGCTAAAACCGAATTAAGGCGGTCTTTTCTATAATTAAAAATTTCAATAAAGGGCTCATTCCTTTAGATTTGTGTTGATTCATTGGTTTGTACAATCTTTTATGCCCACTATCGTCGTAAAATTGTAGTTCTCCAGCGCAATGGTAGCTTTCAAAATCACCAGGCAGTTCCCCGGGCTGTAGATCATAACGGCCCCCGCATGATTTGCATTTTAAGTAACCCATTAACATCCCCTACTTTGAATTTATTCTTATAATATAAATAATCTAAGTAAAGGAATTAACTCATAAAACGATGTTTTAACATAATATCTATTCCTGTTATCTTTAAGGATAAAATGGAAAAAGTTATTAATAATATTAAAAAAACTAAAAATTAGTAATAATTCTTTTAAAATAGGGGAATGATGGGTTGGATGCTAGATTAATGGGTGGAATAATAATAATTTGTGCTATTGTTGTAGCCGCAGGTGTTTTTTATTATAGTAATAATTTTAATACGTCAGGAGAGAGTAATAACAACATTTTAAACACCTCGAATAATAATACCACCAATACATCTACCAATCAGTTGCCTTTATCTATGTCTGTAAATAATCAGTCGAGCCCTAGTCCATCACCCGGTCCCGGTCCGTCCCCAGGCCCTACTCCCCCAGGCCCTACTCCTGATCCTATGGATCATACAATCAGTCTTTTTGATCAGTATGTGAAATCCACTTTTTCAAAAGCTTCAAATGCAGGTTTACCTGGAGCGGCCGTGGTTCTAATTTATAAAGGTAAAATAGTTTCCATTAATACTCTTGGAGTAAGGGATCTCGAATCTAAACTTCCTGTTACTCCTGATACTTTATTTTTACTGGCATCGGTAACAAAGACTTTCACTGCTACAAATGTCGCTCAACAAGTCGATAAAGGTTTAATGCGTTGGAATGATACGGTAAAATCATATTTTAATGATCCAGATGAATTTTATTTATATGATCCAGTTGCCTATGATAATTTAACTATAGCAGATTGTCTTAAACATACAAGTGGGATACCTGCTGCAGAAGGGGATATGGAAGCTTTTTGGTTTAACAACAGTTATTCACACATGCTTCATAATCTGCGTTTTGTACAAAATACCAGTACATTAGGTACTACTCATCAATATAATAATGTAATGTATGCATTGGGCGGATATTGTGCTGCCCTTGCAAACAACAAGTCTTGGGACCAACTAATTAAAACTGAACTTTTAAACCCCCTGGGAATGAATACAGCAACTACCAATGTCTATGATTTCTTAAACTCACCCAACCATGCAACTCATTATTTTACCTATTATAATGATATTGGATCTCTCATTACAGTGCCTTCATATCCTCCTGCTTTAGATGAGATTGGACCTGCAGGCAGTATGGGTGCTTCAATTAATCAGCTAGTTAATTGGCTCAAATTCCAAATAGATGATAATGGAATGTTTAATGGAATTAAAATAATTTCTAAAAATGTTTTAGATACAACAAAAACTGGATATGTTTATATGGATGATAATAATGATACCATGTATGGATATGGATGGTATGTTGATAAAACCCATATTTCTCATGCAGGTACAATGCCATCATCAAAAACATTCGTAAATTTCTATCCATCTACCGGAATTGGTCTGGCAATTTTAACAAATCAGGATTGCTGGGGGGAGGCCTTTAGATACAGTGTATATAAAAAGTTCATTGATTTACTTAAAGGCGACCAAAATACTGATCCCTGGCCAATATATTATGTTACTTATAAACCCGTATACACACCACCGCCTGATAACCCAACCGAACCAGGAGACCTTACTAATTATGATGGTGTCTATTTAAATAATTTTTATGGGAATATCACCATTAAACTTGAAAAAAGCAATTTAATTTGTTATTATGGTAATAACACACTTCCATATAGTTTAAATCATTGGAATAATACAATTTTCACCATAAGAAGCACAGGCGATGTAATTACTTTTAAAAATCTTACATCTGGCAAATATCAACAATTAATAACATATATGGCACCGGATTATACGGTTATACCAAAAAATGTAACAGGTACATTTAATCGTACTCAATAAAATTCTTAATATCTGTATTTAATTTTTTTTAATTTTTACATAATCTTATTAAGCTATCAAACATAATATTTTAAAGTTTGAGGTGAATTTGCTGGATCATTTAACACTTCACAGTTAGAACAGTCATACAGAACCTGGGACTTTCACCAGAGTAACACGAGCCCTTGTTTCGGCTATTAAAATTTGGATTAAATTAAAGAGTTATTTTTATGGCTAAAATAAAAGATTTAATCTTATTTTTGCTTTTAATAATTCTATTAATATTGAACTACTTTTATATGGAACAGAAGCATCTATATCTGTATATATTTTTAATTGTCTTTTTCAGCTTTAGCTTCCTTTCTTTATTAATTTCAGGCAGATACGGTGCGAAAATATTAGGTTGGGCCTCTATATTTAAATATCGGGACTATACTTCTCTTTTCATTTATTTTACTCAGCTAGGGGTTTTGTTTAATGCTGTAATTGTTTTTTACTATGAGATCTATTTACCAGTCCTTGTTTTTGGTGGCTTTATTTTTATTTTAATGGGTATGGGTTTTAATTTGCAGGTTAGAAGAGAATTGGGTAAAAATTGGGTTCCTCTGGCTAAAACTACTGAAGGTCAGGAGCTTGTAACTTCTGGTATTTATTCCAGAATTCGCCATCCTTTTTACACTTCTATTTTAATTCTCTTTCTTGGAGTTGCCCTTATGACATTGAATATTTTCAGCACGGTATTTTATTTTTTATTCATTATTTCCATTCATTTCAGGATTAAAAAGGAGGAAAAAGAATTAATACATAAATTCGGCTCTGAATATATTAAATACAAAGAGGATGTACCCAAGGTGATTCCAAAGCTGATTAATTAGTATCTACAATTTAGTTAATGTTTCACAAATTATTTATATCATCAACCCAATAATCTATCATAGAAGTTGAATTTTTCTTTTAATTTCTAAAATAATGGTTTATAAATACCTTTTTAACTATTTGAATCAGTTTATAACTAATACTATCGATTTTATATCGAATAATTGATTTTTAAATAATTTACGCCTGATTATTATGAATTCCAGCAACAAACAATCCTCAGACATTGACCAGCGAATTGCCATGGTAACTGGAGACCCAAAACGCGCAATACGCGTGTTATCGGTACCCATGATAATTTCCATGCTACTCATAATGTCTTATAACCTTGCAGATAGTATATGGGTCGCTGGTCTGGGTCCGAACGCCATAGCAGCCTTAGGTTTTACTGCCCCTATTTTTATGCTAGTTACAGGGTTAGGCAATGGGCTGGGTGCCGGTGCAACTTCACTTATAGCACGTTGTATAGGAGCAGTGAATAAACAAAAAGCAGATAATGCTGCGATGCATGCAATAATACTCGCAATAGTGGTATCAGTTATTTTAACCATAGTGCTTTGGATATCCCTTCCTTTTATTCTCCAGGCTGTGGGGGCGGGTAGTACAATTGGTTTAGCTTTGGAGTATGGTGAGGTTGTATTTGGTGGTCTGATCTTCCTGATATTTTCCAGTGTTGCCTCGGGTATTTTAAGGGCTGAAGGGGATGTAAACAGGCCCATGTATGCCGTAGCTGTTACCACAATCCTTAACGTAATACTGGATCCCATATTCATCTACTACTTTGGATGGGGTATAGCCGGAGCTGCATGGGCAACAATACTATCCTCAAGCATCTCCTGTGCAATAATGATCTACTGGATGATTATAAAGAGAGACACCTATGTTAAATTCTCACGCAAAGGTTTTAAGGCTGATTGGAATGTCACTGGTAATATTTTAACCGTAGGACTGCCGGCAAGTGCAGAATCATTTGTAATGTCTATTTTAGGAGTGTTCTTAAACCTGATATTAGTGGTTACCGGGGGGACAGAAGCAGTGGCAGTTTACACTGCAGGATGGAGGGTGGTGATGATGGTTATGATACTACCTATTGGAATTGGAACTGCTACCATAACAGTTGCGGGAGCTGCTTTTGGGGCTAGAAAATATGACAACCTAAAAACTGCATTGACATATTCAACTAAGTTAGGCCTTACAATATCCATAGTTGTAGGGCTGTTGTTATACATATTCTCTGGATTTATAGCTGCTGTATTTACCTATTCACCACAGACTGCCAATCTGGCACCTGAAATTGCAGCATTCATACAGGTGATGTTTCTGTTCTTCATACCTATTCAAATGGGGATTTCCGCAAGTTCTGTTTTCCAGGGTATGGGTAAGGGACTAACCTCTCTAGTATTAACTGTTCTTAGAGAATTAGCTTTCATTGCGGTTTTCGCATACTTATTTGCATTCATATTTAACTTTGGAACTCATGGGGTATGGTGGGGTTTGGTGGTTGGAAATGCAATAGGTTGTATATTAGCATATGCTTGGGTAAATATGTATTTAAAACGGTTGAAAAGATATTTATAGGAGATTCAAGATTCTAAAACGTTTAAAAATAGATAGATTATATTATCTCTCCTCCTATGGAGATGGTATAATCTTTAACCATAATATTTTTTTCAGCCTTTTCTAAAGCTCTTCTGACTAATACTTCAATCCCAGAGCAGCAGGGAACTTCCATATGGACGATGGATATTGATTTAATATCCTGCTTTTCAAATATCTCCGCCAGCTTATCCACATACTGGTCTATTACTTTGTCTAATTTAGGACAGAGTATTATCAGTACCTTGTTCTTAAGGAATCTCTGGTGAAAGTTGGCGTAGGCAAAGGGTGCGCAGTCAGCTGCAATTAAAAGGTCAGCATTTTTAAAGTAGGGTGCATCTGGATTTAGAAGTTGCAACTGAACCGGCCAGTTTTTAAGTTCAGCCGCGTAAATCTGTGCTTCTTTTCTACTTTCTTCCCTTGTATGTTCAATATTCTGTTCCATAGAACCTGGACAGCCACATGCCAGGGGTGTTTCTTCTTCATAGTCAGGAACTTCAATGTCATTATCTTTCAGAAATTCAATTGCTTCATTTAGATATTGTGTCTGTCCGTGCTCCTTAAGATGTTTTAAATGGGCTTTGATAACGTTAGTACCTCCTTTTACAACATTTTCCATGACTTTTTTCTCATCATAAGGTTCGGCTTCTCTACTTTCTATCTCAATAGCATCTTCAGGACAATCTCCTATACAGGCACCCAGACCATCACAGAAAAGATCACTTACAAGACGGGCTTTCCCATCTATTACTTGTAAAGCTCCTTCAGGACAGCCAATCATACAGGCCCCGCAGCCAGAGCATTTTTCTTCGTTAATTTTTATTATATCTCTTTTCATTTTATTTTCCACCATCAAAACTAATAAGATTTTCAAATTTAATATCACAATTTTTTAATTAAATAATTAATCATTAACTATAAAAATAAATTATAAAAATTATTCCATTAAATAATATTAGTGGAGATAAGTCAATTAATTCTTAAAGTCTAAAAATTTGGTTTATATTCGTTATTACTTCGTATATTAATTAAATAATTACTTAATAATAAAAAGTATTTTGTTTACTTTTGAAAATGGTTAGATAGTAAGACAGTTCAATAATAATTTTAAATAGTGATTGTTTATTTATCTATTACTTAACATATGGCTCTCTATGCATCATAATAACTCTTAATACACTGAATTTCTGATTGTGGAAAACTTTATATGGAACTTATAAGAATAGTATGTATATTGACGAACTAGTTGATATTATGAAACCAGAAGAAATGTCCCAGAAATGCCCCGCATGCGGGTCAAAGGAAAAAAAGATCTCTAGAAAGAGTAGTCACAGAATTAATCCTGATGCAGCTTATATAGCCCATATACCCCAGGGAGATGTGGGTATCATCCGTTGTACAGAGTGTGGTCATATTTTTGAGTACTGCGCCCATCGAAATCCGCCATTGAAAGTTAAAAAAATACTTGTATAATTAATTAAAAATTAACAATTTGGTGATGATCATGAAACCAGAAGAAATGTCCCAGAAATGTCCCGAATGCGGGTCAACTGATAAAAGAATCTCCAGAAGGAGAAATACTGAAAAAGGCGCATCTCATATACCGCTCATACCTGAAGGAGATGTAGGACTTTTTAAATGCGCTAATTGTGGTCATATATTTGAGTATTGCTCAGATCCACAGCCACCAATCAAGGTTAAAAAGAAATTAGTGTAAAGCAATATTCAGTTATATTGCAAATTTTTATTTTATTTAACATTAGTCTAGCATTATAATTTTTAATAACTCCAGCTAATGTACAAGATTACTTGTTTATTTTTTAATTAATGTGTTATTATTTTTTTAATTTCATACTTGATGGTAATTCCAACCTTTATATACCATAATTAACTTTTATAATCTGATATTCATAGATTACAGATCCATAGATACAGACCGGGTTTTTATTGTTCATACCAAATATTTTATATAAAAAGCATGATAATCTATTAAGATGCCGGGATAGTCTAGTCCGGTAAGGCGCAGGATTCGAAATCCTGTTGAGCGATGCTCGTCCTGGGTTCAAATCCCAGTCCCGGCGTTTTTATTAATTCTTCTGGAGTGATTAGATTTTTACTATCTATTCAAATCTCAAATGAGTGATGATATTATGAGAAACTTAAACTCCTAATTTTTTATATTAAATTGAAACCTTATCAATCATTTTCTTTTTCTTCCAAGTCAGTAATGGAACCATCCTTAAACAAATATGTCCTAAGCTCTTCATCCCATACAGGCATATTCCTTCTTAACCATTCTATTGTCATGCAAGCATGTTCAATTTCTTCATCCCTATTATGAGCCATTATATCTTTTAATTCCTGATCTTGGGATGTAACTACCCTTTGATTATACCAATCAATAGCTTCAATTTCTTCTTTTAAGCTGTTGAGTGCCCTTACTATATTTTTATCCTTTTCATTCAGTAATTGTACTGGTTCATGATATCCGGTCATATATAGTCCCCCTAACGTTTTGTTTCATCATTTTAAGTTATTTTCGAGAAAAATATAATGTATGTTATATTATAATACTGTCTGTAGATTTTTAAAGTGGGGTTTTAATAATATTACCCACAATTAACATTTAAAAAATAATATTTGAATGGTTGGTTAGAACTCTTCGCATAGAATTTGGAAATATTTGGTGGGGTGATCACAGGCTGGACATTTTTCAGGTGGTTCTGCACCTTCATGTATGTATCCGCATTTTCTGCATTGCCATTCAACTGGACTCGATTTTTTGAACACTGTACCTGCTTCCACTTCTTTCAAAATCCTGGTGAATCTTGCTTCGTGATGTTCTTCCGCACGTCCTATGGCTCTTAATCTCTCTGCGATATCTTTATATCCTTCTTCTTCTGCCACATCTGCAAATTCAGGATACATCTCTGTATATTCGTAGGTTTCACCATTTATTGATGCTTTAAGATTTTCTATTGTGTCACTGGTAATGGTAGGGGTATCTGCTTCCACAATGATCTCACTTAGATCTTCATCTGTTTCTTCTTTTAAAGTGTTGATCATTCGCATTGACCATTTAGCATGTTCTCTTTCATTTTCTGCAGTGTTAAGCCAGATTTCAGCAAGTTGTTCGTATCCTTCCTTCTTTGCTGTTTTGGAATAGATAGTGTATCTATTTCGCGCTTGGCTTTCGCCTATAAAAGCTTTTGCTAAATTTTCTAATGTTTTTTTCATGATAATCACCATTTTATTATATAGCTTATCAACTATTAATTTATACTTATTGGTACCGAATTAAAAGGTGATATGTATGAGATCACTGGAAGAAAGCGTTGTAACTGCTATGGATGGTACAGATAAAAAATTATTCCCCTTCTTACCCTATATATTTCAGGATATTTGGGAAATTGGGGCTGATCCCAATGTAATCATAAGCCTTATCAGAAAAGAGCTTGATAATTTCCCTAATCCAAAAGTACTTGATTTAGGATGTGGGAAAGGAGCAGTGTCCATTAAAATAGCGCAACAATTGAATTGCATGTGTCATGGATTGGATGCAGTGCCTCAGTTTATTGATGAGGCTAATAAAAAGGCCAGGGAATATAAAGTAAATCATCTCTGTAAGTTTGAAGTTGCTGATATAAGAGAGGCTGTAAATACACTACCTGCATATGATATCATTATCTTGGGAGCTATTGGAACTGTTTTCGGTGATTATAACTCCACCCTTACAGTACTTTCCAAACACCTGAATAAGAATGGATTAATTATCATGGATGATTCCTATATTGAAGACAACAGTAAATTCGTCCATCCTCTAATACAAAAACTGGAAACAATTCATCAACAAATAGAAGCATCAGGTATGCGGCTTGTTGATGAGGTGATTTTTGATAAGATGGATATCAAGGACTCTGACGATCATATTTTCAGCAGTTTGGAGAAAAGATGTTTAGAGTTAATCAGGAAGTATCCCCACAATAAACAGATATTTGAAAATTATATTGAAAAACAAAGAGAAGAAAATTATATCCTTGAAAATAAGGTAGTTAGTTCAACATTGGTCATAAAGCTTCTTAACCCCGATTGAGAAGTGAAAGATGATTATTTAATGAAATACAGTTAGAAATATGAAAACAGCGAAAATCGAAATTAATATGCTTTAAAAGCGAGATGCCATTGTAACAAATGATAGCTGAATATGAATACAACTATCAGGGTAAATACAGATACTATCACAAAGTCCCTGTAATCAGCGAACCTGTAGCAATGAGGCCTAGTTTAAGAGAGGCCTAGTTTAAGATATAAGAAATATTGTAATTGATCTGGTAGTGACTATGCCACTCACAATCAGTACAATCAATAGGAAGGTGAAAATTAGGTAATCGATGATCATTTGGATATGATTAGGGATGAAATTTAAAAGATGAAGATCATCCCTCAATTTTTAAATTCCAAGGATCACATATTAAATTTTAAGGATTCTCATTCTAAATTCTAAGGAGATTTGTATTTTTTATCAAAATTACGCCAGGATTTAGCAATGTAGGGTTCACATTTATCGAGTTCTGTTAAAAGACATGCTCTTATGGTATCGCTTTTTATCTCTCCGCCTTTATCCAGCTTTTTATTGATGTTATCAAACACGGCTTTAATAATATCTTCTTTTTCATCTACACTGTAACCAGCATCTATGGCTGCTTTCTGCAGGGAACCTTTAATTTTATCTGGTTTATAGGGCTCCACAGTACCTTTTCTTTTTAATACTTTGGTCAAATTTTCACCTCATTTCTACATTATATTTATATTCGTGATTAAATAAATTATTTCCAGCAATCCTCGAAGATAGAAGTAGTTGTGCCTAAATTGATTCAGCAAATTTTTTAAAAGGAGGTTAATATTTTGAAGGGCAAATACGCAACCATATCTGGATTTTTATTTTTCTTAGCCGGAACAATAATATTAATGGGAATCATAACTGCAGAGTCCTACTATCCAGACCAGCCCGTCTATACCACCCGTAACAGTATGATCAGTGATTTAGGGTCTACTATGCCACCAAACAGTATAATTACCCAACCATCTGCAACCATATTTAATTGGAGTATGATATTAACCGGAATACTAGTACTGGTGGGGACATATTTTTTATATAGATTTTCAGGTGATAAACTAGCTGCTATATTATTTGGATTATTGGGTTTAGGAGCTTTAGGTGTGGGGTTATTCCCGGGAAATGTGACTCCTCATCACCCTATTTTTGCAATGTTAACATTTATAAGCGGAGGATTAGCTGCTATATATTCTTTCCGGCTGATTGATTCCCCATTTAAATTTCTGACACTTTTATTAGGTGTTTGCTCCCTGTTTTTTATTTCAATGTATCCCATGTTCGAACCCTTGTTGGGATCAGGGGAGTTGAAAGATGGGTAGCCTACCCAATCATACTCTTCATGATTGGATTTGGGGGATATTTAAATGGATTAAATACTAGTAAGAAGTCAAATAATTAAATTAAAGCTGGAAAGGGGGCTCAAGTTTAACTTCATCCAGCAACGTGCTGGTGGCTCTAACTTGTTCATCGTCACCAGTGATCACCAGCCACAGTGAACCTTCCGCCCCATTTACTCCCCCGCCAGCTACAACTTGGGCATTGGCACCAGTTAAGGTGTAAATTGCATCTATTTCAGTAAATACTTTACCAGTTGTGGGAAAAAGCCGTGGGCATGAGCACCTGGTGCGTTGAGTAATTGAGCTAAATCATTTAGATCATCAGTCACCTGTTTTTCCAAACCAACCGGATGAATTAACCGAACCCGCCGACCTACCACTGCCTGCATGGCAGCACCAATAGTACCTCCATGGGGATCACCAATTAGAACCCCAGCACGTCTGCGTGAAATATCCAGGACATTTGCGCCCTTTAAAATAATATCCCCTTCCATCAAATCATTTACTGCATCAAAAATTGTTAGGCCCTTCTTCCATTTACCCCTCTGGATAACTACATCACCAGGAAACTGTTTTTCATTAGAAAGCCGTCCAGTATCTGTTACATGTTGTCCTGGAGGGAGCACAACTCCCCTAAAAAATCTTTCCCTGGAGAATCCTTCTATTTGATTGATTGATGATAAAATCTCTTCTGCCGCATATCCGTTGGTAGTTCCAGCCACTATAATAAGTGTTTTTGTTTTAATGGCATCTTTAATAATTTTACTTGAGGCTAAAGCCCTTCCAATTAACCTTTTCCCTGCAGCGGGAGTGATTAAGAATTGTTTCATTTTTTCCCCCTTGATTCATTAATAGATCATTATAAAATACTATTGATTTAGAAGATACCTTATACATAAAAATTGAGGGAGGTATTTATTATGGAGATTACCGAAAAAAGAATAGCAGATGAAAGAGTTGCTTATATCCCCTATATAGGTAGTTACGCTAAAATACCCGAGCTAATTGCAAAAGTTGGACAATGGATAACTGATAAAGAGTTTAAAATGACAGGTTTGGTATATGGAACATTTTTTAATACTCCAGAGCAGGTAAGTGAAGATAAACTGCAATATGAGATTGGGTTTGGATTTGAGGGTAAGATAACTGCCATGCAGGAAGGAGACATAGGAATTAAAGAAATACCAGAACATACTGTATTAGCTGCCCAACATAAAGGACCTTATACCGAAGTAGGACCGGTTATTCACGCTGTAATTAATTATGCCCTTGAGAATGGTTACGATATAGTTGGACCCATCAGCGAAGCCTATCTGAATAGTCCTATGGAGACTCCTGAGGAGGATCTGTTAACTGAAGTAAGGATACCGGTTATAAAAGTTGGATAATTCCATTACTATAAAATTATCAAACAAGGTAAGGAATTAATGCGGGTAAGGAATCTAATACAGTACTAAAATCTAGTTACTTATATTTTTCCACAATTTCAGCAAAGGAATTGGCTATGTAATCAGTCTGTTCCTGAGTGAATCCATATGAACTGCATTTGAACCATTTTGTCTGGCCCCTTTTAATTCCTACAATCTTTCGCTTTTTTAATTCTTCATAGAGAAAGAAACCACGGCGGGGATGTTTACCTGCTATATCATCAAATACTGGAGTTTCAAACCTGACCAGGTCATGTTCCTTTGGTTTCACCCCTATTTGTTTGATACCTCCGATTTTCTCCATCTTATCCACGAATAATCGGGTCTTACTGACTTCATATTCCCATTTTTTTACCCTTTCTATTACATATGGTAGAGAAGCCATGAGAGTGGCAACTGGGGCTCCTCGACTGGTACATCCCAGCATTTCTATCTCCTTAACTGCATGTTTTTTAGACAATTTAAGAACAGTGTCAGCCCATTCATCCTTTAAACCCATCACACCTATGGGTCCTGATGCAGCCATACTTTTATGGCCGCTTCCTACTACAAAATCAGCGTTAAATGCTTGGGCATCTACAGGCAGACGCCCCATGGAGTAAGCGCAATTTAAAAGTAGTGGAACACCATGATCGTGGGCAATCTTCCCTATGGCCTGGGCATCGGTGAGGTTACCATAATCACCATCTACATGGGTAAGTAAAGCCAGACTCACATCATCGCCATAGTCTTCCTGATATTCCAGTTCTTCTCTGAAGCTTTCAGGTGTAATTCGGTATTCAGGATAATCATTACTAGGTACTTCGGCTATGTTCAGCTGGTTGCGCTCGGCTGCCAGGTGTGTGGTGTAGTGGGCGTTACCATCAACTACAATGGTATCCCCTGGTTTACATAAAGCATGCATCACAGCAAATTTACCTTCCCTTGCCCCATGAACAGTGCGGACATGATCTGCACCTATAAATTCTGCAAGGTCATCCAGGAAATGATGTATGGCAGGTCTACTTATTTCATCCAGTCTACCTGCACAGTAATCACATACACTATATCCATCTGAAAATTCATAAAGTGCCTTTCTGGCTTCCTTTGTTAGAACACCACCCCTCTGGAGGGGGTTGAGGTTTAAGTTATCCCTTTCAATGTTCCTGTTGAGTCCGTAATCTTGACATTCCATCTTATCACTGGTGTAATTATGTATTTATTCATTTATTATTTGTTATATTAACTGATTCAATAAGGTTTTTCCGTGTTTTTTGGATCTTGGTTAAACCCATGTTAATGATACCTGATTTTGTACCATAGACCCGGGGAGTTTCCTTTAATAATTCATCTGAATTGGTGATTTCTGAATTTACAACTATCCCTGCCATGCCAATTTCCCTTGCAAAGTGGGCGTCACTACCAGCTGCTATCTTTAGTTTATTTGAAAGTGCAAATTCATTGGCTTTGCGGTTATATCTTTCCAGTAGGCAACGGGAATTGTATACTTCAACATAATCAACTAATGGAGCATCGGCCTTGGTTGGTTTTATACCAGTACCTCTGATATTATCAAAGGGGTGAGGGATAATAACCAGACCGTTTTGGTCTTTTATCTCCTGAACAACATAAGCGAATATGTTTGATTTTATTTCATCGCATAAAAATAGACCAATAACTTCCCCACGGTTTGTTTCAATTTCTGAGCCTACTATTACCTTTAAATCATCAGTTTCATATTTTTTAGATTCTAATCCTCCCTGGATAGTGTTATGGTCTGTTACTGCTACACCAGAAAGTCCCCTTTTATGGGCTGTTTTGACAATGGTTTCCGGCTCTATACAACCGTCTATTGAATATTTTGAGTGGACATGAAGGTCGTATTTCAATATAAGCCCTCTGAATACTGAAAATTAATAATGAATTAAATTGAACATTAAAATAAATAAAAAAATGGGATAAGATAATCCCTCTTAACCAATGATACCCATATTCCTATTGGTTTTTTCAATGGATTTAGCAGGATCTGATTCCATCTCCAGCATAGCCCTAATAGCGTCCACGTTTTCTGGGACCACATCGGATTCTTGGTGGATGGCCTGCATGTAGAAGAGTTCATTGTCCACGATGTTCAGGGATTCTTTCCACACTGCTATTTCGAAAAGATCTCCTCTGGGTCTTCCAATATCACGGGCGTACTCCATGACTGTTGCTGTGGAATCAATCCCCTTTTCAGTCTCTAAGAGAAGCACCCTTGAAGTGCTTTCCAGTTTGTCTATGACGTCGTCCACGCCTACGCTATCCTTTAGTTCTACCATTAGGTTATGCTGGTGCATGATGGTGGTAGGTACCAGTAGAGCCATAGTTATGATATTCAATCCATACATCACAGTCTGGACATCAGGTCCATGGTGGGATGGTACAGTTGGTGGATTGGGTACTATGGCGTTTATTGGGCCGGATTTTATCTGTCCTGGGTCTGATCCACGACGTACCATAACTGCACGTACCTTTTTTATACCTGCCAACTCATCTATGGGGTTTAATGTTCTGCAGAGTCCGGTGGTATTACAGGAAACAACCCTGACGTAATCTGCTCCCTGGGCATCCTCGAAGTTGGTAAATGAGTTGAAGGATTTGCCAATGGCATCGTGTTTTTCGCCCCCCTGAAATATTGCTTTAAGGCCTTTTTCCCGGTATATGTTATCCATATTTTTAGCGCCAATTCCTCCTGGTGTACAATCTACTATTATGTCCAGCTGGTCGTATAGATCATCAATTGTCCCGGATATTTCAATTCCAGCATCATTAAACAATTTTTCTCTTTCAGGTGCGGCGATATATAAATCATAGCCCTTAGACACTGCCATTTTTGCTTCAAAATCGGGGGTCCGCTTGGTCACCCCCACAATTTTCATATCATCCTGGCAGTCAACAGCATCTGCCACCCTTTTACCTATTGTTCCGTATCCATTTATTCCAACTGATTTCATTTTAACCCTCCTTTCCTGGTATGAGTCCTCAATTCAGAATGCCTTTTATCCTAATACTCCCCATAAAAACCGGTATTTTTACCAAAAAAGCATCTGGAAATATAAATTTACTATAAAAAATCTTTCTTTTTAGGATATTATAAATTTTATGATTTAATTCTAAGGAAACTATGAATTCATTTTTAAAAAAGGAGATAAAATATTAGATTTCTGGTATTTAATGGATAATTTAAAGTTTGATTTATAAAATAATGTTAGTTTTCAAAAAAAGTAAAAAGAATAGTAAAAAGAGGACATTTTCAACCTCTTTTTAGGTCAACCTACATTTATTAGATTGAATATTTTTTACATTGCATTCAGTTTCTCAGGCAAGTAGGTATCTACCACATATTCTAACCCATACTTTGAGAAAGACTGTTGTTCTGCCTTCTTACCGATCTTAAGCATCTTTTTGATTTCCATCTGCCACTGTTCGTCTCGATAACGGGGGTCTTTACTGAGTTCCTTTAAACGTAGCACATCAATATCCTTGAGTGGATCGGTTGGTAAGTCATAGTTTATTATGTCACTGGCGGTTACCCCTAAAAATTTTGCATCTGGAGTTGCCAGATCATGGTTGACATGGGCTAGCTTGGCACTCCCGGAGATAATTACCATGGCAATGTGGAATCCCCAGGGATCTCCGTCGTTACAGATGTATACTGGTAAATTAAGTTCCTGATTAACCCTCTTAAGGAACCTTCTGGTTGCACGGGCTGCCTGTCCTTTTAGTCCTACTATCAGTGTATTGAATTTTTTGTAGGCATTTTCCTGCACCAGACGGTGGAACATACCCATGGTTTCCACGGCAATCACCCTTTCCACACCATGATCTACAAATTTCACGTCATCGATAGTGGGTGAGATGGTGTAACCGGATTTACCAAGTTTAAGGGCATTAATTTCTACATCATCTTCCTGCATGATTAGATTGCCATAAACTGAGGCACCATCTTCTTCGGGCATAAGTCCTAAGTCTTCACGTGTCGTACCCAGTGTTACTTCCAGGTCTTCTCCTACGATGTTGGATTCCTGTTGGTCGCCAAAATCCACATCCCAACCCTCAGATACATAGTACATCTCCCTGAGAGTTGCGGTTTTCCCACGTTTAACCAGATCTTTACAGAAATTGGCAACGTAGACCATCTGTGCAAGTTTAGGCACTTGTTTAACGTTACCAAGGCTACGCTTACCATAACGATCACCCAGGACATAGTAACGTTTATCTTCATCATAAATTATATTAGAAGTTCCACGGGAGGGTACCTTCAGTGCTGGGACATTATTTTGATTAATTTCATCTATTATAGTTTCTCCCAAACCTTTGAGTTTGTTAACGGTAATTTCCTTCCTATTTTTAATGGTTTTTTCTCTACTCATCTTCACCCTCACTTTCTAGTTCTAAATTTTCAAATTTAGCTCTACGCGTGACCTTTGCTAAAACAGAATCATATTCAGGAACATCAGTTTCTGCAAGAACAGCTGCTTCTCGGATAATAACTGGGACCAAGCTTTCAAATATCTTACTACGCAGGGCTGCTTCTTTAGCTGCTTTTTGAGCTCTTATATATTTTTGCAAGCTCCTTGCAATTTTCATGGTGGCCTGCCGTACCTCATGGAGTATTTCTGGTTCTGGTGATATACTCTGCTTTCCTGTGGAAAGATATGGAACCTGTGTAGAGACAATATTAACAAACACGGTTATTGGTGAGTTTTCAAGGTCCTTTATACCATAGCGCTTCCAATCTATGCTCTTAAGAGCTTCGGTAATTGCACAGCTACCCTGATCAAAGGTTAAAGGTACGCGATTAGCGAACCTCATGATTTCGGACTTTTTCTGTTCACCAATCAGTCTACCCGAACCTCCTCCATAGGAAATACCCGCTTCTATTACAAAGGCCACACCTCCTCGGTAAGTTTTTGGTTTTCTGGTGGTGGTGCTGATAAATTCAGGGTTGAGTATCTCCCTCATACCATTTTCAATCTGTTCCTTACCAATTGGTATCAAACCAGATGTGGGTGGTGCCATGAAGTCCATACGGGTGAATAGTTCCACTATTCTTTCTGCTTCCTCCCAGGTCATGTCCTTGGGCCGTTTGTTTAGATCTATACCTGTTTCCTTTTCTATCTCGTTAACCCTTTTTGTGGACATACGAGATAGTGAACTGGTTAAAAGGCTTCTAAATCTCCTCTTATCAGTGTGTTTGGCCATGAATATCAGGTCATCTGCAGTAACACCTCTTGGGTGGGGCAGTACCTCTTTGGGTAAAGGTGGTATGATATCGGTTGCCCGATCAAATATGAATATCTGCCCTGTGGGGTCACGGAACTTGATCTTGGCGTGGGGGTTGGCGATCATGGTCCTACGAATATACTCAAATGCTCCCTGTTCACTCAGTGAGTAAGACACATCCTTGTAGTGTAGTTCTATGGATACCCCTGTCTTGGTTAAATCTACTTCTTTACGGTCTAGTATCAGTCCCTGGTTCTTTTTAACATCCATTTTAAAGGTCAATTCCACACCTTTAAGCTTTGTACCATCATAATATCCTGAAACAACCTTTGATGGTTTTCCAGTGGTCATCTGGGATAACAATACACAACCACTGCACCCCAGTCCCTGTTGACCACGGGACTGTATGTTCCTGAACTTGGATCCAGCAAACATGGTACAGTACACCCTGCCTATGTAGTCTTCAGGAATTCCAGGCCCATTATCAGTGTGTTTTAATATGTAATGATCTTTATCCAACCTTTTGAGGTCTATGGTCAATTCTGGCCGTATTCCTGCTTCTTCACATGCATCAAGGCTGTTTGTAATTAGCTCATGGAAAACCATGGTGAGAGATCTTATTTTTCCAGTAAATCCCAGCATCTGTTTGTTTCTCCTGAAAAATTCTGATGCTGTCAGTTCTTTAAACTCTTCAAAAAGTTCTGCTGCTTCTCTTTCCACCAATTTAAGCCTCCTTTAAAAATTAATTCTTAGTTTATCCTTATAAATTCTTTATTTTTTTTACAAAGTTCGTTCATCCTTGGCAATTTCTTTAAATTCTTTTATCTTCATTTCCTTGGTTTTTTTCTCCAGGAAAGCGTAGACACTCTTGTGCCTGGCACCGTTTAAAATCATATCCACGGCTTCTCGGGCAACTTGTAAGTGTTCAAAATCACCAATTATGGACACAGTCTTACCGTACACCGACAGGTATACGCCGGTCATCTCGGTGATTATGTCCCTAGTTCGACCTTCTTTGCCGATGATCCTGCCCTTCTGTCTTAAGATGGCCTTCTTAGATTTACCCACATAGTCAGGCAGGTTGATGATATCGAGCATCATATCGTCGCTGATGAGCTTAAGAGCTATTTCCGGGTTAAAACCCCTTCCAATGGCTTTAACCATGTACCTTGCCTTCCAAACAGATAATGGATCTTCCATATCATCAGTGGGTTTAATAGCCACGCTACCGGATTCGCTATCTACCTCTAATTCTGTCCGGGTTAATTCTTCTACTTTGTCTTTAATTGCTCCCCCTTTCCCGATAACTACTCCTACTCTTTCTCGGGGGATTTTAAGATATTCTATACTTGTCAAATATTATCTCCTTTGAGTTTAAAAAAAATATTGATGTAATGGGCCTTAAAAATATATTACATTAACCTGTATTATATACTTTTCTAATGGTTAAAAGTCCATAATTATACTTGTAATCTCATCTTCCGATATTTGCAGACCTAATTTTTTAAAATCTTTATGTAAATTACCAATATCTCTTTTTAAAAGGTCCTTTGCTAAGGGATGATCAACAACAACACTCTGTGAAACATCGATAATAACCGGTTCATCATCTTTAATTAGAATATTAAAACTAGATAAATCACCATGAACCAATTTGGCTTCCTTATAAAGAATTTTAACATATTCTATTAATTTATAGGCTATTTTTTCTGGATCATGTATATGTGCATATTTTAAAAGCGGAGCTGGATTGCCTTCTTTGTCACCTATAAATTCCATGACTAGTATGTTATTTTTGGCAATAATGGGTTGGGGAACTCTAACCTTAAATTTACAGGCCCTTTTAAGATTCCTGAATTCTTTATTAACCCACGTATGAATTACCTGGCGTTTGTTACTTGTTTTTACCTTGAAGCGCGGGTCTCCCTGGATGTAATCCTGCATCTTTTTAAAATCAGAGGTGGCAACTCTATAGATTTTAACTGCAACATAGTTACCATCATCATCTACACCCTTAAAAACGTTAGCTTCTTTACCTGTGCTTATAACGCCATGAAGAATCTGCAAGTATCCCTGGTTTGCCAACTTATACAAGGTTTCTAGTGTCTGTTTATCAAAGACTTCACTTCCCACACGTCTGTCTTCAACGCTTTTTATACGCTTCTCTGACAGCATTTTTCTAAGATCTTCATCTGCCTTTGATATTTTCGACATTTTTTAAAACCTCAGAAAAAATTAATCATTGTTTAAGTGAGGATTTAATTTTTGAAATAATTTAAGACATTAAAATTAGAGTATAAAAATAGGATATTATAATTTTAGATATCCTCTGCGTTCTAACCAGTTAGATTCTGTTCTGGTGTATCTCCATATGATATCTGCTTTTTCATCACTCTGGAAGTCCCAGGGTTTTACTAAAACCACATCGCCTTCCCTGATCCATATCCTCTTTTTCATCTTACCAGGTATACGACCTAACCTTGTTTTACCATCGGCGCATCGGACTTTAAGCTTACCATGACCCATGATCTGTTCTACCACTCCTGGTATTTCCCCTCTACGAGGAGTTCTAACTCTCCTAACTTCCTGTACATCCTGTCCACGACCTCTACTCAAATACTCTCCTCCTTATTATTATAAATTTACAATATTTACTGTTTAACTAATATTTCAACACTGATTTGCCTTATTTCAATACTGTTTAACAATATTTTGAAATAAAAATATGTTGAAATAAAATATGGGATGATAATCTATTTGATAATAATCTCTTTATTTATATAGTATTTTGATGTATATAAAAAAGAGTGTTAATATCCATACTATCCTTCATAATTTAATTAAAACGTATGAATTAAACAAATTTTTACCAAAACTAATATTTACTGGTGATTCAATGGGACAGGAATTTCTAAAAATAAAAGACCCTGAAGATGCAGAAGATATCATTTCAACCCTCCCCATCCTTAAAAAGGTGGAAAAAGTATCCCTTGTTGAGGCCTACCGAAGAGTCCTGGCTGAAGATGTATATGCCACAATAGATTTGCCCCCATTTAGAAGGGCTGCCATGGATGGATACGCTTTGAAGTCTAAAGACACTTTTAATACTTCAGAAGATAATCCAGCACAACTTAAACTCCTGGATGTTGTAACAGCCGGAAAGATCCCCCAAATGAAGGTGGAGCATGGGGCATGCATAGAGGTTAGCACCGGAGCCCCCATACCCGAGGGTGCCGATGCAGTGGTGATGATAGAATACGCCGAGAAAGAAGATGATTATGTGTCAGTACTAGAAAGTGTTCCGTTAAATGCCAACATAACAGCCCAGGGCTCCGATGTAAAGGAAGGTGAACTTTTACTGGAAGAAGGTGAACGCATAACAGCAGATAAAATAGGGGTTTTAAGCGCCATTGGGATGCAGCTAGTTCCAGTTTATACCCAGCCAAAGGTGGCGGTCATATCCACTGGAAACGAAATAATAAAACACCAGGAAAAACTGGATTACGCAAAGATCTATGATATAAATTCCTATACCCTTTCCAATGCTGTTAAAGCATGCGGATGTATTCCCATCCACTCAGAGATAGTTAAAGATGATTATAATTCCTTAAAAAATGCCATCTTAAAATTTAAAGATGCAGATATAATAATAACATCTGGTGGAACATCAGCAGGGACTGGAGATAACTTGAAAGTGGTCCTTGATGAGCTAGGAGATGTATTAATTCATGGAATAGCAGTTAAACCAGGTAAACCAACCATAGTGGGATTAATTAAAACTAATTCAGTAAACCATCAAATAATATTCGGCCTTCCAGGTTACCCAGTTTCAGCCCTAATGATCTTCCACATATTTGTAGCACCATTTTTAAGGAAAATGGCATATATAGGCGAAAATGAGGTAGAAAGAAATATTAAACAGTATAAACTGTCCCGGAGATATATACCCTCTAGGGGTAGAAAACAATACCTGCTGGTTAAAATCAAAGATGGCCAGGCACACCCAATTTTAAAGGACTCCGGTGCCATAACTTCCCTGGCTGAAGCAGATGGTTACTTCATAATACCAAAAAACGTGGAAATGATAGAACAGGGAACATTGGTGGATGTTTATTCACTGGATAATTGATATTGGATATATAGGATCCATAAAGGATCATTGATTTTAAAAGAGGGAATATATCAATAGGGAATTTATCAATAAACCTCAAACAAATCTCCTAGAACTACTTTTTTATTAGTTTTAACAAGTTGGGGAATCTTACCAACCATTCCTGCAGATTCCCCTACAATTATTAAAACACCCCTCATATACTCCCTGAAGTCATCTGCTCTGGAGAGTCCATTTTGGATGGCAACACTGTCTATATCTCCCATCACTTCATTGGCAATGGATGTTGCCAGGGCATCTGCAACACTGGCTTCGTCTGCAAAAACGGTGACTGAATCCGACCGGCCGAAACTCATGGAATGCCCCACCGTACCTGAGGAAGTGCAAACACCCATAGGGGTCTTTTCATGTTTTAATTTAAATCCCATCTGGCCAGAGAGTGATGAGTCCCCTGCATAAACTCCAATGATCACATCCTTATTAGTTTTAAGTGCTACATCACCACCATTATCTATAATGGCCATTTTTGCTCCTTCATTGATTAGATATCCCATGGAAAGCTGTGCTATGCTACCCGCAACAGCGGCCATAGGACCAACTTCAGCAAAACGTCCTGCACGAGCCATCATCTTAACTATGAGCGGTGCTTCTTCCACCCGGACTGGCTCTAAGCTTAACTGAAAATCTTGGTGTTTAATGATATAATTTTTAAGTTCCTGACGCTCCTTGAGAATAAAGTAGTACAGGCCATGCTTTTTTAGATCAGTTGTCAGGTTAATATGTGTCTCTTCAATTGAGATCTTTTCTTTAATCATCACATCTATATTTTGGAAATACCCATAAATATATCCATAAATATATGTTAAAGGAGTTTAGGATATTTAAAAAATTGAGTACTAATATTTTGATTGGGTGAAAGTTAAATGGCAGAAAGAGATGAGAACCCCTACATCGGTGAGAAAGTATTGTTTGAAACCAGGCCTCGACTTATACTGAATTTAGGATCCACCATTTTAAAAGCCATAATACTACTCTTATTTTTGTATTTCTTCAGCACTATACTCTCATTAACATCATTAGCCCAGGAGTATTTGATTTATTACATCCAGATACCGTTAGTACAGGGTGTAAGTTATCTATTACTTTTAATAGTAGTTTTTCTAGTCTTATCTATCTTATGGGATATTATTTCCTGGAGAACGATACACTATATGCTTACAACCCATAGAATCATGATTAAGAAAGGAATATTTAGAAAGAGAAAAATTTATATGCCTTATAATATGATTCAGGATGTTAATGTATCACAGGGACTTTTAGAGAGGCTTTTCCGTGCAGGGGATATCCAAATCTATGGTGGACATGAACAAACCCAGGTGGTATTGGAGGATGTCCCCAATCCCTATCAAGTAGATAACACCATAAATCGATTGATGCAGGGAGAAGATATTGGATATCGGAAATACAAACGGAAAGTAGATAGGAAATCTGTAATTGATGAATATGATAAGAAATTTAAATTATGAAGATAATCTTTGATGAATTTTTAAATGTACAATATTAATTTTTAATCACCATAATTTCAAGGGGTAACATGAAAAAAACTATCCTCATAAGGGATATCCTATTGATATCCAATCCATTGGGCCAAATAATGCAGGGCATAGGTGTGGTAACCATGATACCTCTCATAATTGCATTAATATATGGAGAACCACATTTAATTGTTTTCCTGGTACTTGGACTCCTGTCAATTGGTATTGGATCCATCCTCAGAAGAATACCCTTTGATGGTAACCGGGTAAAATTGAAACACGGAATGATGGTAGCTTCCCTTGCCTGGCTTTGGGCAGCACTCATTGGAGGGCTCTGTTTAATATACACCACCAACATTGACTTTATAAATGCTTATTTTGAAAGCATGTCTGCATGGAGTGGGACAGGAATTAGTATATATACTGATGTAGAGATATTACCCAAATCAGTCTTGTTTTTGAGGAGCATTGAACAATGGGTCGGAGGTTTAGGGGTTGTTATAATGGTTATTGGTATTCTTATAAGGCCAGGGACTGCAGCCGCACGTTTGTATAAATCTGAAGCACGGGAAGAAAAAATTAAACCCAGCATAACCGGTACAGTTAAAACCATTTGGTGGATTTATCTATCATACACATTAGCAGGGATATTGCTTTATTTAATGGCAGGAATGCCTCTTTTCGATTCTATCTGCAATGCATTTACCTCCATATGTACCGGGGGTATGTCCATTAAAAATAACAGCATAGGGGCCTATGGTAGCAACATAATTTATATCATAACCATGATCCTTATGATCCTAGGAGGTACCAGCTTTTTAGTTCATTATAAAGCTATTAAAGGACGTATAATGGATGTTTTTAAAGATATTCAGTTTCAGGCCATGATATTTATAATCAGTATATTTTCAATTCTCCTAATATTTATTTCAAAATTTACACCCATGGATTCCATCTTCTTTGTTATATCAGCTCTAAGTACAACCGGGGCAAACATCCAGCCCATTAGTACAGTAATCAACTGGCCAGACTTTACCAAGGTACTTATCATAGGGGCAATGGTGGTTGGTATGTCAGCAGGTTCAACCAGTGGAGCAGTCAAACTCATAAGGGTAGTTACCCTAATTAAAGGAATGTATTGGGAGGTTAAAAGATTATTATCCCCACAAGGTTCGGTTATAACTCGGAGGATCAGTACAAAGCAAGTGGGGGATGTGGAGATCAGAGAAGCTGGTAGTTACCTTTTCATTTACTTCTTTTTCATCTTCATTAGCTGGTTAGTCCTGGTAATCTATGGATATGGAGGATTGGACTCACTCTTCGAGGTTATATCCCTCCAAGGAAATGGAGGATTTTCAATGGGAATAGTTTCCCCTACCATGCCTGATCTGGCTCAGATATTCTTGATATTCAACATGTGGATTGGTAGAATTGAAATTATACCTGCATTAGTGTTATTTAAAGGTTTATGGGATATTTTAAAGAGATAAATAACTGGAAATCCTTTAATATAATGAAAAATTTACCTTTTTTTTATAGTCTACATTAAATATTTAAATCTATAATAATTATGGGATATATGGAATCAATTAAACGGAAATAATAAATGACGCATGATGTATTGATAGTTGGCGCAGGGCCTGTAGGCACAACATTCGCCAGGTATATTGCGGATAAAGGATTTAAAGTAGGGATAATTGAAAAAAAAACCAGAGTAGGTGTGCCTCTCCAATGCGCTGGTCTATTAGGTAAGCAGATAAAAGAAGTAAATATCTTACCTGATGAACTCATTATCAACCCTTTTTACGGGGCCTATTTACATTCTCCCTCTGATCACATTTTAAAGGTTGCAAAAAATAAACCAGAAGCTTATGTTGTAGATAGAGTAGGTTACGATAAATTTCTCGCTGAACAGGCAGTAGATGCCGGGGCAGAACTGTACTTAAAACATAATGTAAAGGGTTTAGACCTTAAAAATTCCCATGTACTGATGGGAAATGGAAAAACCGATTTTATTGGAAAAATTATAGTGGGCGCTGATGGTAATGATTCAATTGTTTCAAGAACGTTATCAATGGGCTCTTCAGATGGAAAACAGTTACAAGCAGCCCAATTACTGGTAGATTTTGGTCGAGACATATTTGATATGGACTATGTAAATCTCCATACCTTTTCATCAATTTCCCCTGGTTTCATATGGGCCATACCCCTATCAACATCAACGGCCCGTGTGGGTTTATTTGGGAATTTTAATTATCACAAACTTAATGATATTTTAAAGAATTTTTTAAGCACAAAACCAGAATTTGAAGGTTATTCAGTAATTAAAAAGTATACAGGAAAAATTCCAGTATATGATAGTAAGAAGATGGTAGTAAAAGATAATGTTTTATTATTGGGTGATGCTGCCTCTCAGGTTAAACCAACTACTGGGGGTGGTTTAATAATAGGATTCAAATGCGCCCAAATTGCTGCGGATGTTACAGAGAAGGCATTGGAAAGGGATGATATGAATATTTTAAGGGAATATAATGAAAATTATCGTAAAATCTTTAAAAATGAACTTAAAACCCAGTTAATGGTTCAAAAGATCTTTAAATCACTTTCAGATGATGATCTGGACTATATGTTTGTTAAGCTTAAAGAGGAAGGGGCTGAGGAAATAATATCTAAATATGGTGAAATGGATGACCAATCACCCCTGGTAAAGAAACTTTTTAAACAGGGGATTCTCTTCAAGATACTTCCCAAAATTCTGCTTAAGGGATTATCTATATTATGGAAATAATCAGCTGAAATTCAATTCTCTTTTTCTATGCTTTTAAACCATTTCAACAATCTTTTTTTAGGCAATATTACAATTTCTTCCTCTTCTAAATTTACAAGATCCATTTTAAAGTCTTCTAAATTGTTTATTTTTTTTATTTTTTTCATTTTTTTTCACCAAAAATACGTAATACCTATTTCAGAAAACATAGATCAATATTTACAAATTTGTTCATAAATTTCAAGGGTTTTAATTGCGGTATCGCTCCATTTAAATAATTTAGAACGTTTTAAACCTTTTTTTATTAGTTTTTTTCTTGTCTCATCGTCAGAGATAAGTGCGTTAATGCTTTGTGCCAGTTCCGTGGTGTTGTAGGGATTTATTAATAGCCCCGCATCATCAACTACCTCTGGCAGTGAACTGTTATTGGATGTTATAACTGGAGTTCCACATGCCATAGCTTCTAATGGTGGTATACCAAACCCGGCGTATAAGCAGGGGTACACAAACAGATCTGCTGCATTATAAAGAGCTACTAGATCCTTTTCAGGAACTGGACCAGTAAAAATCACCTTTTCCTCTATACCTAACACCTTTAAAGTTTGAAATATCTCATGGGATCTGTCCATGGGAACTCCAACAATCACCAGATTATGCTTTAACCCGTCTTTTAGAGCCAACTGGTAAGCCTGTAATAAACGTGGAATATTTTTTATAGGATGTAATCCACCCACTGATAAAATAAATTCATGGGGGAGCTGATATTTTGTGGTAATGCCCTCAATTTCTTCCTTATCTAGAGGTTTGAATGCTTCACCTTTTCCATTGTAAATCACCTCAATCTTATCCTTTGGAGCATTCAAATATTTTATCAGATCATTTTTTGAGTGATGAGACACTGTTATAATTTTATCGGCCCTATCAATGGTTTTTTTTAATAATAAACGATGCAGAACCACATCTGTTTTTTTAAATAATTTTGGAAAGATCAACGGGGTTAGATCATGTACAGTGATCACTTTTTGAAATGGTTGACTGAATGTAAAGGGCCCTAACTCATAGGGATCATGTACCATGTCTAGAGAATAATTTTTTAAATTCAGGGGTAGAGTTAAGTATCGCCAGAACATAAAACTTCCCCATCCATTTATAAAACGATTTTTAGGTATTATAATCTCTTTATTATGGCTATATATGTCTAGATCATTTTTAAAGTAATGAATAAGGTGATATTTATTTTCATCATCTATTTTGTTAAGATTTTTGATGAGTTGGTAGGTATAAACCCCGATACCTCCACTGAATTCATCGATGAAATTGCATATAATCCCTATATCCATAGTACACCTCTTTTATTAATTTTCATATCAGTAATTTGTTGGAGAGTAAATTTCAGCCCCTCCATTATCATAAATTCTGGATCGTCCTTGGAGAATGTTTAGAGGAGAAACATATTTTTCGTCGGTTATTATGTTAGAACCCTCCATATTGTATATTAAGACCTGATTTTTTTCTGTATTCCAATTTCCTAGGAATATATAAGTTTGATTTTGAACTAGATCGAAATAATATGGAATTTCGAGTACAGGAAAAATCATACTACGTAAAACACTGGCGCGATTTTTATCGGCATAAACCGGATAATCATATTTTGTTAGAGAAAGCCAATTACCTGCTGTAACTTCTTTTTGGTTGAATTTAGGAAAGTCAAAGGATGGATTAAGTGCAATAGATGTGGTTTGTTGAGGGTCCAAAATTTGGTTGGTTAAACCAGTATCAAAAAATAAGAAGATTATGAAAAAGATAGATATGGCTTTAAATAGATTATTCCTATTCAAATTAATGTTAAATGTATTTTTGAATTTTTCGACTATTCTTATTATCCCTAAAACACAAAATGGTGCTAAAATAATGAGGGCTATATGATACAGTCGAGTTGTATTCATTTGGCTTGAAAATAATGGTAAAATAATCCCAGTTACCAGTATGATAAGAGTAGATATGCTGAGTGCTTTATATTCATCCTTAAATTTCATACCATCCCTACCAAAAAATAGGGATACAACACCAATGAAAATTAAAAATTCACTTAATAAATAGAGATATTTATGTATGTTTTTAAGGAATGTTACTTGAGTTTGAACAACCATATTCAAACCTTGGATATCACTCGGATTCATTAATTTAAATAGATTATCGACTATACTCAGGCCAATATTTATAAAACTTTGTAAAATTGAAGAATTAGAGGTATAATGATACCATATAAAAATAAATATTATAAATAGAGGTAGAAATAACAAATTGATTATCAGTCTGTCTTTTTTGATTATCTTGTATTTTTTAATTTTTTCTACAATTCCTGATTCTTTGTAATGAATAGGTATGTTATGTTTTTTAATAACTGCTAAATTTAAATTCAACAAATGATTGAAAATCATATTAATCTTATGGGGGTTTTTTAAACGAATAAAAAACCGATTAATATAGTTTTTATCAATAATATAAAGGATTACAGTACTTATAATCAGAATAATCATCATGAGATAGGCTATACCATAATGGGATACAATAATGGACAGGCCAAAAATAACAGCTAATAATATTCTTTTATTTTTATCTATATTATCTGTAACCAACAACATCAACACTAACACTAGAAATAATTCTGCAACTTGTTGTCGGGCTACAGTTAACATTTCAGTATGGAAAGTGAATAGTATCATAAAAAAGAAGGCTGAAAAAAAAGCTATTTTGGCTGTTGTTTGTTTGTAGTAAACGTAATATAATCCAAGAGGTACTAATGAGAAAATGAAAGGATAGACAATTTTCATTACCCACACCAGATTGAGATTGATGAAGTTGGAAAGTATGGGTGCCAGGATCATCACACTTAACATGGAATTATAATTATAGGGAAGATTACTATTCCAGAAAGAGTTTGAGATTATTTGATTGGCCAGAAAATATTCCCCGTTTATATCCCAACCCCATATATAATTTGTAATTAATGATTTGTGTAATACAAGGGCCAATGAAATTGCGAATATGATGAAAGGATAGATGTTACTGGGTATAAACTTGTTTATACTTATAAAAAAAGTTAGTAAACAAATTATTAGGATCATTATAATGATCAAAATATTTGATTGGTATAAATTCATTATATAAGCTCCTAAAATGCTTATAATGGGTATTAAAATAGATACCAATATTGGTATTGTAAATAAATTTTGAATATTTAATTTTTTAGAATATGTGTTTTTAATTTCTTTTGGTTTGTTTAAATTACTTATTTTGGATTGTATTTTTTTTATGTAATGTTTTATGTCTTCTGGTTTGTTTAAATCCTCTAGATTGAGCTGTTTATCTTTTATATAACATAAAAAGGAAAAAGCTATAATGAAAAAATTGAGGGTAATAATAATAGATATAGGGGAGAGAGGGGTTTCAAAACCAAACAGCGGATATAAGGTATTAATTAGGAATCCCATTAATATCAAAATAAATAAACTTGATCCAATTGTGTATAAAAATATCATTCCAGCATTTTCTATCTTTAAATTTAAAAGTCGGAGAAAAATTGTCCCAGGAATAAATAACACTAAAATAAGCCCGATTATTTCTTTAAATGGGGTGATATTTAAACCTAAGTAGTGGAGTAGAGAAAATAAAAAAAACAGCATAAGAACTGAGGTGATAAATAAAAGAAAATCTTCAATTTTCCAATCCTTCAAAAAGAAGGGATTATTTATTTGCATATGATTCTGTTTTATTGGTGTAGGATTCTACTATTTCAAGATTTAAAAGTTGATCATATACGTTCATCAACCTTTCTTCCATTATTGCCCAATTATACTTGTTTTTATAGGCATTCCTTCCGTTGTTACCCATTTCTTTTTGTAAGTTCATGTCATTTTTTATGAGTGATATGGCTTTTTTCAAAGCATTTTTATTTTTATAGGGTATTGTAATGCCACATTTTTCTTTTCTTACAATATCTGCCATGGGCGTGTTTTCATTAACTATTATAGGGGTCCCTGAGGCCATAGATTCAAAAAGCTTGTTTGGACTTGCATATTTATTGTTTGGAATACTAGGATCATATAATGCAAGGGTTAAATCTGCCATCATCGAGTTTTGGATTATATCATCGTAGGGAACCCCATTTAAATCCATATCTATATTTTCCATTTCTTTAGTACGGGTTAATAACTTCTTTTTGTACTTCTCTTGATTACAAAATCCTTTAATAATTAATTTAACATCTTTAAAGTCTTTTACAACAGAAATAATCTGATCTATTCCCCTTTCTTCAATGATTTTACCGCCCAAGAAGATTTTAAAATCTTCCGCATTGCCTATGTCTTTTTTAGTTTTAATATCCTCTTTATTTTCATTGTAATGGACATGTTTCGTATGTTTCTTGTTTTTTATGAAAACATTATCTTCTGGACTGTTATTTATTGTAATAATTTTATTTTTAATGTTTTTTCCAATTTGATGAATCCTTGAGTCATCAGCAATTATTATGGCACTTGCAAATCTCATGGTATATTTGTCCAGGTTTGCGATAATAGGTCGTAAAAATCTATTCATCATATCTCCGTAGAAATCGAATATATCGTATATAATTGGTTTTCTTTTTATTTTAGCGATAATCATGGAGAATAAGTAAGTATCAAAATTCACTGTGTGAATAATGTCCCATTTCATTTTTAATATCCAGAATAATAAAAAAGTCCACCATATAGGAAAATAAAACAGTGTTTTCATATTGCCTACAGGTACATCTAAATTCAAACTTTTAACTTCAATATCATCATCTACTGGAAAAGGCCAACTTCTTTTCCAGATAATAAGACTAATTGAGTATCCGTTTTTTTTCAAACTTTCCATTTCTTTCTTGAGACGATTGTCCGGGTAAGAAATTACCATTAAAATTTTATTTTTTAAAGAAGTTTTGTCCAGATCTTGTAATACTAGAAGATAGTTTTTTGTAATATTATTCCAGGAATAATTATCCAATACATGATGATAAATTTCATTTTTCATATCCTGATAATTATCTTGGAATTTAGATATTGACTGGAGTTTCCTGGTTAGATCCAGTTCATTTGTAAAGTAAACTGCAGAATCACCACAAACTTCCCGGTTGAATTGATTGTCATGGGCAATTATTATATTCCGGGAAACTGCCGCTTCAAGTAGGGAGGGATTAGTCCCTCCAACAGTATGACCATGGATGTAAGCTGTGCAATTTTGACGTAACATGTTTAAGAATTTTTGATCGTAGATGGATCCTAAGAAAATAATATGGGGGTTGTGGGATGCTTCTGATATCGATGATTCTATTTCTTCCTGGTATTCTTTACTGGTAAAATCCCCGACAATTAAAAGTGGTAATTGGAGTTTTGACTGTATGAAACCATTAATAATGATATGAATATTGTTTTCAGGTTCTAATCGAGCTACAACAAGATAATATTTTCCAGGATTTATTTCGACGGGGTTAGTATAGGGTTTCATTGCAGGATGATTTTCATCCCATATTATTCTATCAGGACTGTCAATTCCGTAGGAAATATAGTCGGTTTTCTCCCAGTATTTTCTATTTACGTATTTTTTCATTGCTTGGGAGTCTACAATTATTTTATCTGCAAATAAGGTCGCAAAATCATGATTTATTTTTAGGAGCCATCTTTCTAAAATATTGAATTTTCTCCTTTTCCACATGACTCCATCGACGTTTACCATTACTTTTGATTTTCTGTTAATTATTTTGGGAATAAAAAGAAACATACCCACTTCTATACCCAAAAAATAGATCAGATCTGTTTTCCTGCTTAATCTTATCAGAAAATAGATATCGGAAAGATTTTCATAAAATTTCCTTAATAAATAATTTTTAGGTGGTTTTATAGGGAAATATTCTAGTTTCACACCGTTATAATCTTTTTTTCTAGAATTTGGAGGTTCATATTCACAACTTACAGTTACATGGTGGCCTTTTTTTACTAAATTTTCTGATAATCCCTCAGCAAAAGTTTCGAATCCACCATATTTTGCTGGTATTCCTCGACTTCCTATGATCATAATTTTCAATTTAAACCCTCATTGTCACGATTTAACCATTTAACCAGTAAATAACCATTCGTTTAAATATTTTAATCCCGTCATGCAATGAATTTAATTTTGTAGGGTCTTGACGTTTTTTATATAGAATAGGAATTTCTTTAACCCTTAACTTATTGTTGGAAATCTTGGAGAACATTTCCACTTCCAGATCAAATCCATCTGAATCAATCCCTTCCTTTAATAATTGATCTATAGCGCATTTTTTGAAGGCCCAATATCCAGTGCATACATCAGATACTTTGGCGAAAAATAAACTTGCAAAAAAGCTTAATAAATAATTTCCTAATAAATTAAATCTACTGATAGATCCTTTTTCACGCTTACCTCGGAGGCGGGAACCTAAAACTACATCTGCTTTGTCATCCATTAGGGGTATTAAAAGTTTTTGTGCATCTTGAGGATCATAGGTGTTGTCAGCATCTAACATCACCACAAATTTAGATTTGATATTTTCAAAACCCGTTTTAATAGCATATGCTTTTCCTTGTTTTCGTTCTTGAAGGACGTCTGCACCTCTTTTTTTAGCTATTTTAGCGGTTTTATCTTTAGAATTATTATCTATAACAATTACTTTGGATTTTTGGTAAGCATTTACCTGTTTAAGCAGTGGGCCAATTGATATTTCTTCATTGTAGGCAGGAAGTAGAAAGGTAACATGTTTCATGGAATAATTATAATTTTTGTTAAAAACCCTGCATACTGTAGGTTTATTCTTATGTGTCTGATAATATTCTTCTACATCTTTAATATGATTTAATTCTTCAAAATATCCAAGTTTATCTGTTTTTTGGCTATTCAATTTCAACCCTAGAATTATTATATTTAATAATGGATATGTTTGGATACTATTATCACAAGACCATTGAAAGGAAAATTCTCACATTCACAGTGATGTCTTTGTGAAAAATGAATAGGTGTGCAAAAATTTATAGACATATAATAATAATTTTAATAATATAATTATTATATTTTTTATCTCTTAAAACTCTTCGATTTTTTAATTAAAATCTTAATCCTATATATTATGGGATATAAGGGCTTTTAATAATTTTATTGGCTAAATAACTATTTAATTCTTGGAATCAGTTACTATTTTAATCGAATTTTTACTTTTCAATTAACTGAATATTTTGATGTTTTTTGATCCATAACCCCAAAAAATAGACCAAGAAAGTCAGTAACAGAATAACCAATGTTATCCAATAGTCATCAGGGGATATCAGATCTAGATGGAAGGTTTGCCAGCTGAATGGGAAAAACAGGTACAATCCTTCTCCAACACTGATGAGTAATGAATCCATGACAAAATGAGATATTACCCCTATAACTAGAAAGGAAAAAGCAATTCTTTTATTTTCAAAAAATTGAGATATTATACCTGCCACTATGAAAGATGCCACTGGAATATGGAAAAATGGAAGAAAATCTATTAAATCTATTCCAAATTGACTAAAAATTATTTGTAATTTGAATATATCTGGAAGTAATGAGCCTATCATGGCTAAAATAGTATTTTGCGGGCCAAACAATGGATATTTAAAGTATAGGATCCTACAAACCAAGTATGCTATACAGATATGTACAATCCAGTCAGGCACTTTTATCGTCCCTCGAATGTTAATTTCTTTAATTTAAATTTCCAGTAATGTAAGAAGATTATCAATAGGAATGTTAATGCTAGAAAAGATCTTAAAAGTAGAAACTTGTATTTCCAGTCGAATATTACCCGAATTTCCTTTACACTTAAAATCTGATAGGAAGGACCTAATACTCCTAAAATACTTACATGGTCACCTAAACCTGCAGGAGATTGTCCTAAAACATTAAAAATGATCTCATGGTTGTTATAATTATGAATAATATAGTATCCATCGGAGTTAATTTTAATAACGGAACCCTCAACATATACAACCTTATTTATCGGATAGTCAGATGATAGTATAGTCTCGTATGATGGATATTCCAAGTTTTTTTCATGTTCAAAGGAATAATATGATGATAAAGCAAATAAACTAATTAATAAGATGATAATTATAAAGATCCTAGATGAAATATTGATTTTCATATTACAATCGCTTTGATCCGGGTTTTGAACTATTCAACAAACATTTTATTAATGGTTAAATATTTTTTTCAACAAGTATTAAAAATTCCAGTGTAATGCATAGAATCACTAATTTACATATAATAACAACCATCTTAGAGTAAAAATGTCTTTGCAGACTGATGATCATGTGTTTAGTTTAAAAAACGCAATTATTAATAAAAAATAGGTATAAAGAAAGAATGATGACTAAACTCAAAGTCCAAGAATGTCTATAAAGTGTTTAACAGTGGTAAAAAGATGGAATATAAATTTAATATGTATAAATTACAATAAATTTTTTTAGATTCTTTCAAGAATTAGTTTAGTGAGAAATGTCACATGAATAATGGAAAAAATGATTTTAAATTTCCAGGTTATATTACCACTAAATCCGATTTTTATTGGTTAAATATATTATTAAACGTTATTTCATCTGGTATTCTCATTTTAGACAGAGGGGATATGTCTAAAATTCTGGTGAATAAAGAATTTTTAGAGATTTTTAATTTCATCGACAAAGATGATGGGAAACCAATACTGTTGAATATGGAAGATATTCTGAAAATTAATTTATACAGATCCAATGGTGAAAAATTAGACAATGGAGATTTTCCTACCATAAAATCAATTGAAGGAGAAAACATTAAAGATTTAGAACTAATTCTTAAGCCCGGCACTGATGAGGAAAAGAGAATTTTAACTGATTCATTACCCATATATGGTAAATCAGGGGATATATTAGCGGCTATAACAGTAATTTCAGACATTTCTGAGCTTAAAGAAATTGAAAAAAATTTAGTTAAAGCAACTAAAGGTAGAAAACTAATTTCGCAGGATTTCAATGGTAGAATGCTCAATATTTTAAATTCTATGGTCAATATCTTCAAGATTGACGAAGAATATGATAACCAAGATAAAGATGAAACTGGATTAAATTCAAATAAATTAAATTCAATTCTTTTCAATTTTGTACAAGAAATATTATCCTGTTGGGACAGTGTAGGTGAAGTAGAGATAAGAGAATATGTGGAGTTAATATTATCTCTAATTCAGGAAATATACAATAAAAAAGTCGATTTAAAGGTTTATGGTCATGCGCCCATGACTTTGGACATGGTGATGAACTGTGGTCTTATTATAAATGATATTGTTGCTTATAGATTGCGATCATTCCAATCTAATCTTCATATAAATGAGGTTATTGCAGACAGATTTCCATCATTTCATAACAACAATATATTTGAAATGAGGATTCAATTAAATTCAAACAAAGGTAAAATAAGGGTCAAAATAATTGATAACGGCCCTAAAGTACATGTTTGGACAGAAAATCATATTGAAAAAACATTAACACTTGCTAATCAGTTATTAGGGGAGTTGAGTGGATTTATTAGGATTGATTCGAATAAGCAGTTAACGTCCTTTGATTTTGAATTTCTTTATCTAGAGATTTAGGGGAGTAAATCACGGTATTGCCACTTATGATATTGTATTTTTGTCCTGTTAATTCAGTAAGGGCTTCATCGATTATGGATTCTAAAGGACAGTTTAAGAAGATGGAATCATCTATGAATGATATCAGGAGAGGAATGTACGATTCAAATGAATTTTCCTTTTTCAGGATAACGTTATTTCCATCCACTTTGTATTTGATGTCGCCCAAATACTTGAGATGCTCAAAATGATCAACTATAGAATCGATTAGATCCACAGGATCGTTTGAAGCAACATCGATTTCATTCCTGAAACAATTCCATAGATAATTTTTTGTTTCGTGGGGAATTTCATCTTTAAGTCTTGAATGATAAGTAATCCATAGTTTAATAGCCTCCAAAACAGCTTTACCGTACCATCCTCGTTCAAAACTAAAATATATTGCAGCTTTTTTACGGAAATCAAGATCTATATCTTGAGGTATAGATATAGTCACTCTATTCCTTTTACCCTTCCTTTTTTTATGAATCAAAATAAACACCTTGAAACCATTTTTTTGGTATCATTTTTGTGACGATCTATACATATGTTATCCATAGCATATAATATTTTTTTAAGATAATTATTAGTAATAAAGTAATAATAAGCCTTATTCATGTGTTTAGGAGATTAATTCATTTTTGTGATAATGTGTTTTTATGTTATTGTATTGTTTTTTTTTAGTATTGAAGAAATAAAATAAAATTACTTCACATAAAAATCCATGTTGGGATTTAAAATGTTTAAGGAACCACAAATTTCGAAAATCCATGTTGGGATTTAAAATGTTTAAGGAACCACAAATTTCAAAATGTAGGGTCATGTACCTTCCTAAAGTCGATGATGTTCGTGGAAACTTAACTTTCATTGAACAGAATGAACATGTTCCGTTTGAAATAAAGAGAATTTACTATCTTTACGATGTTCCTGGGGGAGAGAGCAGAGGTGGACATGCTCATAAAGATTTAGAACAATTCATTGTGGCTGCTAATGGAAGTTTTGATGTTATATTAGATGATGGATATAACAAGGAACGCCATCACATGAATAGGTCTTACTATGGTCTTTATTTGCCCAATATGATCTGGCGTGAACTTGACAACTTCTCTTCTGGTTCTGTGTGTCTGGTTTTGGCTTCAGAAGTTTACGATGAAGAGGATTACATTCGAGATTATGAAAAATTCTATGAAATCACTCAAAAAAATGGTCAAACATACAATAAAATCCTCAATACATCAAAATAATTTTACACGAATATAATAGTGAAAAAAATGGAAAATGAAGAGAACTTAATAATCGTTGGTATAGGAGAATTTGCAGAAATTGCTTATGAATATTTTACTCATGATTCACCATATAATGTAGTAGCATTTAGTGCTGAAAAAGAATATATTGATAAAAATAGGTTATTTGGCTTACCAATTATTCCATTTGAAAAATTGGGGGAGAATTATGACCCGGAAGAGTTTAAGGTATTTGTAGCAGTTACCTACACAAAACTAAACAGAGTCAGAACCAGGCTTTACCATGAAGCTAAAAAAAAAGGGTTTCAAATAGTTTCTTATATAAGTTCAAAGGCATTTGTATGGAATAATGTAGAGATAGGAGAAAATTGTTTTATTTTTGAGAATAATGTCCTTCAATACAGGGTAAAAATAGGTAATAATGTGATTCTGTGGAGTGGTAATCAAATTGGACATGGAACCCGTATACGTGATAATTGCTTTTTATCTTCCCATGCTGCGATTTCTGGAGAATGCATAGTGGGTGAAAACTGTTTTATAGGGATCAACAGCACTTTTTCAGACCATTTAACCATAGCAAAAGATTGTATCATTGGTGCTGCTGCAAATTTAATAAAAAACACTGATGAAGCAGGGATATACGTAGGAAACCCCGCAAAACGCATGGAAAAAAGTAGTTTAGACACTGTTTTTTGGATCAGCGAAAAAAATGAGGATTAACAGTTAATTATAGTTTTCTAGTGTTTCTTGAATTAAATTTCACTCTAATTTCTTATTGAGGTTGAAAAATAATGTTCATTAGTGGGATAGGCAGAACCAGGTTTGGAGCTTTGTCAGAGTCGCTCCCAGAATTATTATATGAAACTATGTATAACACCCTAAAGGATAGCTATTTGGATATTTCAGATATTGGCGCCATTTTTGTTTCTAATTTTTTAGGAGGCCCATTAAATGGTCAACTTCATTTAAATTCACTTGTATCTTCATTTTTGCCGGACATTAACATTCCTCTCCGAATTGAAACGGCCTGTGCATCTTCAGGTTCTGCAATAAATCAGGTTATTTATTTATTACAAAAATATGAGAACATATTGATTTTCGGTGCAGAAAAAATGACCTCTGATAACATTATGGGGGAAGTTTAGATGGAATATCACTGCATAAGATGTAATAAATGGTGGAATTATCCTGCTAAAAAATGTATATTATGTCATGGGGATGTGGTTGAAGTACTTGATATGAAATATAAGATAATTGGATATACAAAGGTCTTTGTTCCTTCAGAAAATCATGAAGAGGTACCATACTTCCAATATTTATTAGAAAGTGAAGAGGGTAACGGAAAATAATCAAATCCTATGATGATCATTCCATTGGAGACTCTATTGATCCGGATTTGGAATTAATCTGAAACTGATAACTTAGTTGTTCATACCGATGTGAATAAAATGTTAACCGTCAAAAAATATGAACCTCAGTATAAAAATGTGTGGGATAATTTTATAACCCATTCAAAAAATGGATATTTCTTTTTTAATCGAGATTTTATGGAATATCATTCTGATCGTTTTTGTGACTTTTCTTTGATGTTTTTTAAAGGAAATAAATTGATGGCGGTAATCCCCGCAAATATAGAAAGCCATAAGGTTACAAGTCATGGTGGATTAACCTTCGGCGGAATAATTTCCCACAAAAAGATGGAAACACAGATAATGTTGGGAATATTCCAGAAATTGAAGGAATACCTCAAACTTCAAGGGGTTAAAGAACTGGTATACAAGCCAATACCCCATATATATCATACCGTACCTGCTGAAGAAGATCTTTACGCCCTATTTTTAAACAGAGCGAAATTGATCAGAAGAGATGTTACATCAGCCATATATATGGAAGAAAAATTACCATACAGCAGAAATATGAAACGTAAAATCCGAAAAAGCAAAGAAATTGGATTTAAAATCCAGAAAAGCCAGGATTATGAGAAATTCATGCAAATTGAAGAGAAAAGATTAGATGAAAAATATAGGATAAAACCCACCCATACTGGTAATGAAATCAAATTATTGGCCTCTAAATTTCCAGATAATATAAAGTTATTCACAGCAGAAAAAGATGGAGAAATTTATGGTGGGGTTATCATCTTTGAAGGTGAAAATATTGCCCATGGCCAATACCAAGCCTCTACAGATGAAGGATTAAATTTGAATTGTAACGATTTAATTTTTGACTATCTAATTGGTGGCTATTACAAAGACAAAAAATACTTCGATTTTGGAATATCCAATGAAAAAAATGGCTTGTATTTAAATAAAGGTTTAATACATTACAAATCCCAATTTGGAGCACATGCTGTTGTTCATGATTTTTATAAATTGGAAATTTGAACCTAATCATAGATGGTTATTATGATCCCATTCATCAATTTAAAAGCGGAATATAGATCTATAGGGAAAGAATTAGATCCGAAAATCCATTCTATACTGGAAAATGGCTTTTTTGTTTTAGGAGATGAAGTTAGAAATTTTGAAAAAGAATTTTCCGATTATATGGATAATAAATATGCAGTTGGAGTTAATTCTGGTTCAGATGCATTATTTCTGGCAATAAGATCTTTAGGAATTGGATCGGGAGATGAAGTTATCACAGTTTCTCACACTTATATATCAAGTGTAGATGCAATTATTAGAAATGATGCAAAACCTGTTTTCGTTGATATTGATAAAAATACATATTGTATGGATTCATCCCATATAGAAGAAAAAATTACAGAAAACACCAGGGCAATTTTACCAGTTCATCTTTATGGTCATCCTGCAGATATGGATTCAATAGGAGAAATAGCCAAAAAACATGATCTTTTTATAATTGAGGACGCCTGTCAGGCTCACGCAGCTGAGTACAACGGAGTTAAGGTTGGTAATTTTGGGGATTTAGGATGTTTTAGTTTCTATCCAACGAAAAATCTAGGTGCTTATGGTGATGGGGGAATGGTTGTTACCGATGATTCGGAATTAGCAGAATTTCTACGTCAGTTTAGAAACTATGGTCAAACCCAGAAATATTATCATGATTTTCAAGGTTTTAACAGCAGATTAGACGAATTACAAGCATCTGTTCTCAGAGTTAAATTAAAACATCTGGATTATTGGAATAATAAGCGTAGAAAGATCGCTAAAATATATGATGATCATCTTAATGATTTAGATTTAGTTTTACCTGTAGAAATGGAAGATTCTAAGCATGTCTTTCATCTGTATGTTATCAGATGCAAAAACAGAGACAGATTAAAAGAGGAGCTATTAAAAAAAGGAGTTCAGACCCAAATACATTATCCGATTCCGGTTCACAATCAAAAGGCATATGAAAATTTTGATGTTAAGTTACCAGTGACTGAGAAAGTCTGTAATGAAATATTATCATTACCTATGAATCCCTTTCTAGATGATGATGAAGTTATTTATATCTGTGAGATGATGGAAGATGCCCTTGGTTAGCGTGGTAATGACCTCATATAACCATGAAAAATTTATTTCTGATGCAATTGAAAGTGTTTTAAATCAATCTTTTAAAGATTTGGAATTGATCATAATTGATGATAATTCCATGGATAGATCCCCTTTGATCATTAGTGAATTGGCTGATAAGGATGAAAGAATCAGGAAAATGTTCCATCAAAAGAATTTAGGCATTGCAAAAACTATAAATGATGGTTTAAGAAATTGTAATGGGAAATTTATCGCATTTATTGCCTCAGATGATTTATGGATGGAGGATAAATTGGAAAAACAACTTAAGATACTGGAAGAAGATGAAAATCTTATAGTTTGGTGTAACTCGGCAATAATAGATGATGCTTCTGAATTTACCGGTGAAAAAAGCAGCGAAAAATATAAAAATGCCACATCCAATGGCTATGTTTTTGATCAAATCGTAAATTCCTGGATTTCTGGTTCTGGCATAATGATGAAAAGGGATAATTTAAAGGATATACAGCTTAATGAGAACCTAAAATACTTGAACGATACCATGTTTTATTTAGATTTAGCCCATAATCATAAATTTCATTATATGGAAGAAACGCTGTCAAAATATAGAATACATGGAGAAAATTGTTCATTTAAGATAAAAGATATTGAAGGATGGTATAAAGATTCATTTTTACTCTGTCGTTATATTTTCAATAAATATGGAGAACATCTATCCTATCAAGCTTTAAGGAATATTTTCTATAAAACTTGTATAATTCCAGTTATGATGGGCGCCCAGAATGACATGTTAAACAAATATAACCTGATCTATCCTGTGATTTTGCCATTAAATTTTATGATGTTGATCATTAAAAACATCCCCATAAAATTAACTTAAATAAAAAATTGATTTTGTTCATGCATTTATCTGGGCCACAGCGTTATGTACTATTTTTTCTAGTTCCATACCTATTTAGTTTGAATTATCTTCTCTTGGCTCCATATAACTCGTAGTAATTATTAAATTTACATTAAAAGTAACCAAAACAGCAACCAGATCTAAATAGGGATAAAGGGCTATTCAATGCTATATTATTGGTTTTTCTAAGATATTCCCGCATAAAACTCATTCTAGTTACAATGCATCACTTTGATTATCTTTTTTCATATCAACACTTATTTATTAATAGAATATTATTAACCAACCTCATTTTAAACAGCTTTAAATCAACTATCTGGCAACCAACTTCTTAATTAAATAAACATCACCTTCAGAGAATGTTTTAAATAGGATTAAAAGACCTAGATATAAAATTGCCGATATTAAAACCAGAATAAATATGTTTATATTTACCACACTCATGAATACTGTCATGATACCTGTTGCTAGTACTGGTTTCCATACATATTTTGCAATGGGAACTTTACAAATGAACTTGGAAAGATAATAATAAAGCATAATAAAGTTCAACAATTCTGATAATACAGTTACAACTGAAGCACCTATATAACTGAATTGGGGAATTACCACTAAATTGACAGCTATGTTAAAAATCATATAAATAAAAGTCAGTCGAATAATTAACACCTGTTTATTCATAGATATTAGGAAATAACTGAAAATCATGGTTAGAAGTATTAGGGGAATTGTCCAGATTAAGATTTGTAGTGTTATAACAGATGGGGCAAATTCAGATTGATAAAGGATTAGAATTATATCATTGGAAAGAATGGTGATTCCTGCAGCTAGGGGCAAACCCAGTATAATTAGATATTTTATGGATTTGGCATAAACTAGCTTAATAGATTCATTGGAAGAAACGTAAAATTTTGAAAGCACTGGAAATATTGCAGTATTATAGACGATGGGGATAAAAAGTAGTATCTCAATTATCTTATATGAGGCACTGTACCATCCTACTGCTGCATCACCCTGTAATAAAGAAAGTAATACAGTATCGACCCTAAATGCAATTGTAGAGAAAATTGAAGCTATAGATAATGGTAAAGCTATGAGCATCTTTGATTTCCAAAAATCCCAGTTAATTCCCAGTTGAGGCATTGGAAATTTGACAAGATAAATTATTAAAACACTGATCAAGCCTATCAAACTACTTATTAAATAGATTAAGGCAAACCATAGTATGCTAAAATTGTTGGATATTCCGTAAAATACACCGAATAGGAGTATGATACCAGGTAAAATAATACCAACACCTTGATACTCCATTTTTTCATATGCTTGAAATACTGAGAAGAATAGCTGAGTAAAAGATGTAAACACCATCCAAAAGCCCAGGATATAAACCACATAAATGGTTTGTGTTGGATAGTTTAGAATATTAATAAATAATATGATAAAAGCCAATGTAACCGCGCATAAAATCAATTTAAGTACGATAATATTTCCAGTATAATGCTGTGAGATAGTTTTGTCCCTTGCAATTTCTCTCACAGTCAGTATAGAAAGACCTAAATCGGCAATTACACCCATAAGCAGGGTAAAAGATAATCCAAAAGATAAAACTCCAAATTCTTCCACTCCCAGATAACGAGCCAGATAAATGGTGTAAAAAAAAGCCAGAGAATAATTTATTATCTGAGCAATAAAAAGAACTCCGGTGTTCTTAAAAATTCGCTGTATAGTATTCATTCTATTCCTCACAAACCAAAAATCATCAAAAATCCTCTCATCTTATATGAGGAATTTTTAGTTTTTTAAGTATTGGGCTACTGAACTTGACTAGATTGATATAGATATTCAGCTACAGTTTAAAGAAAGAATTAGATTAACATATAAGCACCGATTCACATGTATGTAAATTCTGCTAAGAGAACTTTATGAAAAAAAATCAATGATTGAATATATTATCTTCATATACAAAGTTTAACTAGTTTTTAAAGCACGAGAAGGTTTTATTTTTTCAATAAGTTATTAATGAAGAAGTAATTTTAAGTTTTTTGAAGTACAATTATAATTATCCTAGATGACCTTACTTTTAATTAGTAAAATACATAATTATTAACTGTTTACTTATTTGTGGAGTAACCATTATGGAAATTGCATTTATATTATCTCTTGAACATGAAACACTTCCAGAAGCAGAACTCAAAGCTGTCTTAAAGGCGGAAGATATTCAATATAAATTTAAACGTAAATATAATGGGTTTTTGATTATAGATATCCCTGGAGATAATTTACAAAACTCTTTAGAAGATTTTAAATCCTCATTAAGTAGATTATCCATGACCAATGAAGCTTTCCAGATACTCATAACAACAGATACTGATGAACTTCTCAACAGGGTTAATGAATATCCCTGGAATAATTTAATAACCGATGAATACATGGTTAGAGTTAAAAATAAGGAAAAATATGAGGTTAACACATTAAAACTTGAAAAGGCTATTGGAGGAGTTATCAAGGATAAAACTGGGGGTAAGTTTAAAGTAAACCTTGAAGATCCTGGGATATTTATAAGAACAATTATATTTGATGATAAAGCCTTTTTAGGATTGAGATTAGTTAAAATCCCTAAAAAACATTTTTTTAATTTGAAACCACATAAAAGGCCCTTTTTTTATCCTGGATCCATGAGCCCCAAGTTGGCCCGGTGTATGGTTAACCTGACCGGGGTAAAGAGAGGGGAAAAGCTGCTCGATCCCTTCTGCGGCACAGGAGGTATCTTATTGGAGGCAGGTATCATTGGTGCAAAGGTGGTGGGTACAGATGTAGACCCGAAGATGGTTAAAGGAACTATTGAAAACCTTAAATACTGCAACATTCATGACTACGAAGTATTCAGGGAGGATGTGAGAAAATTAGAGCTCCCCTATAAGGTAGATGCTATTGTCACCGACCCCCCATATGGCATATCTGCTTCAACAAAGGGTGAGGAAAGCCATAGGCTCTGCAAACAGGCGATTGTATCATTAGAAAACTTAATTAAGGATGATGGAAGGATATGCATGGCAACACCCCATTACATGGATATCAATGAGTTTGTAGAAGGAACAACATTTAAAATAATAGAACAACATCATATAAGAATGCACAAAAGTTTAACCAGAGTAATATCTGTATTGATGAAGGATTGAAATTAACTTATAATTAATAAAATGGAAGTGATTCCCTTGGACGTTAAAATATTCGACACAACACTTAGAGATGGTGAACAAACACCCGGAGTATCTCTTATTCCAGATGAGAAATTGAGAATAGCAATTAAACTCGATGAATTGGGTGTAAATGTCATTGAAGCAGGATCAGCCATAACGTCAGAAGGTGAAAGAGAGGGAATAAAGAAGATTGTGGGAGAAGATTTATCTGCAGAAATATGTAGTTTTGCTCGGGCAGTTAAATCTGATGTAGATTCTGCCCTGGAATGCGAGGTAAATAGTGTAAACCTTGTTGTACCCACATCAGACCTACATATACACCATAAATTACGTAAAACCAGAGAAGAAGTTAAAGAACTGGCCATCAACACCACAGAATATGCCGTAGATCAGGGCTTAATTGTGGAATTATCCGCAGAAGATGCAACCCGAAGTGACTTAGATTTCCTCATCCAACTATTCAGGGAAGGAATTGATGCCGGGGCAGACAGAATATGTGCCTGTGATACTGTAGGCATGTTAACCCCTGAAAAATCCTACGAATTTTACAAGAAACTGGGAGAACTGGACAAACCCTTAAGCGTGCATTGTCACAACGACTTTGGGCTTGCAGTTGCAAACACGCTGAGTGCGATAAGAGCTGGGGCAAACCAGGCACACGTAACAGTAAATGGAATAGGTGAAAGAGCTGGAAATGCCTCATTAGAAGAAACTATAGTTGCTCTACACTCTCTTTATAATATAAAAACAGATATAAATACTGAAATGTTATACGATGTCTCCAGAACTGTATCCAGAGTTACAGGTTTATTTTTACAACCCAACAAGGCGATTGTGGGAGAAAACGCATTTGCACATGAATCAGGTATACATGCTGATGGTGTGATAAAGAAGGCTGAGACATATGAACCAATAACCCCTGAACTAGTGGGACATAAGCGGAGATTTGTGATGGGAAAACACGTAGGCTCCCATATCATCAAGAAACGTATCCAGGAAATGGGATTAAGAATAGATGATGATCAATTCAAGCAGATATTCACTCGTATAAAATCTCTTGGTGATAAAGGAAAATGCGTTACTGATGTAGACTTGCAAGCGATCACCGAAGATGTTTTAGGTGTAATGGGTGAGAAAGTGGTTGAACTGGAGGAACTCACCGTAGTATCAGGAAGTAAAGTGACACCCACAGCATCTTTAAGACTTCTTATAGAAGATAAGGAAGTACTCGAGGCGGGTATAGGTATAGGACCTGTCGATGCAGCAATTGTTGCAGTTAAAAAGAGTATAAAGGATTATGCAGATATAGAGCTCGAAGAATACCATGTAGATGCCATCACAGGCGGTGCAGATGCACTGATTGATGTGGTGGTTAAACTTAAACACAACGGTGAAATAGTAACCGCCAGAAGTACGCAACCGGACATTATAATGGCAAGTGTAGAAGCATATTTAAGTGGAATAAACAAGATATTAAGCACTGAACATGTCAAAAACATAAGAGAAGGCGACTTATAGATCTATTATTTTTTATTTTTTTTGAGGTTTTAAATGGAACATAAAATTCGGGTATTAGGATTTTCCAAGGTTGTAGAGGACATCCCAGATTTAATAGGAAAAATAAATGATACAACTAGCAATTCCTGTGTTATACAGCTTTTAAACGCAGATGGAATAGCAGGGAAAGAACACATCCTTCATGCAACAGAGCAAGCGATTAAGGCATTTGAAAGAAAACAAAATATAGCAAATGATCTAGGCCTCGAGATCTGTGTACGAGCATCTGCCCAGAGACAGATATCAAAGGCATTGGAAATATTAGGATTAAAAAAGGGTTTAAACAATATCTGCGCAGTTATTATAGATTGTGATTCTGGAGTGGATAAAGAACTGGAATTATTACTAGGTAAAACAGATGATACCATTTTAAAACCAGATATATCCCATTTAAATGATCTTTACCAGATTTCTGATGAAGAAATAGAAAATTCCGGCGGCATTAGCAGGGTTCTGATTGAGAGAACATCTTTACTAGTTTTAGACACATAATTAAACTTTCATTGCACTCTTTGCTATTTCAATTATTCCATCCAGATTTTCCGATGTTAAACAACATATATCTAGGTTTTTAATCTCTAATGCAACCGCATTCTCCAATATCCTATCATATCGGGGACATTTAGAGATCATACCTCCATTATGTACTTTTATGACTGTCCTTAATTCCTTTGCAAGTTTATTGGGGTTATCTGCTTTGCAGATAACGTTAATACCTCTATTATATTTATGGAACACATTTTCCAATTCGTCCTTCAAATATGAGGATGAAGAAATAGCTTTTGATAATGTGGAGGGGGCATGCTTTATTTCCTGGGATATGCCAGCACATGTAACATGATCTGCTTGTAAGAACTTTAAGGATGTTTCCAACATTTCTTCTAGGTTGGAAGATATTAAACCTCCGTTTCCCACGTTCACTATCTTAGGGGAGCCTGTTGAGGCCACAATTATATGGGAATGTTTTCCATTGGCCAGCCTACCCGTTTCATCACCTAATGCTCCAGATGCATCTTCAATCAGTACAACTCCCTCTTCATCACATACTTCATAGATTTCTTTTATGGGCTGTTCAGCAGTATATCCGGCAAAACTGGTTAAAAAAAAGGCTTCAGGTTTTTTTTTAATAAGGATGTCAATTAGTTGCTTGGGATCAATTAACCCATTATCTGTGGGCAGATAAATTAGTTCAAGACCCAAGAATTCAGCTATTTTAATAAAACCAGACCATCCACCCTGGTCAGGGACCATAATTTTCTCCTGAAAATTGTTCATAACTGTAAAAATAGCTGAATTACCACTGTTCATGATTTTTGAGTATTTATGGCCGGTTAAATTACATACGTCCTTTTCAGTAGATTTAATCAACTGATTTCTTGATGAAATATCATTAACTGCTTGGCACATAGCCTCTCTGGCTTCCTTTGAAGGTTTTTTGAAGTAAAGATCCAACAGTTCACTCTCCAACAGGGAAATAAACATTTATTTATAACAAAGGTATTCTAAAAAGAATAATTAGACACTAAAAAAGCTATCCAGAGTTGTCTGTCTGGACTGCAATAACTCCTTCAACAGATCACTGGTTTTAACGAATTTATCAAGTGGTAATTTTAGATTACTACCTATATATGCTAAAGCAGTTTTCATATCCTCAAATTCTTTATATGGTTGGTTCATGGCACTTCTAATATTTTCCCTGACGTTGAATACTCCCAGAGGTATATAACCCTGGTAGGCTTCCCTTAAGATAATTGCAGCTGCCTGTTTTTTTTCCCTAACAAGTTCTTCAAGAACTGCCATCTTTGATGTATAATAACAGCCACCCACTCGGGAGTATCCTCGTTTACCTGTATTGTTTTCATAGTCAGAGAATATAATTTCTTCCCTTCGCAGTACATGGAGGAATGCTTCCATCCACTCAAACTGCCATTCCATTGGTAATAAAAGAATTGCATAGTAATTGTTGAGGCTGCTGTATTCATAAACCCGATGAGTTTCAATGGCGTCGTATGTTCTAATTTGCCGAAGTAATTGGTCTCCTATGGTACTATCGCATGCAGTAATAGACCATCTGGTCGGCACCATCTTCCGGTTTTTACCCAATCCCATGGTTCCCACAGAGAAGGCTTTCTGAATACTGGAAAATGGTACTTCCTTACTGTGAAGGTGCATTACTGCGTCTGCTGCCTTTAAATCGCTATCATAGTAAGCTTTCTCCAGTTCACGGTCCCACTTGACAGTTTCTATATCAAATTTTTCCAGGAGGGCACTTGGGCCATGGGGAGCATGTTCTTCATTAAATGTTCGGCCACGTGGTTTACTACCGAATTCTGCTTCGCTGTTTATGGAGGCAGAGGCCAGTGATATTTCTTGTAACTTTTCAACAAAAGGATTCTCCAGATCAGTTACTTTGTTGGTTAGTTTTCCCCGTACAAGGTTAAGCCGGTAGCCGATGATATCTTCCTGTGTTTTATCAGTTTGTATCCAGGACTCAGGTGTGTCCATTATTGAGGTGTCACCCTGTATTGGGGTTATCATAGGGCCAGCGAATACTTTAGGGTAGTTCCAGCTTCCAATAAAAACAGATGGAGGTGTGCTACCATCCAGTTCCCGGCCAACATCTATACTTGGTATTTGTATCTTGGATGTCAGTCTCTTCAGGTAGGCTGCCTTTCCTTTTATCATATTAATTACTATATATTTTTATTAAATAAAAAGTTGATGAGAGCAGATGAAATGTAAAGTTAGTGATGCTATTTTTACAGTTACTCTCTTTAATTAAAGTGTTACCAATTTAGGTGAAGATTTATTCAATTTTTTTCTTTTTTTAAACCTACTTAAATAATTGAAACTAAATAAAAGAGATTTTGAAGTGTCCTTTATCTTTTATCTAAATGTAGTGATGCTGAGTTCATGCAATACCTTTTCCCGGTAGGTGGGGGACCATCATCAAAGACATGGCCCAGATGGGCGCCGCAGCGGGCGCATAAGGCCTCGGTCCTAACCATGAAATGGCTGTTATCAACAGCAGTGACTACGTTTTCTTTTGCAATGGGTTCCCAGAAACTGGGCCATCCAGTGCCTGATTCAAACTTGGTATTGGAGTCAAATAAGTCAGTATGACAACATACACACTGGTATATTCCATTTTCATGACAGTCATGGTATTTACCAGTGAATGGTAGTTCAGTCCCTTGTTTTCTGGCTACATCATAAGATTCTGGACTGAGTTCTTTCATCCACTCTTCATCTGTCTTTTCTATCCTATCCACTAGTTTAATTTCCCCGGTTTTTGCAAAGTAGATTGGAATTTTTCTATCTTCATAAGACATAATATAAATTATGGACTTTAAAATTAATATAAATATGGTTTATTCATCATAAATGAAAAATATTTCTTTGATTCTGAATTATTTAAGTTTAATCTCGTTTTCACTAATACCGGTTTCTAAAATAACCCCATACCTAAAAAAATAAATTAAAATTAAAAAAATAATTAAGCAAACTCAATAGTGCTGGGGGGTTTATCACTCACAGAAAGCGACACATGGGTAACTTCAGGTATCTCTGCAGTGATACGCTGGGAAATTTTCCTGATCATATGCCATGGTAATTCAGGTACCTGGGCTGTCATGGCATCTAGAGATTCCACCATTCTTAGTACCACTAAATATCCATAGTCCCTCATATCTCCTTTAACTCCCGTGGCCATGGTATCGGTTAAAACTGCAAAGTACTGCCATAGACTATCTTCTATACCTTCCCTTTTTACCTCGTCTTCAACGATTGCGTTGGCTTTCCGGCATATTTCAATTTTTTCCCGGGTTATTGGGCCTACAATACGCACGGCCAGTCCAGGGCCCGGGAATGGCTGTCTGTTTATTATTTCGGCAGGAAGGCCAAGCTCAGATCCCACTATCCTTACTTCATCCTTGTAAAGGTCTCTAATGGGCTCCACAATCTTAAGTACAAGTCCATGGGGCAGAGCTAAGTTATGGTGGGATTTGATGTTTCCCTGAGTTTCAATCCAGTCCGGGGCTATGGTTCCCTGCACCAGATACTCAGCACTCACATCTTCAGCTACTCTTTCAAAAACGTTGATGAACACTTCTCCGATGATTTTTCGTTTCTCTTCAGGATCAATGACATCCTCCAGTTTATCTAAAAATTCTTCGCTGGCATCAACGGATATAAAATTAAGCCTGTCCTTGAAGGTATCCTCAACATATTCAGCTTCTCCTTCCCGTATCAGGCCATGGTCTACAAAAACAGCTATCAAATTATCTCCTATGGCATTTGAAGCTAGTACTGATGAAACTGAACTGTCTATACCGCCTGATAATGCAATTATGGCTTTTTTATCTCCTATGGTATTTTTCATATCTTTAATGGATTCATTTATAAAATCAGATGGATTTAACATATATATACACCCTTGTTTATTATTATACTTTTTTTCTATGATATTATTTCTTGAATTCCTTACAAACCCTGTGGAAGTTTTCAAATATAAGATGCCCTTTTTCAGTGTGGTGCACTTCGGGGTGGAACTGGATACCATAGATTGGTTTGTCCTTGTGTTTCATGGCCTCTATATTACATGCGGATGATGTTGCCAGTAATTTAAAATCAGGAGGTAAAGTTTTAACATCATCTTTATGTGAGGTCCATACATCCATGGTTTCCCCTATTCCCTGGAATATATCGTTTTCATCAAGGATATTGATTGTGTATTTGGCGTAGCTTTCTATACCTGCACTTCCAATTTCCCCTCCATATGCCTGGGCTATGAGCTGATGGCCAAGACAAATTCCTAAAATGGGAATATCCAACTCTTTAATGTATTTGGGCGTATTGCCTGCTTTTTCTATGCTGGGACCTCCACCCAGTATGATTCCTAAAGGATTCTTTTCAATCACCTCTTCTATGGAGGTTGTATTAGGTATAATCTCCGCCGGGTATTTCAGGTAACCAAGACTCCGATTAATTCGGTGATTGTACTGTCCATGATTGTTGATGACCAATATTTTCATTGTAGATTCTCTCATTAATTTACTAGGATTTAATTAATAATAAAATTATCAATTGGTTTTCTGGAAAAATTTATATCTTTAAAACCATAAATATAGTGATATGGAATTAAGAGATATTTTATTTATAATAGTGGCCATAATACTCGCGGTAATCGTATTTAATGTATTTATATGGCTATTACCCGTAATAATTATCCTTATAATAGCATATATCATCTATCTGTTTTTAAAGGGGCCCTCCCGCTATTAAAAAGGTTAACTATTTTTTAATATTTTTAAGTAATCAAATAAAATAAGTACAATGAGGTTAACACATGCAGGATCTCCACTCAATTGGCATGAAGAAAGGAATGCTTTATGAAACTATTATAACCACTATAAATCCAGATAAAACGCCCAATGCAGCGCCTATGGGGGTTATATGTAAAGATAAAGGTGAAATAGTGGTTTATTTACATGAAGGATCTCGAACAATTAAAAATATTAAGAACAATAGGGCATTTGTTGTTAATGTACTTAAAGATCCACTAGTTTTTGTTGATTCTACACTGGATAATCTTTCAGAAGAATATTTCCTAGAATTTAAAGATAATTATGCTGTTAAAAATGCAGATGCATATTTCCTGGCCAAAGTCAATGATCTTAAGTATATTGAGAGGGAAGACCAGTTCGGAATTGATAAAAGTTACATAATAAAGGCCGGCGTAGAGGAAATCGTTGTAGATAATGAGTGTGCAGAACCTTTGAATCGGGCAATTTATGGTGTTATAGAAGCACTGGTTTATCTCACCCGTAAAGATATGATAAGCGGGGAGACAGAGAAACTCTACAACCTCAGGATGAAGGAGATATCCCGGATTGTGAACAAAGTGGGCTCCAAGAAACATACAAAGGCCATTAAAAAAGTGATGGATGCTTGGGATGAGGATAAATAATTATTTCTTTTTTTTAGATAAATTCATTTAATAGTTGCACAGATTAAATCTATGAGATCTTTAATTGTATACTATTCAAGAAGTGGGCAGACAGCAAAAATTGCCCGAGAACTGGCAGATGCACTCAAATGTGATTTAGAGGAGATTATCGACACAAAAAAACGATCTGGTATTCTGGGTTGGTTACGCTCTGGTAGTGATGCCATGAAAAAGTCACTAACTGTTTTAGAAAGAGCTGTTAATGATCCTGCAGAGTATGATCTTATAGTGATAGGAACGCCTAACTGGGCAGGTCATGTATCTTCTCCGGTCAGGACTTATATACATCAAAACCAGGCGAAATTCAAAGAATTAGCCTTTTTCTGCACAGCAGGCAGTAATGACTTCGCTGGACCCTTTAACGATATGAATGAAATCAGTGGAAAATCTCCAGTGGCAACTCTTGGTGTGAGAGGTAAGAAAATTAATGATGGGAGCTATAAATCTGAAGTGCAGGAGTTTATAAAAACCCTTCCCGTGAATGACATTTAATAGATAACCTTTAGCAGACATTTGAGACACATTAACAGATAACCCTTTAGCAAATAACTTTTAAGCAGATAAAATTGGAGTTCATATTTTGTTGCTTAATCAGATCGGAATTATTAAATCCCCATATAAACTTAGAACTGATGCGCCTCGTCAGGGTCGATATTCCCCGGAGATAAGTGAATTAATGGTTTTTGATGAATATTCAGATGGATTGGATTCAATAAAAAGACATGAATATTTGTATGTTTTCTACTGGCAGGACAAGGCAGAAAGAGATAAGCTTAAAGTAACCCCTCCCGGTGAGTTAGGGGAGAAGGGAGTATTCTCTATCAGATCTCCTGCGCGACCAAATCCCATTGCACTTTGCTTGGTTAAGGTACAGAAAATTGAAAATAACAGCTTATTTGTGAAATGGTTAGATGCCATTGATGGGTCACCTCTACTGGATATAAAGCCCTTTATTAAGGAATTGGATTGTATGTGAATATTTCTGGTAAAAACTTTTTCTAATTCTAATCAATTTCCTTATTTCTCCAGATAAAACTCCTTACGTCGGGCTTCCAGGAGATTAGGTTCTTTACCCACAAGTTCGGATGCTACCATTAATTTATTTTCAGTTTCATCCTGTACTGATTTTATAAACTCAAAACAGTGAAGGTCTCTCAGAAGGTGATGGTCCACCACCACCTTTGGTATTTCCCTGCAGAGATGGGTCAAGTTGATTTTTGCCTGGTCAATATCCTTCTTGGATAAGGCGAATCCCAAAAGATAAAGTGGTGGGCCACTTAAAATCAATATATCCGGGCTTTCTTTCAGGATATAATTTTTATTCCCATTATAAATCGGTCCTTGTACATCAGAAGCATGCATCACAGTTTCATTTTTATATCGAATGGTTATTGTCACAAGAAAGCCCAGTTTATTTCCCTTTGAGCCGTGGGGTAGGGCGTTTGAAAATCTAATTTCTGTATTTCCTTCTTGGAAGGAGTTACCGTCACTGTATGTTATATCCGAATTTAAATCCTTTAAATTTTTCAATAAATTCCTGGCCCTGGTCATTTGGTTCTTATTTATATTTTTTTCCGGATTTTTTAAGAACAGCTTCTTATCCTGATAGATATCTTCAGCATATTTGGGGCTTGAATCTAGAAATCTTCCCAAGCTGAAAGGTGTGAAGTGGTCGTGATGGTAGTGGCTGATGGTCACGATGTCTGCTAACAGTGCATGTTTCTGTATGGCAGCTCTTGTTTCATGTAAAGCGTTAAATTCAGTTTCCCATGGCGGTAATAAAATTAATTATTCTGTTTTCCACTGATATTTTTTAGTTTTACCTAAACTTCTTATCGATTCTTACCTGTTCCCATCCAGGAATTTTTTGAAAAAAAAATGAGGACCCGAAAATTCGGATCCTCACTTATGGTTGAATCGTTAATCGGGAACCTAATCGGGAACCTAATCAGTTAAACCACCAAGTTGCTCAATCTGATCAATCTCCTCATCCTCTGCATCATAATGCTCATCATATATCGCTCTTTCTAAACGACGTCTCCAACGACGCTCTAGAGCATGAAATTCACTACTGCTATGACTATCAAGACTATTAGGACTAATACTGTAAAATTCGTCTTCTGCAACCTCATGCAATATCAACTCTGCCAACGCATACCGTATCAAGGACGGTTTGTTAGCTTCTATCCTTATCAACTTCTGATTTGGATACACTGATGCTGTAGGGAGTTTACAACGTTTATTTTCAATTAATATTGTATAATCGTCAGGTATATCAATAATTTTCAATAGTTGATTTAAAGCAGATTTCACGGTTTCATACCCCCCATTTTCACCGGCCGGCTCATAGGCCAACCGATACGGTTCTCAACGAACTCTAATCCATCCTCACCAATCAGACAAACCATATAACCAGGAATACCAGGTTTATACTCTGATTCCTGAGCATAACTGTCTATGTATGCCATAAAACTTCCATTAATGGCGAAGCGTCGTAGTTTGTCACCATCGGGGCCGTGGATAATATTATCCCACTTTAAGAGGCCGTGTACATGGCCGTACATATACCCATCCGCCTCATAGATTGCAGCGAGCTTCTCCACTGCATTAATTTTTCCCCCCATGGTTGATGCTCCACTTCGTCCATGGGTTACTAAAAGAGTGTAACTCTGCCCTGTGGGTAAATGGAAAGTATGAAGACTATGACTGAGTAATCTAGGTATTTCTAGGTGTTTGCAGAGCATATCCACCACATCCACACCCTCGCTCTTTGAAGTACGTGCTTCATGATTACCCCTCGACAATCCAACACATTTCCGTCGTATAGGCCGTAAAATATCAATCAATTCTAATAATTGGTCGTTAGGTGGGGATTCCTGTTCATACACCCCTTCACCAACGCTGGTTCGTGTGTTGTTTTCGATGAGGTCTCCGTGACCTATCCATCGTGTATGGTTTGTTCGTCGTATTTTGTCGACGACATCGAGGAAGGCGTCGTTTAGGTGTGTTTTGGCTCCCAGGTGCACGTCGCTTAGCTGGTAGATTTGTAAGCGTCGGTGTTTTCGTCCGTGTTTGCGTAGTTTTGGGTAGTGTTCTACCCTGAATAGTCTTTCAAGTGCCATTTTCTTACTTATTCCCCCTTAAAATAACTTTTTTTTAAATATCAAACCTCGTTCACCACCCCATCAGTACAATAGGGGCATGGCCGTGTTTCTTCGTATAATTTGCTGTCAGCGAGTCGGTTGAACTTACGGATACGGATGGGTAAGAACCCCGTGCCATTACAGACAGTGCAAATATGCGCATTACCCATCCCAGACAATCTCCATTTAAAATTAATCTTATTTTGATATTACTATAACAGAAGCCACGCTAACCTGACGTATCTTGTTTAAAAGGTCAGTAGTGGTCGTAACCCCGAAATCACCATACCAAAACATTTATTTACTTTAAAATACAAAATAATAATGATGTAGGGGTGTTCTTTAACTCTACCGGTCCAGTCTGGAGATTAATATCGCTGACATGTTGGTTTCATTTTTACACCATTTTTCTTTTAAACGATTACTAATTGTCCCTTTACTACTTTTCATCATTTTGGCAATTTTACGTGTAGATAAATTTTTTTCAGTATATAAATAACAAATTTCTTCATCGTCTAAATCATCACGATAACATGGATTATTTTTACCTGCTATTTTTTTAGAGTAATCTGGACGTTTTTTACCATAAAAAGGATGGTTCTCATCTTTATTAGCTTCACTTATTTTCTTTTTAGTTTCCTCAGATTTGGGGATGCCTTTAAGAGATTCACTGATTTTTTGTCGATGCTCTTTAGAAAATTTTTTACCACGTTTTGCTTCTGATATTTTACGCCGGGTTTCTTTAGAAAATATTCTATTTTTATTAGCTTCAGCTAATTTTCGACAATGTTCCTTAGAATGTTTCTTACCTTTAAGTGCCTCTGACATTTTCCTTTTACTCTCTTCAGAATGCCGTCCATTAAACCCACCAGATTTTAAATTATACCCATTATTACGGTTTGTAGAATCAAATAAATCAATATAAAAAATTTCCAAGGTATTTAAAAGATCCATATCTTCTGTTTCGGCTACTATGGCCCAAGTAAAAGAATCAAACCCGTATTTTCTGATAGCATTATAAAAATAGTTACAATTGTTTACCCTGTTTTTAGCATCAGATTTATGTTCTAACTTTCTTTCTTCAAGTGTTCGAGTAGTTACACCCACATAAATTTTACCCTTGCTATCAGTTGCTGTATAAATAATTCCCATTTTATCAGTTCCCTATTTGGTTATTGGGGTTATTTATATCTTTTATAGTATATATAGTTATGTAGTTAAATAGTTTAATTAAAAGTTTATATGTTTTTAACTTCATAAATAGAAACATGTCAGAAGAATCTTTAAATGTTAATGTACCTAAAGAACTCTTAGAAGAATTCAGGGAATATGCTACTAAGAAATTTGGATATAAACGGGGGCATATTAAAAGTGCTACAATTGAAGCCCTCCAGGATTGGATCAATAAAGAAAAATAATGCCCTTACAGTGAGAACATTATTTTGATATCACAATGACTGAGGGGACATTCACTTTTCTGATCCTCTCTCTTAAATCAGAAATTGTAGTACTTCTAAATCCACTGTGACTTGGATCACCTAATTCTACTTGTCCACTCTCAATATTGAGCCCTACAAGGACCACATAGTGTTCCCCCCCAGGAGTAAGCCAACTACTCACTCGTAAGATAACAGGCCAACCCTTCACCAAATAGCCCCGAAGTGTTTCCCATGATTTGAAGGATTCATTCCACGCCTTAAGTCCTTTCCCCAGGGTGTTTACTACACTTACAATTGATTCGTTGCTGGTTCCTATATTCGCTTGTGAGCCGAGTAAACCTTCCAAGGTGGATTCACTATAATTATAGCCGTATACAGAGAGTGCCATCTTCAAGGAGGAAGGGCCGCAGGTGTAGTTCTTGTCTTGAGAATCTCTAGTGTAGATAATCCTTGCCCAGCCCGTAGTACTAATATTAGTTCCTGTACTGTTATAATAAG
>ENA-UOOK01000185-UOOK01000185.1-fermentation-metagenome-genome-assembly--contig:-NODE-185-length-77542-cov-10.938725_pt1 | contig 77542 bp, 80 predicted proteins | sample MGYA00245777_ERZ724023 | MGnify/ENA primary metagenome ERZ724023 (study PRJEB28704, sample SAMN03018312) | fermentation metagenome | biome: anthropogenic terrestrial biome; feature: soil; material...
GTAGCAGTTCAACTTATCAGAGGAATTCAAGTACCTCGTCAAGGAGCAGTTCTACCTAGGAAAGAAGTTCCGGCAGTGCTTCCGGAAGGAGTAGCAGCAGCTATTCAACGCCATCGAGAAGCAGTAGTTCTTCATCCAGAAGTTCTTCTTCTTACTCCACGCCCAGCAGAAGCAGTTCATCCTCCGGTTCTTTTGGAGGTAGTAGCGGAAGCAGTGGACGTAGCAGTTCCGGTGGGAGCAGCAGTGGTCGTTCCAGTGGTGGACGCAGATAAACCATGTGAAAATTAATAGCTTAATTATTATGAAGAAGCTTGTTTATATCATTTTTTCATTATTCATATCGTTTCCTGCCTTATTCTCCCAAGAGCAAGGTGAAATAGATGCATTGCGTTTTTCACGTGAAGATATATATGGTACGGCACGTGCCATGTCAATGGGGGGAGCCTTCGGTGCGCTGGGAGGAGATATGACCGGTGTATCCATTAACCCCGCGGGCATAGCGGTTTATCGGAGTTCGGAAGTAATTGGCACACTGAATTTATCGAATGAGAAATCGAAGGTCGGTAGCAGGGATGCCAATAAATTTCAATTCAACATGGATAATATTGGATTTGTAGGCTATTTCCCATTACGAAACGATGTGATGCCGCTGATCAATTTCGGTTTTTCTTTTAATCGCCTGAAATCATTTGATAAAGATATATATGCTGATATTTTAATTAATTAAATATGATAAGGTTAAATTTATTAATGATTTATTGAATGCCTTGTAGAAATCAGTGTTCTTCGCTCAGCACTATCAGTATGTCCACAATACGTACATCTGTAATAATCTTCATATAGTTGATATGTTTTGGTCACTATACAACCTTCATAATAGCAATCTTCAGTTTCTGTTTCTTGACCTCTTTCAACTGTATCATATTTTAGAAAACTCCCTCTTCCACATTCAGGACATATTGGTGACATGATTTCTTCTTGACCTTCTATTTGACTATCATCTGTGTCTGCAAATACTGGAACAAATATTGCAAACATTAACAACACAACTAAAAAAACAGATATATATTTTTTCATCATATTACTCCCCTTTTATTATTCTTTCTATTGTTATCTTAAGTCTCTATTACCCTTTGATGTACTCAGCATATGGCATTAAATAAAAAGCTCTTTTTATTTTCTTTTCCTTGTTATCTCTATATCATAAGTGAATATCGTATCTGCCATATTTAATATCGTAATTTTATATTTCTTTCCATGCTTTGCGTTTATGGTAGTTATATTGATGTCGTTCCGATATATTTTGCTGTATATTTCCTCTCCTCCTTCTGTAATAACGAGCTTGTACTCCTTCTTATCTCCTGGCGATGAGGTGCTGTGTATCTCGGTTCTGAATTGATTATAGTCTCCGGTCGTGAGGGAATTCATTTTAAAGGAATAGCTTTCATTGTCATAGGAATCCAAAATATCGTGTTCAGACATACTATGCTGTATTAAATCACCATCATCCTTTTCGGTATAGTTTTCTATGGTTTTCGGAATTTTTCCGTATCCTTCTGATTTAACAAAAGAAAGCATGAAGAATAATACCGTTATTACACTTATGATCCGTGATAAAACTCTTGACTTTTTATATTCCACGATAGCCTTTACTCTTTCCCTCGTCGGATGAATACCAAAACCCGATGCAAAATCTTTAAAATCATTCTCTTTTTGGGATAGAAATAATATCGTTTCAATATATTCTTTTTTTATTTTATATCCCAACTTGTCCAAAATTTCCTTATCACATGTAATTTCCAAGTCTCTGTTGATATACTTATACATAACCCAAATCAGAGGGTTAAACCAGTATATGCATATTATTATATTTATAACTATTTTCCAAATTTGATCAAATCTCTTTATATGTATAAACTCATGTTCCAAAATGTATTTTAAGTTTATATTGTCATTATTTAAAACGTTTTCCGGAAATATTATTTTTGGTTTGAAAACCCCATAAGTAATTGGAGTCCTAATATCATCATTTTTTAGTATCACTATCTTCCTTTTTGAAAGATCGCTTCCCATCCAATATTTAATTTCTTCACTGTAGTCAACTTTCGTTGATCGCCTTAATCTTTTTATTTGCCAATGTATATGAAGAATTACATAAATGCCTATAATCAATATGGTTATATATTGATATAATCTCGGAAACCTAAAGTTGAAATTATCTTCGAAATTATATATGTATAAATTCAATCTGGGCAAAATGGACCCAGTACTGTTTTTTAAAAAATCCTTCTCTGGAATTTTAAAGTCCGGTTGAATATAAAACGGCGTTATCAATCGGAGAATAATGATTACCCATAGAACCATAACAGTATATTTAGGCGCTCTATAAATTAAGAATTTTCTTAATAATACAATAACAGCAATGAATATCCCCGCTATAAGACCTCTTTCGATAATATACATAATTTCACTTCCAAACCGTTTTAAGCTTTATCCAATTTGTCCAACATCTTTTTAATCTCTTCTATATCCTTCGAAGATAATTTTTTTGTGCTCAAAAATGTTGATAGATAATTTATTGCAGAACCTTTAAATATGCCGTCAATTAATCTCTCTGTTTCAGTTATTGCAATTTCTTCTTTAGATACCAATGGTTTAATGGTATAGTTTGGATAATACCTTTCTATAGCCCCTTTATCAATCAGTTTCTTTAAAACAGTATAAGTAGTATTTCTTTTCCACCCTAATTCTTTTTCCAATACCTTTGCTACTTCCAGGGCCTGTATTTCATTTCTTTCGTTTATATACTTTTCATTCCAGATTACTTCCATAACATTTAGCTCGGAATTGCTGAGTCTCATATAATGAACCTCCTACATATTCATTCTATTATTTAATACTATTCTATAATCATCTACTGAAATTGTCAACTCTTTTTTTGTCCCACAGCTTTACTGCTATAAAAAACAAAAGTATTGACAATAGTGTAAAGAAAATTCGGTTTATAAATATACTGTTTTCAAAGGTTTTAAACTCAGAATAAGGGACTATCCTGTTAAATCTGATTATATATTTATTGAATTTGTTGTCCATGTTTATACTATATATCCAAAGTATAAACTGTATTATTATAGGTATAATACCATTGTCAAAGATAAGCTGAGATACATAGCTTAAGGATGACACAAACATAATAGTAGGTAAAATCCACAAAGCCGTATATTTGAAAAATGCCCCGTAGGATATGGGATCTCCGTTTAATTTTGAAAATTCGTAAAACATAAAGGTAGCATGGCCTGCCGCCAATAACACTATAAAGAAAGATATCAGTACATCTGCCAAATATTTTCCTCCCACATATTCAAAAGAAGAAACTTGACTTGTATATATAAATTCATTTACACTATATCTTCTATCCTTAATAAAAGTAAATGCCGTAATAAAAACCACGAAAAAACCTACACCCACACCCATATAATCCGCAAAAAGTCTTGCATAAGCATTGGTAACTCTATCTTCTTTAAGAATTTTATTATATCTTTTCATTTCCGATTCATAGGGACCTTGGACAGCAAAAATAGATAAGTAATATTTTTCACTATAGGATGTATTTCCTCCCAAGGCATTGTCTACAGACTTCATAATTTTTTCAAATTCGTTATAAGAAATACTGAGAGACTTGTTCTCAATTTCATCTATAGCTTCTTTCAAAACTTGTTTCTGACTATTATTTATTTTCTCATATATCCTGCTTATTCCTCTTATCCTTAAAGTATATCCTGATTCATAATCGGCTTTCATACTTTCGTATACGGCTTTCTCAACATCTTTGTTATCTATTGCAAACCCTTTTTCTCTTTTCTCCAAAATTACTTCAGTATCGGTCCTGAGTGGAATGGGTTTTATCCACCACTGCTTCAAATCACCGATAAATTGAGTATAGTAAAATAGAAATGCAGATACTATTAATATGACAATAGTAAAACTTCTAAATTGTTGTTTTAATTCCTTTGAAAAAATTTTCCCAAACATATTTTTATACCTCTTTCTCTCTAAACTTCATACAAGCATCCTCCAAGACCATACCGTTATAGATTACATTTCCTCTGTTTAAAACTATTATGGTATTACATCCTTCCATATCTTCAGCAACAGAAGCAGATAAAATAACGGTTTTATCCTTTCCAATTTCAAAAAATATGTTTTTGATTCTTACCTTTTCCTCCTTATCAAGACCTGCTGTCGGTTCATCTGCTATGATTACCTGAGGGTCTTTTACCGTAATTACTGCTATTCCTAATCTTTTTTTCATGCTTTTGGAAAGAGTTTTTATTTTTTCTTTATATAAATCCTGAAGGTTCACTCTTTCCAATATGTCATATATTTCTCCTCTGAGAAACTTTTTACCGGAAAGAACGGCAAAATAATCTAATGTTTCATATACCGTGAAATCAGGATAAAAAGAAAACTCCCGAGGAAGATATCCTATCATTTTTCTTATAGCCTTTTTATTTTCTATACTTATTCCGTCAATATAAATTTCTCCTGAGGTTTTGGCTGTTACAGTAGATAATATTCTCATAAATGTGGTTTTCCCTGCACCCTCAGAACCCAACAATCCGTAGATACCGCTGCCTATAATGCTAAGGCTTATATCATCCAAAGCCTTTATCCCACCATAATTTTTTACCAGTTTAATAACCTCTATTTTCACGGTATATCCTCCTTTTTATCTCCTTAAATGAAAAATATTCGTATAGTTGAGATGAAACTAAAAAAATAAGAGTTGACATCAATATCAATTTCATTCCCATTCCGAATTTAAAATATAGAGTTAATGACACGGCAGATGAAATTCCAAATGTAGACGTCATCCAACGAATTCGTATTCTTTTTAATGTTTTTTTGTTTTCCTTAATTTTCTGAAGTTGAATTTTATCATATTCCTTAATATTAATTCGTCTCCATATTTCATTTATATATTTATGATCATTTTCCCGGCTATCCATTTAATCCACCTCTCCATAAAAATCTTTTAGTTTTTTTCTTGCACGAAAAATGGTTATTTTAACTTGTGCCAAGCTCATACCCAATATTTCAGCTATTTCCTTATATGATAATTCCTGAAAAGCATATAGATAAAGCACCTTTTTTTGATTGAAATTTAAACTGTTAAAACTCCTTGTAAACCTTTCTTCCTTTTCTTTATTTATTACCTGTTCTTCAGGAGAAAAAGTGGATACAGCACCAAATTTCAGATTTAAATTTTTATTGTTCTTTCTGATATAATCTACGGTTTTGTTGTGTATAATGGAAAATAAGTAGGATTTGGCAGTACTATAATTATTAAGCCTTTCTCGGTATACATAAAATACGGCGAAACTGTCCTGTACTATATCCTCAGCAGCATAATAGTCCTTTAATATGCTCATTGCAAAGGTTACAGCTTGCTTTCTATATTTGATTACAAATTCTTCGAAGGCTTGTTCATCTCCGTTTTTCAATAGTTTCAACTGTTCATCCACTTTTTCACCTCCCAAAACATTATTTTTTTTCTGTTTTTATGAATGTATATACCAAGAATATTATTCCTAAAATAATTAATTCCAGTCTTGTAAAGATAAATGAACTTGGAAATTTAAAGGCCACGGCTTCAGTTTTCCTTCCCAAAAGCATCATATATGAATATGTGCTCAGGAAATTGTTTCCGAATATATCGGCCCATATAGGTATTATATTATCAAAATTCAACATTCCCATCAAAAATGTAATAGGAATTAACACATAAATCAGTTTTCCGTTAATCTTTCCCAATATCATACTTAAGCCCAGAAGGAATATGAAAGTCGGAAGCAAAAAAACGATTATAAATTTTATAAAGCTTCCAAATTCACTGTATCCGAATATGGCCTTATAATATATAAAGCTCATAAAAATCGGAACCAAAGATGTCAAAATAAATATAACAAATACCGAAGAGGACTTCAACATATAGTATTGGATTTGGGATATAGGCGATGAATATATTATACTTCTTACTCTTATTTCCTTTTCATTGAAAATATCCGACACAATAAATATCATTGAAGCCATTAATACCGGGGAAATCATGCTTATAAAAAAAGCATAAGTCCACTGGGAGAAAGGTGCTGTACCCAGATATCCGTTTATTACCAATCTTGTCAATGAATCATAGGTAGTGGCTGCAATCAGCAAAAGAACATACAGATATTTTTTAGACCCGACTATTCTTTTAATTTCATATTTCATTAATCCGATGTTATTCAACCTCAATCGCCTCCTTGGTGAGATTCATTTCTTTAAGAAACTCATTATATGTCAAATTCTTCAATAAATATTTTTTATAAACTCTTTTTATTCCTTCAGAAAAGACCTTTTCTCCCTGAATTTCTTCTCCCTTTAGAAGCTCAAGAGGCATCAAATAATACAATTCGGTCTGCTTATTTTCCATTTCTAAGGACTTTATAAATTTGGGATTCAATTTGTCTCTCATATCCTTATTTTTTATATAATAATAATTCTTAAGCTCAGCCACTCTGTTTTTCCAAGGACTTAAAAAAACATTTGATGAAATCATATCTCCGAACTCTTTTTGTATATATTTATAAGAAGAATAATTTGCAAGTCCTTCCGAAGACCAAGGGCTATTTTCTATAATATTTACACCTGTGCCCCACCATTGATGAGCCATTTCGTGAGCAATAAGCTGAATGTCATCGGCATAAACGGAAACTCTTCCGAAATCATTTATTTGTTCCTTTTCATTCTCTACGGAATACATGCTTTCCTCACGATTCACACTATTTTCTGAAAAAGTTATGACATTTTCGGAAGAATGGCCTCCTCTTTTATATATGGAAACTTCGGCAATTTTCAGCGGATACTTTTTTGAATAATATTCTCCTATGTTTTCAATATAATATTTCATCATATTTTTTATATGTTCTTCTATCTTCATGTTTTTCACGTATTCTTCGTGTTTTGGAGCATAATAAAATTCGACGGTCATATTTTCTACATTAATTTCAGTCTTTTTATATTTTCCCGCAAATGCTCCTATATCCGCAGTATGGGAACTATATTCAAATATCCATTTATTTTTATCCCCTTTTGATTCTACACTTACAAGTTTTCCGGGTGTAATTACGGTTAAATCCTTCGAAGCTGATAAATATCCGGAAATATCTATTAAATCGCCCTTTTGGACTATAGGTCTGAATATCCAATTCGAAACTTCAAGAAGATATATGCTGTCTTTGGAAATATAACCCGGCATTGCTCTTCCTACCCCATCTCTGTCACATTTTACTTTCCCTTCATAGAAAAATTCTATTTTTATTTTTTCCTCAGAAGGTATGGGTATTTCGATGATGTTCTCATTCTTAACTTTTTTGTACTCCGTTTTCTCTCCGTTAACTCTTAGAGAATTTATTTTAAGTCCCTCATTTATATAAAATTTTATTGTCTCAGAACCTTTATTTATGAGGTCATATAAAACGTGAGCATTCATCTCTCCTCCTTTGGTATTGAAGTCTACTTCGGGATAAATGCCTTTTAAATATATATTTTCATCGGAATGTACCTCAATGTTATTTGCCGGCTCTGAAGTATAGGGCTCTTTAGCATAGGCAAAGCTGCTTCCCAATAAACTAAATATGGTTAAAACCAGTAGTCCCTTGTTTTTTATATTTATCAGAAATGATTTCCATATTTTATTTTCATATCTTCTTCTGAACAGTAACCCTATAAAAAATACGGACATGGAAATAAAAAACCATAATAGTCTATTATAAATAATTGTCTTGCTTACAGGGCCAATGCCCGTAAAATCCGAAACCACATCCATATTGGTTCCTATCCAGTTCAATAAATAATTGTTTGATGTCAAACTTTTGATAAAAAGCAATCCGAAAGTTATAATGCTCATGTCCAAACTTTCTGTTAACAAATATAATCCCGATATTATTAAAACGGAAAACAAAATAGTTAAGAAAAATATGAGCCCGTAGCTAAATAAATAGTAATAGATATCAATGGGTATGCCATATTTAACCTTCTGTACAATCATAACCATTGCCATTCCCATTATAGTCGTCAAAACAGCATAAAATACTATGGAGATAATCCTGATTTTTACTATACTTAAATAGTTTAAATTCGACTCTATGATACTTTTACTTTTATTTCTTTTATCCTTATCTAAAGTCAATGCGGTAAATAAAGCAAATAACATGGAGCAAATTTCAGCACCAAATTTTGCGGAATTAAAGGATATGGTTGATGATGTTCTTTTTAAATAAAACAGCTTAAAATCGTTTGTCATATTTAATGAATTGACTCCTATTGCCAATATTATACATGTAATTAAAATCAATATAATTATTATCTTAGATTTGAACATATATTTAATTTCATTCATTTTCAGTTTCTCCTTTCAACATGCAATATATATAAGCATCTTCTAAAGAAGGAGTTATTTTATCAAAAGATGAGGGCAGTTTTTCCGATACGATCCTGTATTTAGTCCCTTTGGGGGTAATAACCGTTGAAGTAATCTTGAATTCACCCTTTACTTCACTTTTTAATATTTTTTCTCTCTCATTTCCTTCAATTTCTATAGTTCCTACATGTTCCAAAGCCTCTTTAATCAGTTCATTGGGTTCTCCGACAAAAAATATTTTCCCTTTATTTAAAACAATAATTGAATTACATATTGATTCTACATCTTCAATAATATGAGTTGATAATATAACTATTCTGTCTTTTGAACCTTCGGAAAAGAGATTTCTAAACCTTATTCTCTCTTCCGGATCAAGACCTACAGTGGGCTCGTCCACTATAAGCAGTTCCGGATTGTTAAGTATGGCTTGGGCAATTCCTACCCTCTGTTTTTGCCCTCCCGAAAGGGTTCTTATCTTGTACTTTCTTTTTTCTTTTAAACTTGTCATGCTTATAGCTCTGTCGACAGCTTCTGATTTGTTCTTTTTTATTCCCTTCAGGGAAGCAATATAATCCAGAAACTCATCCACTTTCAATTCCTCATATAGCCCAAAATCCTGAGGCAGATATCCGAGTCTTTCTTTAAGATATCTTTCATTCTTGTTTAAAGGAATCCCGTCTATTGTGATACTGCCATTTGTAGGAAGGAGCTGGCCTACCAATATTTTCATAAGGGTACTTTTTCCCGCCCCGTTAGGTCCCACAAATCCTATCATAGCCGGAGAATCTATACTTAAATTAATGTTCTCCAGTGCTTTTATGCTTTTATATCTTTTACTGATGTTTTCCAATTTTATATTCATTATCATCCCTCCACTATATATTCGAAGGAATGGTAGAAAAGTTACAGAGATAGATATAGGAAAATTTAAATTTTTTTATATGTTTATTTATATGAGTTGTTTAGATTTGTTTTTTATATCATCATTTATGATAATATTTATTATGAGTATTAATTATAAAATAAAGAACAAGTTTTTTGTTAGAACTCGTTCTTTATTTTATATAATGTTAATTTAAAATTTATTTATACATTCTTCCTAAATTGTCCGCCGCAATTATAGCGGAGTATACATCTTCGGCTTCTACTTTGAACGGCATATTATGCATGGTATCTCCTTCGGCGCAGGAAACTTCCGCTACCTTCATAATATCCTCTTCTCTTAAATCATGAATTCCCATATCTCCTAATGTTATAGGGAGGCCTACTTGTATACAGAAATTTATAACTTCCTCAATTTCTTCTGATGGGCTATTTTCTAATATTAGCTGAACTATAGTTCCAAATGCGACTTTTTCTCCATGATAAAGATGGTGACATTCGCTAATAACGGTAAATCCATTGTGTACTGCATGGGCCGCAGCTAACCCACAGCTTTCAAATCCTATGCCGCTTAAGTAAGTATTTGCTTCTACGATATTTTCCACTGCCCTGGTAACAACTTTCTTTTCTACCGCAAGTTTTGCTTTTAGTCCATCTCTCATTAAAGTTTTATAACATAATTCAGCAATAGCAAAAGCGGCCTGAGTTGCTTTTCCTCCTGCCATCGTATTTGCATCAGCTCTTACGCAAGCTCTTGCCTCAAAATATGTTGCCAATGCATCTCCCATTCCCGCAACAAGTAATCTTACGGGAGCCTTTGAAATTATAGACGTATCCACCAACACAACTTCCGGATTCTTCGGAAGGAACAAATATTCACTAAATTCACCTTCCTCCGTATAAATTACGGATAATGCGCTACAGGGAGCATCTGTGGAAGCAATTGTCGGAATTATGACTACGGGAATATGACTATAATATCCGACTGCCTTTGCCGTATCAAATACCTTTCCTCCGCCTATTCCTATTATCACATTGCAGCTTTCCTCAATTAACACTTTTTTTATTCTTTCTATTTCATTTTTAGAACATTCGCCGTTGAAAGGTTCAAAAACTAATTTGGAATCCTTATTTTTAAAACTATTCTCTATTATATTTTTTGTTCGTTTTATTCCGTTTTCGCTGGCCAAAATCAGGAATTTGTTGCCCAACGAATGAACATGTTCATATAAATTGTACAATTCATTTCTGCCTTGAACATATTTGCTTGGAGAAATAATTATATTTGTCATATTTAACACTCTCCTTTATATCTACCTATATATACAATACCCGAATTTTTTTATTTTATATATTAAAAATTTAATATACAAAATAAAAAAGTCTACAGTTAAACAATGGCACATTAGTAGGCCTTTTTTGAAACCTATTTAATGGAAAATTTATAATTTACAAAAAGCAGGTTTGCATAATTATATTATGCAAACCTGCTTTTATCTTTTTATATTAAATCTAATTCTCAATTACATCTTTAATTCTATTTGTTCCCTTTTCTATATTTTCTAAAGAAGTCGCATAAGAAAGCCTTATGTAATCATCTTCTCCAAAAGCTGCTCCCGGTATTACCGCTACCTTTCCTTCCTCAAGAAGAAGTTGTGCAAAATCAAGGGAACTTCTAATTTCCTTTCCTTTTATTGTCTTTCCCTTTAACTTTTTATAATTAACCATTACATAAAAAGCACCCTTTGGCATTTTACAGCTCAAGCCTTCAATGGAATTTACCTTTTTCACCATATGGTTTCTTCTTTCTTCAAACTGTTTTCTCATATTTTCAACACTATCCTGATTTCCGTTTAATCCCTCTACACTGGCATATTGAGCTATGGAACACGGATGGGATGTAATATGGCTTTGGATACTTCCCATAACCTTTGCTACCTTTTCATCTGCTGCGACATATCCTATTCTCCATCCTGTCATGGCATAAGCCTTTGACATACCGTTTACAACCATGGTCAATCTTTTAATATCATCACCTAATGAAGCTATGCTTGTATGTTTCTCTCCTCCATATATGAGCTTCTCATAGATTTCATCCGAAATAACGAAAATATTATTTTTTACTGCCCATTCTGCTATAGCCTTTAAATCGGAAGAATTATATATAATACCTGTAGGATTATTCGGACTGTTAAGTATTATAGCTTTTGTCTTTTTGGTTAAAACCGCGTCCAAATCCTCCACTTTGCATTTAAAACCATTTTCTTCTTTTGTTTGAACATATACCGGAACCCCTCCTGCAATTTGTACAAGCTGGGGATAACTTACCCAATAAGGAATAGAAACAATAACTTCATCTCCCGGATCCAATATAGCCATAAGGGAATTGTATAAGGATTGCTTTGCCCCGTTTGAAATTACGATGTTATTTGGATTATATTTCAATCCGTTATCCCTGCTAAATTTTTTACAGATAGCTTCTTTTAATTCGATTATACCAGAGGCAGGAGTATATTTTGTTTTTCCCTCCTTAATTGCCTTTATACCTTCTTCGGAAATATTAGAAGGTGTATTGAAATCGGGTTCACCAACACCAAACTCAACAACATCTATCCCTTTTGCTTTCATCGCTTTGGCTTTAGCGGTTATCTCAAGAGTAACAGACGGAGCAATGCTTAATCCTTTTTTTGATAAATTCAGGTTCATATTATTTATACCTCCCTTTAGATTTTAATGTTATATATATCTTTTAATGTATTTTTAATTATTATCAAAGAATCTTCAAATATTGTCTTGTATTGGAGAAGAATTATTTTATAATGTTTATACCCCTCATCGGTAATGCGATATCTTCTTATAGATCTTTTATCAGGCTGATCCCAAGAACCTATTATATATCCCTTCTCTTCCATTTCCCTTAATAGAGGATATACCATTCCGGGACTTGGAATCCATTTATTTTCCATTCTTAACTTGATTTCATCAATTATCTCATTTCCATAATAACTTTTCTCTTTAAGCAGATGAAGTATATATAATTTTACAAAAGACGTCGTGCTTATCTTAGATGGAAACTGCCTATTTCTTTCACCTTTATAATTGGTCAATACTTATCCTCCTTTCACCCTTCATCAGATTATCAACAGGAACATAATACCTTCCAATTAAATATTCCCCATCTATCAAATCTCCATGAGAATCGGAACCTCCTGTTATCAAAAGATTTTTCTTCTTGGCCAAACTTAAAAAATATACAACATCTTCATGAGTATGCTTTGAATGAATCACTTCTAATCCGTCTATTCCTTCCTTTATAACATAATCTATAATTTCTTTTCTTTTTATTAATCCCGGATGAGCCAATACAGCTATTCCTTCTTCTTCATGAATTAAATCTATAGTTTCTTTAATAGACAAGCTGCATCTTTCCACATAAGCCGGGCAACCCCTGTTCAGATACAGATCAAAAGCTTCCCTCATAGAATGTACATATCCCTTTTCAATCAGCGCTCTCGCTATATGAGGCCTCCCGATTAAACCATTTTGGGTATAAATACAAACATCTTCCATATCTATCTTCAATCCTTGATTATTCAGTTTTTTTATAATCTCGGAACATCTCTCGATTCTTTTTTCTTTCAAAAAACTAACCTTTTCACTAATTTTAGGCAAAAAATATTTTGAAAAATATCCTAATATATGAACGTCTTCTCCTTCAAATACACAGCCAAATTCAATGCCGGGAATAACTTTAACTTGACTATTTTCAAATTTTCTTATCCCCGCAACAGTATCATGATCGGTAATACTTATGGCATATAAACCTTTTCGAAAAGCTATTTTAATAACTTCATCAGGAGTTAGCAATCCATCGGAATAAGTTGTATGAATATGTAAATCTGCAGTTAAAATCAAGATATCACTCCCAAATTTATAGCACTATATTTATAACCCATAGAAAAATTATTTTCTTTCCTAATTTATACTTGACCTTTTATACTATTATTATATCATTAATATAAAAAAGCTTCCAAGGTAAAATGAAATTTTTCTATAAATTATAAAAAGTCTGCCATATATGGCAGACTTTTTAAAAAATACTATCTCGGCTCAATAATTAACTTAATAGCTGTTCTTTCCTCACCGTCAATTTCAATGTCTGTAAAAGCTGGTATACATATTAAATCAATACCGCTGGGTGCAACAAAACCTCTGGCAATGGCAACTGCCTTGACAGCCTGGTTCAAAGCCCCCGCACCAATAGCTTGAATCTCGGCAGAACCTTTTTCTCTTAATACTCCCGCAAGAGCTCCTGCAACAGAATTTGGACTTGATTTTGCTGATACTTTTAATACATCCATTAAAATATCCCCCTCTACCAAAATTATTTATTATGAATTATATATTTATATATGACTATAATTCTTTATTCTACAAATATTAGTAAAATCCTCTTTTATTTAAAAATATTTTTGCTTTTGAAAATTTTCGCTCTTTTTTATAACTCATAAAAAAATCATCTTTTTTTAGTTCGAAATTGACCTTAAACGGTTTCAAAAAGGCTGCCCTTTATTTTGCATATTCTATTGCCCTTGTCTCTCTTATTACATTTACCTTTATTTGACCCGGATAGTCAAGTTCCTCTTCTACTCTTTTGACTATCTCTCTGGCAGTATGAACAATCTCATCATCATTAATTAATTCCGGTTTAACCATTATTCTTATCTCACGACCTGCTTGTATGGCATAAGATTTCTCGATTCCCTCAAAAGAATTAGCTATTTCTTCAAGTTTTTCAAGTCTTTTGATGTATGCTTCCAGCGTTTCTCTTCTTGCTCCCGGTCTTGCAGCAGATATGGCATCCGCCGCCTGAACTAACACCGCTTCAACTGTTTGTGGTTCAATATCTCCATGATGAGCAGCAATTGCATGAAGCACTTCCTTCGACTCCTTATATTTCTTAGCCAAATCCACTCCAATTGTAACATGAGGTCCTTCAACTTCATGATCTACAGCCTTACCTATATCGTGCAAAAGTCCTGCTCTTTTAGCAATTTTAACATCAGCACCCAATTCCGATGCCATCACTCCTGCTAAACGAGAAACTTCAATAGAATGCCTTAATACATTTTGCCCGTAACTTGTTCTATATTTAAGTCTACCCAATAGTTTTATAAGTTCAGGGTGTAAACCGTTTATTCCGCATTCAAAAGCAGCTTGCTCTCCCGCTTCTCTTATGATATTCTCTACTTCCTTTTTGGCTTTTTCAACCATTTCCTCTATTCTTGCCGGATGTATTCTTCCATCGATTATCAACTTTTCCAATGCAATTCTCGCAACTTCTCTTCTTATAGGATCAAATCCTGAAAGAACTACGGCTTCCGGTGTATCATCTATAATCAAATCAATTCCCGTAAGTGTTTCTAAAGTTCTAATATTTCTACCTTCTCTTCCAATGATTCTGCCTTTCATTTCATCATTTGGCAAAGGAACTACCGTCACCGTAGTCTCAGCAACATGATCAGAAGCACATTTTTGGATGGCACAGGAAATGATTTCCCTGGCTTTTTTATCAGCTTCCTCCTTTGCCTTGCTCTCAATTTCTTTAATCATTATAGCAGATTCATGAGTTATTTCTTTCTTAACATCATTGAGAAGCAATTCCTTGGCTTCTTCTGACGTCAAGCCTGATAATCTTTCCAATTCTTCAACTTGCTTTTCATAAAGCTGATTTATAAGCTCTTCTTTCTCATCTAATTCCTTTATTTTTTTAGAAACTAAATCATCCTTTTTTTCTAAACTTTCACTTTTTCTATCAAGAGATTCTTCTCTATGCATTAACCGTCTTTCTAATTTTTGAAGTTCATTTCTTCTTTCTCTGCTTTCTTTTTCAAATTCACTTCTCATCTTATGAATCTCTTCTTTTGCTTCCAATAACACTTCTTTTTTCTTTGTTTCTGCATCTTTATTTGCATCATCTAAAATTTTCTTGGCTAATTCCTCAGAATTTTTTATCTTTCCTTCACTGATTGTTCTTCTTATATAAAAACCAGCGATGATTCCAATTATGGCACTTATAACTAATTTTAGAAGTTCAATAACGCTGCACCTCCCTTTCTATTTAATTTTCAAGTTCCAAAAGTACTTAATTTACAATAATTAATAAAAATATAAACCGGATAATCGCGGCTTATAGAGTCTACACTATTTACAAGTATAGCTTTACATACGATTTAATTTTATTACTTTTAAGAAAATATGTCAAGTTATTAATCAGGCGTTATCTTCCTTACAATGCTTTCTGAGCCCTTTAATTCTACTCGGTAGGCATTTGTTCCGATAGATGACAAATAATTATTATGAGTAACCATTATAATCTGCTTATTGAACATCTCCGAAGTTTTCTGCAAAAAATCCGCTACGTTGAATATATATTCTTCGCTCACATGTTTAGCAGGTTCGTCTAATATGAGGGGGCCGCATATTTGTGGTCTGTATATCTGCATAAAAGCAATTCTCAATGCTAAAGAAATAACGTCTACAACTCCTCCTCCTCTTGATAACTCCGGTTTTGTCTTTATGGTATGAGTACCATAACGGGAAATTACATAAAACTCAGCATTAGGTTTATTTCTTAATTCTACTATATCAATATTGAATTCCATGTCATTTTCAAAAACATACTGCAAACAATTAGTTACTAACGTTTCTATCTGCTTTTTAGATTGTTCCCTCGCAAATTCGGAAGTTTTCTGAAGCAATAAATTTACTTCTTCCAATAAATCGATCTTTGAATCGATTTCATTTATTTCCTTTTTCACTTTCTCCATCTGTTCCAGTATTTTTTCTTTCTTTCCGCTTTCCTTAGAATACAGTCTTTTTAAATTATCTATGTTTTTATTAAGGTCTTCTAAATTGGATATCATAATAAGTCACTCATTTCTTTTCCAATAAATCTTTTGGAAGAAGTTTATTGGCCTCATCGAATAAAGAATCTATCTCTAAGGTGAGTTTTTTAATTTCTTCATCTAAATTATTAGGATTAACTTTTAAGCTTTCAAGTTCCTTAATCAAATCTTCTTTTTGTTTATTTAACTGTTCCAGCCTTGCTTCCGCCTTATATCTCAAAGATTTTGCTTTCTCCAGATCATCCTTCAAAGTATTTAATTTTTTTTCATAATCCTGCATGCTTATACACTCCTCATAAATTATAAGTTAAAATACTATCCTAATGTATTTATATTTTAAACTTTCAATAATAAGACTTCAATTAACTATAATTTGATATTATCTTTTCAATTGTTTTTGAATCTATCTTACTTAAACAAAGGGGACAAATACCCAGTTTCAATAATAAGGATTTATATTCTTCGAGAAATAATGATATATTATCCTTTTCATCTTTGATAATCTTATTTGTATTATTTATATTGCTTAGAATATCAGTGTAACGCTTTTCTACATTAATAAAAGTATTAAATCCCTTTAATTTACCGCTTATATTCTGAACTAAAAGATCACCTTCAGAAATATTTTTAAATTTTTTTATATAATTATTTCCCTGTTCTATTCTCTTGTCCAAATCCATGAGATTTTTATATATGGTTGAAAGGTTGTTTAATCCGTGAATATTCTTTTCGATATCATCCGTCATATTACTAACAATATATATGGTCTTCAAATTTTCTATTATTAAATTACTATCAGATAAATTTTTATTAATATATCTGTATTTTTCATCTATTGATTTTAATAGCAATAACTTCTTTGTTTTATCATCGAGATTAATTAAAATATTACCCATTTCATCTATATTAGATGAATATTTCAATATATTTAAGTTTTCATTTATCTTCTCATCTATATTAATTAAATTGACCTTTTTACTGTTTACTATATTATATATTCTGATACAATTATTTAATCTGTCTGATTTTTCTTTTACTATATCAATATTTTCTAATCTGTTTATAATGCTCTTAACGTTTCCTATATTATTCGAACAATCTATGTAGTCCTTTCTGATACCAATCAATTTTTCTAATTTGGCTTGTTTCTCATTTATACTCCCTTGTATTATTTCAAATTTATCTAATATTCTTTTTAAATCGTCTAAATAATCATATTTTTTAAGATCATCGGACAGATTTTGATATTGTTCTTCGTTGTTTTTCTTTAAGCTATTTAAATTTGTCTTATCTTTCAATGTATCCTTTATCGCATCATCTACTATATGTACTCCTATTAACCGTCCTATGGCATTTGCCCTTGTATTCGTATTTTCCGATAAAAGAAATGGACCTTCCAATTGTTCGCTTATATTGATGGCATTAGATTGTTTTCCGGATAAGAAAATCTTTCTTATTTTAATCTTATCGACTATTTCTTTTGGAACTTCAAGACCAAATCCCTCGTATATAGTTTCTTTTCCAAATTCGTCATAATAATAATACAAATTTTTGCTTCTGCTCTTATATCTTTTAATAGCTGTATTGTCACTAAAATATATGATTATGCTACATTCCTTTTCTCCTTCTCTTATAAAAAAATCTCCTGAGGGTTCATTAAACAATGCCCATTGAATTCCTCTGATTATAGCACTCTTTCCTTGGTCAGAAGGACCTACTATCACATTTAAATGCTCATCAAACAGTATTTCAGTATGTTTATGAGATTGAAAATTTTCTAAAATCACCTTCTTGATATAGGTCATATCATATATCATCTCCTGAAAACTTAATCTGGGAAGAAGCAATTCGTCTTAGAGCCTCTTCTTTTACTTGGGGTTTAATTCCTTCTGTATGTGATATTTCCGAAAGTATTTTATTGATATCCAGTTTGTCAAAATTAACCGTTTCATCTATAGATTGTTTAAATTCATTCAACCTTTCGTTCTTGTACATATAGTTTTCTATTTCCTTTCTGTCAAGGATTAATTCTCCCTTTTGAGCTGTTTTTAATGGAACAAGTTTTATATCTATTTTCTTTGAAAGATCCATAATAACCACCTGAGGAATTCTTTCAATTTCTTTAACACTGTTTGTGATACGTATTAAGCTTCCCGGATTGATAAAATATTTTCCATCTATAATCTTAATTCCAAATCCCGAATGATAATGTCCGCATAAAGTAATATCCGCTTTAGTTTCCTTTATATCATCTATCAGAGTATAAGGGATCCCTTTTATAAATGGTCTGTCCAAAAGCATTCCATGAACTACATGAATGAGATATTTTATATTATCAGGCTTAGACTTTATAATGTATTTATCTCTGTTAATAGGATCGTCTAAATTATAAATATACGGCTGGCCTGTTAGTTGAACTTTTACACCATTCTTTTCAAGTATAATCTTTTCTCCGCTGTCGATAACATGAAGAATGTTAATCGCATTTAAAAGTCCAAGCATGGTTTTACCCAATGTTTCAGGATTATGGCCGTATATATCATGGTTGCCAGAGACTATATATATGGGAACTTTAATTTTATTCAATATTTCCGCAAACTTACTTACTATCGAAACCGAAACATCAGGCCTGTCGAAAAGATCTCCTCCGTGAATTACATAATCAATATTTTCTTCATTTATTATCCCGATTACCTCATTAAATTTTTTCTCCAAAGTCTCCACCAAATTATCCTTTCTATTTTGTGGAGTAGTTCCTCTTATGTGAGTATCTGTAAAATAAAGTATTTTCAACTTTTATATTTCCTCCTGCTTCAAGACCCCCTTATGAAAACAAGGAGGTCTCTAAAATACACTTTACTCTGCTTTTTCTTTATCCTTTTTCTCTTTACTTACTTTTTTCAATTCCAAAGGTTTCAATCCATTTTTTTCTCTGATTTTGTTCTCAATTTCGTCTGCAATATCTTTGTGTTCTTTAAAATAATCTTTAACATTTTCTCTTCCTTGTCCCAATCTATCTTCTCCATAGCTGTACCACGAACCGGACTTATTGATAATTTCAGATGTAACCCCCAAATCCACAATGTTTCCTTCCTTTGAAATTCCCTTGCCGTACATAATATCAAATTCAGCCTGTTTAAAAGGAGGAGCTACCTTATTTTTGACAACTTTGACCTTAACTCTGTTGCCAATAATGTCATCTCCCTGCTTAATAGAATCTATTTTCCTAACATCAAGCCTTACGGAAGCATAAAATTTAAGTGCCCTTCCTCCTGTTGTGGTTTCAGGATTTCCGTAGCTTATCCCAATCTTCTCACGAAGCTGATTTATGAATATGATTATGGCATTCGATCTGCTTATAGCACCGGCTAATTTTCTCAATGCCTGAGACATTAATCTTGCCTGCAATCCTACATGACTATCTCCCATCTCTCCTTCGATTTCAGCCTTTGGAACCAAAGCAGCTACCGAGTCCAATACGATTACATCTATAGCATTGCTCCTGACCAAAGCCTCAGCAATTTCCAAGGCCTGCTCGCCTGTATCCGGCTGTGAAACTATCAAATTATCTATATCCACTCCTAAATTTTTAGCATATACAGGATCCAATGCATGCTCTGCATCTATAAATGCTGCTATACCTCCCAGTTTTTGAGATTCCGCTATGGAATGTAGTGCAACGGTAGTCTTACCCGATGATTCAGGCCCAAATACTTCAATTATTCTTCCCTTAGGAAGTCCTCCAATCCCCAATGCGATGTCCAAACTTAAGGCTCCTGTAGGAATGGACTCGACATTCATTTTGCTGTTTTCTCCGAGCCTCATTATGGAACCCTTTCCAAATTGTTTTTCTATCTGAGTGATGGCTACTTCCAAAGCTTTTTCCTTACTGTTTTCGTTATTCTTATTCTTTGAATCTGCCATGATATGCCCAGTATTACTGGAGTCACCACCTTCCGTATATTTTCGAACATTAGTTCGCTATATATAATATTTTATAACATTTGATTGTATTAGTCAATTTTAATTATTTAATTTCAATAAACACTTTCTTCCCTCATCGAAAACCATTGTTGCCGTTCTGTTCTGAATACTTATTCTGTTCCCGGGAAAAGTAAATTTAACGGCATGGGAACCTTCCTTAGTTGCAACTCCTATATATACAAGACCTACGGGTTTTTCTTCACTTCCTCCGTCGGGACCTGCAATCCCCGTAGTAGATAAAGCTATATCCACATTTGATTTTTTCAACAGTCCCTCTGCCATTTCAATGGCAGTCTCTTCACTGACGGCTCCATACTTTCTTAAGGTGTCTTCCTTTACATTCAATTCTTCAACCTTAGCCCTGTTGCTGTAAGTAACTATTCCTCTGTCAAATACTTGGGAAACACCGGGGATCTTCGTAAATCTGCCGGATACCAATCCTCCTGTACATGATTCACAGAAGGCAATTTTAAATCCCCTATCCTTCAAAATTTTATATAAAGCTTCCTCTATTGTTTCATCATCATAAGAATATATATATTTGCCGATTCTTTTCTCTACCTTTTCTACCATATCATTTATTAAATCATCGGAATTCTCCTTATTCTCTTCCTTAGCCGTAATTTTAACATCTACCTGCCCTTCTTTTACATATGTTGCAATAGTAGGATTAGTTTGAGAATCAATAAAATCTTTTATCATCAACTCAAGAGTTGATTCACTAATGCCGATAGTCTTTAATGTTTTGGATTTTATAATATAGTTCTCCTTAATCAATGGGGATAAATACTTATTAAACATTGTCTTCATCTCATTGGGAGGCCCGGGAAGAATGGCTATCTTTTTGTCGTTCCAATTTACTAAAACTCCTGGAGCCGTTCCTATATCATTTTTCAGCACTATGGAATTTTCAGGTATGTAAGCCTGTTTAATGTTGTTCTCACTCATTTCTCTATGGAGTTTATTAAAATATCTCTTTATTTCATTTAATACCTCTTTATTTAAATTTAATTTTAAATTTAACGTTTCGCATACTACTTCCTTTGTCAGATCATCCTGGGTTGGTCCCAGACCTCCCGTCAATATAATAAGTTGAGAACGCTTCAAAGCTAAATTGAGTGCATCTTTCAATCTACCTCGATTATCTCCCACAACAGTATGGAAATATACCTCTTCTCCCAATTCGGCCAGTCTTTGGGATAAGAATTGAGCGTTTGTATTTAAAGTACTTCCCAGAAGCAATTCAGTTCCTACATTAATAATTTCAGCTTTCATATAAACATCTCCTGTATCATTTTTTTTCGGATTTCAATACTTTTCTATTAACATAAATATAGTTTACCCCAGAAATTATCGTAAATACAACGGATATATAAAGCATTATCTTATCAAAGGGAAAATTAATCAAACTAAAAGGGTAATTATTTAAAAGCAAAGCTATTACAGCAATTAGCTGAGTTACGGTTTTCATCTTTCCCCACTTATCTGCAGCTATTGTTACTCCTTCAGATACTGCAACTGTTCTAAAGCCCGTTATAGCCAATTCTCTTGAAATGATAATAATCACAATCCACGAAGGAACCTTCCCCAGTTCTACCAACGATATAAATGCTGCTGAAACCAATATTTTATCAGCTAATGGATCCATGAATTTTCCAAATGTAGTTATCAAATTTCTGCTTCTTGCTATATGACCGTCTAAAGTATCTGTAAGTGATGCTAAAATAAAAATAGATACAGCAATATATTGACCATATTTTAAATTTGAAAATAAGAAAAAAACAAAAAACGGCACCAAACATATTCTAAAAATAGTCAATTTGTTAGGTAAATTCACGCTAAACCTCTCCTATCAAATCATATTCTAAGGAATCTGTAATTCTAACATTGTAAAAATTCCCGATTTGTAATTCTTTATTACTCTCGATATACAATACACCATCAATTTCAGGGCTATCCATATAAGTCCTTCCCGCATACAAATCCTCTTCCAATTGTTCTTCCACCATGGCTGGATATACATGATTCAACTTTTCTTTGTTTTTTTGTGCTGATATATTTTGTTGAATTTTCATTATCATATCTCTTCTTAAATTTTTAATTCTTTCCGGTATCTGAACATCAAAATTATAAGCAGCAGTCCCTTCTTCTCTTGAATAGGTAAAAACCCCTAGTCTGTCAAATTTAACGGATTTTACATACTCAACAAGTTCATTGAAATATTCTTCTTTTTCTCCCGGAAATCCCACTATGAGAGTAGTCCTTATAATTATATCCGGTATATTTTTTCTTAAACTGTAAATCAAATTTGTTATATTCTCTTTTGAAATATTTCTGTTCATTTTTTTTAGTATATAATCATTTATGTGTTGTATAGGTATATCCACATATTTGACTACTTTTTCACATTGAGAAATAGCGGATATCAATTCTTTCGTAAAATTGTCGGGATACATATATAATATTCTTATCCATCGGATACCTTTAATCTTATTTAATTCATTCAACAATTGTGGAAGTTTATACTCTCCATAAATATCTATCCCATAATCTGTTGTATTTTGAGCAATCAAAATTAATTCCTTCGTCCCGTTTTTAGATAGATTTCTGGCTTCATCAATAATATTCTCCATCCTTCTGCTTCTATATCTTCCCCTGAGCTTCGGTATTATACAGTAAGAGCAAAAATTATCGCATCCTTCCGAAATCTTCAAATAAGACGTATAGCCGTCAGTAATCCTTTGAATATCCTCCGCATAATCGCTATCTATATTTTTAACATTACAAATCCTATTTCCCTTCATTTTTAATTCTTTTATTATCTTTGAAATGTCTTTTATATTACCAGTTCCTATTATTCCATCCACTTCAGATATCTCTTCCATAAGTTCCTTGGAATACCTCTCAGCAAGGCACCCAGCCAATATTAAATATTTACATTTCCCCATGGTCTTATATTCGGTCATTTCCCATATTGCTTTAATTGACTCTTCTTTTGCCGTCTTTATAAAACCACAGGTATTGACAATAATTATATCGGCCTTATCATATTCCTTAGTTAAAATATGCCCTTCTTTTTGCAAAATACTTTTCATCAATTCCGAATCAATTTCATTCTTTGAACAACCCATAGTTACTATTGATATATAGTCCAATTTTTTCTTCCTTTCCGCTAAGAATTAATACTGTCCCTATCCATTAGAACCTTCCTTGGCTTACTTCCTTCGGATTTTCCTACAATTCCTCTTCTCTCCATTTCATCTATTAATCTTCCTGCTCTTGAATATCCTATTTTCAATTTTCTTTGAAGAAAAGATATAGATGCCTGTCCTTCATTTATTACTAAATCTATAGCATCGGGAAGTAAATCGTCATCAATACCGGGAGTTTCTTCATGAGGATTGTCTATTTCTTCCGCTATGCTCTCGTCATATTCTATTTCATTCTCTTCTTTCAAGAATTGTACCACTTTTTCAACTTCTTCTTCGCTTATAAAAGCTCCCTGAATTCTCACAGGCTTTGAATATCCTGAAGGGAAAAACAGCATATCTCCCTTCCCCAGTAATTTTTCTCCACCCCCCATATCCAATATAGTTCTTGAATCAATACTACTGGTAACGGCAAAGGATATTCTTGAAGGAATATTTGCTTTTATGGTTCCCGTTATTACATCTACAGAAGGTCTTTGAGTTGCTATAATCAAATACATACCTGCTGCCCTTGCCATTTGGGCCAATCTGCATATGTAATCTTCAATCTCTTGAGCCGCCACCATCATCAAGTCTGCCAATTCATCAATTATAATCACTATCTGACATAATTTATTTTCTGGTTCTTCCTTTTCTACTTTTGCATTATAACTGTAAATATCCCTGACATTGTTTTTAGCAAAGATCTTATACCTTCTGGTCATTTCTTCGACAGCCCAATTTAAAGCAAATTTAGCTTTTTTGGCATCCGTTACAACAGGAGTAAGTAAATGAGGAATTTTATTGTATATACTTAACTCCACCACCTTGGGATCAATCAACAATAATTTTACCTCATCGGGAGTTGCTTTGTACAATATGCTCATAATAATAGTATTTATACATACGCTTTTCCCGGAACCTGTAGCCCCTGCTATAAGAAGATGAGGCATCTTTTCAATATTGGCAACTATAGGCTTTCCTGATATATCCTTTCCCAAAGCAAAAGGAATCTTTGAAGAAATGTTATTATACTCTTCCGACTGTAATATTTCCTTTAAGTACACATTGCTTTTTTTCCTGTTGGGGACTTCTATTCCCACTGCCGCCTTTCCCGGTATGGGAGCCTCTATTCTAATATCGGAACTCGCCAAATTCAAGGCAATATCATCGGATAAATTAACTATTTTGCTTACCTTTACTCCAGGAGAAGGTTGAAGCTCATATAGGGTAATTGTAGGTCCCTTGCTTATTTGAGTTACATGAGCATCAATTCCGAAGCTTCTCATGGTTTCTTCAATCTTTCTTGCATTCCCAAATATTTCTTTTTTGTCACTATAATCCGTATTAAGATCCGAACTTTTTAAAAATTCCATGGGAGGAAATTTATAAGAAGTTTTATTTTTTTGATGGCTGTTAAAAATTTTCAGATTATCTGCAGCCTTATCTTTGTTTTCATATTTTATATTTTCCATATTGTTTTTTTTATCTTCTTTTTCTTCCTCATTTTTGGTATAATCCAATATCTTTATTCCTTCTTTTTTTTCATCTTCCTCAATCGTTTTTGGCTCAACGGAATTATATGTAGGTCTCTTATTTCTATGACTAAACAATTTTGCTATTTTAATCTTAGATATTTTAATTTCGGATATAAGCATAATATTTATGACTATAACAAAAGATAATATTATATAAGAACCTATAGAACCAAAGAGCTTAAAAAATATATAACCCAAAAAAGCTCCCAATATGCCCCCGCCTAAACCTGATTCTCCATACTGAAAAGCTAATTGAATTCTTTTCACAAATGTCATATTGCCCATTTTGCTTATATCAATAATTGTCAATACACATAAAAATATTACTATACTATAAAAAGCCTTTCTATCCTCATCTATATCCAATTTATTTGCCATAAAAAATATCCCTATAGCTATAAGTATTAACGGAAATATAAAACCTCCAAAACCCATTAACTGAAGATAAATATTCTTTAAAAACTCTCCCACAATTCCTGTTTTATCACTAAATAAACTGAAAATCGATAATATTCCCAGAAGTATTAGTACAATACCTATAATTTCTTTATCTAATTCTATTTTTCCTTTTTTTTTCTTCTTCAACGGGACCACCTCAAAAATAAATTCTATAAATAATATGAAAATCCTTCTTTTAGTAAAATAAGTTGAAAATTAATGTTTGTCTATGTAATTATAACACAAATTATAAAGTTGTACTATTAATTAAGTCCCTCTTTTATTAAAGTTCTTAATTTGGAAAGAGCTTTGTCAAATCCCCCTACTTCATTTATAATCCCGTAATCTACTGCCTCTTGACCAACTAAAATAGTTCCTATGTCATTGGCGATTTCGTCAGTAGCATACATAAGTTTCTTCAGCTCCCCCTTTTTAATACTTGATGTTCTCACTATAAAATCTATTATTCTTTGCTGCATCTTCTCAAAATATCTAAATGTTTGAGGCACACCTATTACCAATCCTGAAGTTCTTATAGGATGTATAGTCATTGTGGCAGTAGGAACTATAAACGAATAATCTGTGGCTGTAGCCAGAGGAACTCCGATACTGTGTCCTCCTCCGAGTACCAATGAAACTTTTGGCTTATTTATGCTGTTAATCATTTCCGCCAGCGCAAGTCCTGCCTCCACATCTCCCCCTACAGTATTAAGTATTACAAACAGACCTTTTATATCCGGATTCTCCATAACTGAAATCAGTAAAGGAATTATATGTTCATATTTCGTTGTTTTCTTTTGAGGGGGACATATTGTGTGACCTTCTATTTCACCTATAATTGTAAGAAATTGAATATCATTAGGGATTTTGCTTGAATTGGGGATGCCTAACTCTTCGATATTTTCATTGTTTTTATCATCGTTCATTATAATGATACCTCCATATTGTGCATAATAACAATATATAGTTTCTACTATTGAGATAATAATATTCTAACATTATATTCTAATATTTTTTAAACAATCAGGTATTAAATTCCCATGTGATTGAAATAAAGGAGATGCTGCAAATTTAATTTGCAGCATCTCCTTTATTCATTTTTATTTATACATTTCAAATTCTTCATGGAGTATTTTTAAGGCAGCTTCAGCATCCTTTTCATATATCAAGCACCATATTGTATTGTGAGAATCTGAAGATTGTAATATCTTAATATTGTTTTTCCAGAGAGCATTAACTATTTTTGCCATGACTCCCGGAACTCCATGCATTTTATATCCCACCGCACTGAGCTTACAGCAATTTTTTATTATATCATATTTATAATTTCCTTCCTTTAGTATGTTTGTCATAACAGGAAGATCCTTATCTTCTACTGTAAATATTTTTTCATCTATAAAAAAATTAATTAAATCTATATTTATTTTGTTTATAGTAATATCATTCATTAACCTTTCCGTTTCATTTTTTTCATCATCTGTTTTTACTTTTATTTGATTACGCCCTTTTTTGAATGTTATACCCGTAAGTATTTTGTCATTAAACTGTTTTTTTCTATTATTATAAAAATTCGTATCCGCTTTTTCAATAATCGTCCCTTCGCTATCGGTGAAGGTATTTTTTATTACCAATGAAATATTTGATTGCTGAGCAATTTCTACTGCTTTAGGATGGATGACCTTTGCCCCGTTTTCTGCCAATTGATATACCTCTGAATAGCACATGGTCTTAATTACTTTTGCATTTTCTACTATATTAGGATCTGCGGTCATAACACCGTCTACATCAGTAAATATTTCAACCTGATTGCAGTGCAAAGCTTTCCCTAACACTACTGCGGTTATATCGCTTCCTCCTCTTCCGAGAGTCGTTATTTCTCCATTGGAATTGACCCCTTGAAATCCTGCTACTATTACTATATTTCCATCCTTCAAACTATTAATAATATTTGATGGGTCCACATCCAACACTTCGGCATTGCCAAAATTATCATTTGTTTTGATTCCTGCAAGTCTTCCCGTAAGTACTTTCGCTTTATATCCCTTTTCTCTTATCATACTGGAAAGAGTAACTCCTGAGATAATCTCTCCGCAAGATAAAAGTAAATCTATCTCTCTTGGATTAAGAGCTTCTTTATTTATTAGATCTAATAAGGAGTCAGTAGAATAAGGACTTCCTTTTCTTCCCATGGCCGAAACTACGACTACAACATGATATCCTTCTTTAACCTTATCAATTATTTTTTTCAATACAATTCGTCTGCTCTCAGAAGAAGAAACAGAAGTTCCTCCAAATTTTTGAACAATTATTTTCATAAGTATACATCACCTCAAGTTAATTTTCGTTAGTTTATAGTATGGTTTTATAATAATTATGGTGATAATTTTTATAAGTCCATTTCAATTATTATCATATCATTTCCTATCTTTCTTATAGAGTTCCATGGGATCTCCATTTCAGATCTTTCCGAAAAAAATTTAAGCTGAAATTTTCTTTCCGGCACTAAAAGGGATATAATCTGACCGCTTTTTTCATTTATAAAGAAGTCTACGTCGGCCAATATTCCTAATCTCGCTCCATCGTTTAAATTAACTATTTCTTTGGAGCCAATTTCACTTAATCTCATAAAATCCCTCCTTAATTGAATTGGTTATCTATTTAAATATATGTTTTCTTTTTTGATTTATGTTATCATTTATGATGACATTTTTTATGATATTATTTTCCCGTATGACCAAAGCCTCCTGTCCCCCTATAAGTTTCATCTATCTCTTCTACTTCTTCAAATAAAATTTTCTCATATTTAATAAGAACTAATTGGGCTATTCTGTCTCCTCTTTTAATAGTATAATTTTCTTTTCCCAAATTAATTAAAAGCACTTTTATTTCTCCCCTGTAGTCGCTGTCAACAGTACCTATGCCGTTTGTTAAGGTAATCCCATGATTTAATGCCAAACCGCTTCTTGCCCTTATTTGTCCTTCATAGCCTTCAGGAATTTCTACGTATATACCTGTAGGTATCAATTTTCTCTCTAAAGGTTTTATTACTATTTCACCTTCTATATTAGCATATAGATCAACTCCCGATGAATTTTGAGTTTTATATTCGGGAATCGGAAGAGTACTTTTATTTACTATTTTTACTTTCATCAAATTCACCTCATATAAATAAAATATTTTTTAACTCGGACTCTATTTTTTCTTTTTTTGAAATTTCTCCTACATATGCTATGTCATATTTTCTAAAGTCAAAAATATTCTCCGACACTCTTTTAATATCCTCCAATGTTACTTTATCTATTTTTTTAATAACATCTTCGGAAGTTATCACTTTTTCAAAAAGTAATTGAGATTTTCCTAATTCCATCATTCTGCTTAAAGTACTTTCTAAACCTAATATGTAACTTCCCTTCAACTGTTCTTTTAACTTTAAAAGATCATCTGAGGATATTGAATTGTCTTTGATATTTTTTATTTCTTTTTTTATTATCTTCGCAAATTCCAATATATTATTTGAATTTAAACCTGCATATATTGAAAATATTCCTGTATTTCTATGGAAAAAAGGAGTCGAATAAACGGTATAAGCAAGTCCTTCCTCTTCTCTGATTTTTTGAAACAGTATAGAACTGCTGCTTCCTCCCAAGGCAGTGTTTAATATTAACAAAGGGTATGTATCATCACTCTCCCTTGATACTCCTTCCATTCCGATACAAAAATTTAATTGCTCTGTTTTCTTTACCATTCCTTTTATATCATTGAAGTTTAAAGGCTCTTGAATTAAATGAGCTTGTCCTTTTTTCTCATTAGTCATTCCGCCAAATTTTTCTTCAAGTATTTTTATTATTTCTTTTGATTTTATATTTCCTGCCACAGATATTACCATATTTTCGGGATTATAATACTTGTGATAATAATCAACTATACCCTCTCTGCTTAAAGAATTTAAGCTGTCTTCCGTTCCCAATACAGATAAAGACAAAGGTGTGTCTTTATATATGGTTTCATACAACAAATCATAGACTGCATCTTCCGGAGAATCAAGATACATATTTATTTCTTCCGATATGACCTTTTTTTCTCTTTCCATATCTTCTTCCAAAAATTTAGAATTAATCATCATATCCGATAATACGTCAATTGCTATGGATATATGACAGCTCAATACCTTGGAATAAAAACATGTATACTCTTTATCAGTAAAAGCATTTAATTGTCCTCCTATGTTATCAATAGTTTCCGATATTTCCTTTGCGGACCTTTTATCTGTTCCTTTAAAAAGCATATGCTCAATAAAATGGGATACTCCGTTTATTTCTTTTTTCTCATTTACTGATCCGTTATTAATCAATATTCCTATAGATGCAGATTGCATGTAAGGCATTTCTTCCATGACAACTGTTATTCCGTTATTCAATTTGTATTTTAAATACATCAATTCATTCCTCCATTGACAATTACAATAAAAAAAGGATTTAAAAATATTATATTTTAGTTTTTTACTAATTTCAATACAAATTTATTCCAAAACATCACTGATATTTCCTATACTAAATCCTCTGTCTTTAAGAGAATCAATTATTTTAGGCAACGCCTTTACCGTCCTTTCCGTAGGATGCATAAGTACGATAGAAGAATTTTCAGGCTTTTTAAGTACCCTTTCAATTATTTTTTCTTCCGAACTGTCTTCCCTCCAATCTATAGTATCAATACTCCACATAATTATATCATAATTTAATTCATTGCAGGCTTTAATAGTATTATCATTATATGAGCCGGAAGGAGGGGCAAAATACATGGAAGACTTTCCTAAAATTCCATTAATAATCTCCTGACATTTTTGTATTTCTTGCTTATTTAATTCATAACTAAGTTCTCCGTAATCTCTGTGCATATATCCGTGATTTCCTATTTCATGGCCTTCATAATACATTTTTTTCAGTAAATCCGGATTTTTTTCCGCCCATTTTCCCGTGACAAAAAATGTTATCTTTGTATTATTTTCCTTAAGGATATTTAACATATCCGGTATATATTCACCTCCCCAGTCCACATTACAGGTAAATGCAATGATATTCTCCTGGGTTTTTCCTTTATAATAAATATCCCTATTGAATGTTTCTTTTACCTTATAAAAATTATAGAGTAAAAGAAAAGAAATTAAAACAATTACGGCAATAAGAAAAATATAGATAACTCTCTTCTTAATAATAAATACTTTCACGTTCAACACCTCCATATATTAATATATTTATATTCCGAAGGTTGAACAAATATATATTAAAAAAATAAAAAAACATGAACCACTTCTCGGTTCATGCCATTTTACTTTTTATCGTTCGATTTTTCGCTTTCTTTATCTTCCGGAGGAAGAGCCGCTTTTCTCGATAAATTAATTCTACCTTGATTATCTATTTCCATAACTTTTACAAGTATTTCATCACCAACGGACAGTACATCTTCTACCTTGTTTATCCTTTCTCTTGCTATATTCGATATATGAACCAATCCTTCCTTCCCGTTAAGTATTTCTACAAAAGCTCCAAAATTTACTATTCTTGTGACCTTTCCCAGATATATTTCTCCAACTTCTACATCCTTTATTATTTTCTCAATTAAATTAACTGCTTTCTTCCCATTTTCTATATTTTCAGCAGCAATTACAACTTTCCCGCTTTCGTCTATATCTATTTTTACTCCTGTTTCATCAATTATCTTATTTATCACCTTTCCCCCCGGACCAATAATATCCCTTATCTTATCCGGATTTACATTCATAGAAAATATTCTGGGAGCATAAGGAGATAATTCTTTCCTCGGAGAACTTATTGCTTCTCTCATCTTATTGAGTATAAATAATCTTCCTATTCTTGCTCTCTCCAGTGCCTCTTTAAGAATATTCCTGCCTATTCCTGCTATCTTTATATCCATTTGAATAGCCGTAATTCCTTTTTCGGTTCCTGCTACTTTAAAATCCATATCACCAAGAAAATCTTCCATTCCTTGGATATCCGTCAATATAACTACTTTATCTTCTGACTTCATCAACCCCATTGCTACACCTGCTACAGGAGCTTTAATGGGAACCCCGGCATCCAATAGTGATAATGTGCTTCCACACACACTTGCCTGAGATGTAGAACCATTGGAACTTAATACTTCGGAAACAAGTCTGATGGTATAAGGAAAATTCTCTTCTGAAGGTATTACCGGCTCTAATGCCCTTTCTGCCAATGCACCGTGGCCTATTTCTCTCCTTCCGGGCCCTCTCATCACTCTTGTCTCTCCTGTACTATAAGGAGGAAAATTATAGTGATGCATATATCGTTTTGATTCTTCTTTTCCGAGACCGTCGATTATCTGAACATCCTCAGAAGCTCCAAGGGTTGTTATAGTAAGAACCTGAGTTTGGCCTCTCGTAAATAATCCTGAACCATGAGTTCTCGGAAGTATTCCCACTTCACATGTAATAGGCCTTATTTCATCAACTTTTCTGTTGTCCGGTCTGATACCGTCGTTTAAAATCATGCTCCTTACTTCTTCTTTTATAATATCATACAAGGAACCGTCTATATCCTCTTCATTTTCAGGATATTTTTCTAAAAAATATTCCATCACTTCTTCTTTACATTTATCGATATTTTCATCTCTTCCTTGCTTATCCACTGTGTGAATTGCTTCTCTAAGTTTGTCTGTTGCATATTCTTTTACTTCTTTTTCAATTAACTCATCGGGTTTGAATACTTCATATTCTTGCTTTTCCTTTCCAACTTCTTTTTGAATTGATTCAATGAAATTACAGATTTCTTTGATATATTCATGAGCAAAAAGAATTCCTTCCAGCATCAAATCTTCGGGCACCTCATTGGCTCCCGCTTCTACCATCATAACCGCATCTTTGGTACCTGATACAATTAAACTGAGATCTGACTTTTCTCTTTCAGCACTTGTAGGATTCAATATAAATTTTCCGTCAATTAATCCTACAGCTACCGAACCGGTAGGTCCTTGAAAAGGTATATCTGAAATACTTAACGCTACGGAAGACCCTATCATAGCAACAATATCAGGACTGCAATCCTGATCAACACTTAACACCGTAGCAATCACCTGAACATCATTTCTATATCCCTTAGGAAAAAGTGGTCTTATAGGTCTATCGATAAGCCTCGAAGTAAGTATTGCCTTTTCACTCGGTTTACCTTCTCTTTTGATAAATCCTCCGGGTATTTTCCCTACTGAATACAACTTTTCTTCATAGTCTACACTTAATGGGAAGAAATCTACCCCTTCCCTTGGCTCTTTTGAAGAACATGCCGTCACCAGCAAAACCGTATCACCATAGCGAATCAAGCATGATCCGTTAGCTTGCTCTGCAACTTTGCCAATGTTCACTGTTAGTTTTCTTTTATCAAGCTCATATTCAAAAGTTCTTTCCATATTCTACCTCCTTTATTATATATTTAATAATATTATAACCCTTATATAACTATATAAGTCAAATTTTAATAATAAACTAATAGAGCGGGAGAACTCCCGCCCCAATTTAGCCTCTTATGCCCAACTTTGCAATAAGACTACGATATCTTTCAATATCTGTCTTTTGAAGATAATTAAGTAATCCCCTTCTCTGCCCAACCATTTTCAGCAATCCTCTTCTTGAGTGATGGTCTTTCTTGTGCAATTTCAAATGCTCATTTAAAGAATTAATTCTATTTGTAAGAATTGCAATTTGAACTTCCGGTGATCCGGTATCCAAATCATGTAATTTATACTCATCAATAATTTGTTTTTTCTCTTCCTTACTCATCGACATCTAAATCCACCTCCTCTTATACATAAATTTCGCCTTTAACTAAGTAAAACGTCGAGGATACGATTTACATAGTCAAAGGTATTTTAAGATCAAGATAATTTTAACATATACTTATATAAATGTAAATAAGGTTAATCGCTTTTGATCATATTTACATCCTTATGCATTTGAACAATCAGTTCTTCTTTAGTAGAGAATTTTTTTTCTTCCCTTAAATATCTCAAAAAATTCACCGCAATTTCCTCTCCGTATATATTCTCATCAAAATTTAATATATATGTTTCAATTGTAATATCATTATTATTAAAAGTAGGATTGCTGCCGATATTAGTTAAACTTCTATATTCCTTGTCTCCTACAATCGTCGATGTCTCATAAACTCCGTTTTTAGGAACGACGAAGTTAATTTTTCTCTCCATATTGGCTGTAGGAAACCCTAAAGAACTGCCTCTCCTCTTGCCATAAATAACTTTTCCTGCCATCGAAAAAGGCCTTCCTAAAAAGGAATTCGCCTTTGAAATATTTCCTTCTCTTATTAAATCTTTTATAAGGGTACTGCTTACAATCAGCCCATCTTTATAAACGGGAGGAAGTATTTTTACATCAAAATTATATTTATTTCCTAATTTAGCTAAGAGATCTCCTTTCCCTTGAGCCTTATATCCAAAACTATAATTAAACCCTACAGCTACAAGCTTTATTCTTAGCTTATCCACTAATATATTTTTAACAAAATCCTCCGGAGAAAGATGCATCATATCTTTATCAAAATTCATCATATATATAGTATCAATTCCCATATCTTCTAATAATATAAATTTTTGTTCATTGGAAGTAAGCATTTCTGAATTCTTATTATATACAACTGACTTGGTATAATTTTTAAAAATAAGAACGGAATTTTTCAATCCTCTTTTTTTTCCTTCATCTATCATGTCCTTTATCAAAATACTATGTCCTATATGTAATCCGTCAAAGTTTCCCAAGGCAACTGCATAATCAGATTCCTTATTAGCATTGTTCTTTAGATCAATAATATTCATATAATCACCTTTTACATAAAACTTTTTTCATTTTTAGCATATTAACATTATTATGGCTTTTCACATTTCCAATTCCCAAGAACTTATCTCGACAATATACTCTATTCAATCCTTCCTTTAAATCCCCCAATACATCTATAGTCAAACCGTTCATCAGTTTAAAACAATCTTCATCATTTACATTCACAAAATTCCAATCCTGTAAGGCCTCATCCATTGGAATAAGAAAATCCTCAAATTTATTATTCTTAACCTTTTTTTCTAATTCTTCTATGCTCATTCCGTCTTCAATAACGAAATTACCTACTTTTGTTCTAAGCAAGTATGACATATATCCATAAGTTCCTAATTTAACTCCTATATCATTGCATAAAGTTCTGATGTAAGTCCCCCTTGAACACAAAGCTTTAAATAATACTTTGTTTTCATGGATTTCAATAATATTCATATCATATATAGTTACATTTCTTGGGCTTCTTTCAACATTTATGCCTTCTCTCGCCAGTTCATATAATTTTTTCCCCTTATGCTTAATTGCAGAATACATGGGAGGAACCTGTTCAATTTCACCTTTAAAGCCTTCAAAGGCCATTTTGATTTCTTCTTCTTCTACAATTTTATCTGAATATTTAATTACCTTTCCGTCTCCATCCTGAGTATCCGTTTCATACCCTAAAGTCAATTCCCCGATATATTCCTTTTTTGAATTAAGAATATATTCACTTAAACGCGTGGCATTTCCTACACATACGGGCAATACTCCGCCGGCATTAGGATCTAAAGTACCTGTATGCCCTACTTTTTTGATATTTAAAATTTTCTTTATCATCCTTATCACGTCGTAAGAAGTAATGCCCTTAGGTTTAAATACGTTTATAATCCCATCCATCTATTTTTCCTCTATGCTTTTATATATTTCATTTAAAATCATACTTTTTGACCTTTCTAAAGAATCATATATTGTACATCCGGCTGCTCTCTTATGTCCGCCTCCGCTAAACAAGAGACATATTTTCGATACGTCTACATATTCCTTAGATCTCATACTCACTTTAATTTCATCTTCCTTTATTTCTTTCATAATTACCGCTACTTCTACTCCTTCGGTATCTCTTAAAAAAGAAACTATTCCCTCCGAATCTTCCATTTTGGCATTGGATTTTTTCAGCATTTCCTGAGTAATAGATACAATGCCGATCTTTCCTTCTTGGAAAAATTCCAATTTATTTAATGCTGCAATAAATAATTTTGTTTTTTCAAGACTTCTATTCTGGTATAAATTAATGACCACCTTATTCATGTTCATTCCTGTATTCAAAAGTTCCGCAGCTATTAAATGAGTTTTTGATGAAGTACTATCGTACATAAAACTGCCTGTATCTGAGCTTATAGCAGTATAAATGCAAGTAGCTATATCCTCATCAATATCAATTTTCATTCTTTTCAAAAGCAAATACACTAATTCTCCTGTAGAACTAACCTTTGAATCAATAATATTTATATTTCCGAACTTTGTATTGGTTTTATGATGATCTATATTTATAATATTATTTGCACAAAGAGCAAAATCTTTGGCTACTCCAAGCCTTTCCATATCTCCTGAATCCAACGCGATAAACAAATCAACATTTTTATCAAAAGGTTGATCAGTTATCGAATCTACAGAGGGTAGAAATTTAAAATCCCCAGGTATATTATCCACTTTTATTATATTTACATTTTTGCCTATTTTTTTCAGCGATAATTTCATAGATAATAAAGAACCTATGTTATCTCCATCCGGGTCTACGTGAGAAGCCATATATATGTTATTAGAATTCTTTATAATCTCTATTGCCTTATCCATAAGGGAATTCAATTCATCATTCATTTTTATTTCCTTTCTTAAAATTATCTTCCTTAGTAACCGTATCTATTAAATGAGACATATATAATCCTCTTTCAATAGATTCGTCTAAATAAAATATGGGTTCCGGAACATATCTAAGATCTATCTGTTCTCCTATTTCCTTTCTGATAAATCCCTTAGCATTTCTTAATCCCTCAATAGTATTTTCTTTTTCTTCCTTGTTTCCATAAACACTGATGTATATTTTAGCATATCTTAAATCCCTCGTCACTTCCACATGAGTTATACTTGTCATCTTATTTATTCTGGGATCCTTCAAATGATTTATCAACAAATCTGAAACCACTCTTTTTACCTCTTCGGAAATTCTATTAACTCTTTTATCCTTCATAATAGGATGCACCCCTTATTCTTTACGTATTTCTTTTAAGATATATGATTCAACTATATCTCCCTCTTTAATATCATTAAAATTCTCCAATCCAAGACCACCTTCATAGCCGAATGAAATTTCCTTTACATCATCTTTAAATCTCTTAAGAGATGATACATCTCCTTCAAATATTACTACGTCATTTCTTATAAGTCGTACTTTGCAATTTCTCGTGATCTTTCCTTGAAGAACATAAATACCTGCAATATTTCCTACCCCTGATACTTTAAATACAGCTCTTATTTCTGATCTTCCAATTACTTCCTCTTTTATAGTGGGTTCCAACATACCATTTATAGCGGATTTAATATCTTCAATAGCATCATATATAACCCTGTAAGTTCTCAAATCCACTTTTTCTCTCTTGGCCAAATCAATTGCCGAAAGAGTGGGCCTTACATTAAATCCTATTAAAATGGCATTGGAAGCCGATGCAAGCATAACATCACTATCTGTAATTCCTCCAACTCCGTCATGAATTACATTAAGCCTTACCTCATCAACACTTAATTTTGTTAAAGACTGTTTAACCGCTTCTATAGATCCCTTCACATCAGCCTTTATTACTACATTTAATTCTTTTACTTCGCCCATTTGGATCTTCTCAAAAAGATCATCCAGCGAAACCTTCTGGTTAGCATTAAGCTGTATTTCTCTAAATTTATCCTTTTTCTTTTCTGAATACAATCTTGCTTTCTTTTCATCATCTACTACATATAAATGTTCTCCTGCCTCAGGTACCTCAGATAACCCCAATATAACTACGGGAATAGATGGAGTAGCTTTTTTCACCCTTTTACCTACATCGTCAAACATAGCGCGAACTCTCCCATAAGCAGAACCAGCCACTACTACATCTCCTACTTTCAAAGTACCCTTCTGAACTAATACGGTAGCTAAAGGTCCCTTTCCCTTATCCAGTTCTCCCTCAATTATGGCTCCAACGGCTTTTCTGTCGGGATTTGCTTTAAGTTCCTGCATTTCAGCTACAAGAAGTATCATCTCCAAAAGATCGTTTATTCCTTTCTTCTTCAAAGCCGAAACAGGGACACATATTGTATCTCCTCCCCAATCTTCGGGAACCAATCCTTGTTCTACTAATTCCTGCTTAATTCTTTCTATGTTTGCGGAAGGCTTATCAATCTTATTTATTGCTACAATAATAGGAATACCCGCCGCCTTGGCATGATTTATTGCTTCAATCGTCTGAGGCATAACCCCATCATCCGCCGCTACTACTAAAACAGCAATATCAGTAATCTGAGCACCTCTTGCTCTCATAGCCGTAAAAGCTTCATGTCCGGGAGTATCCAAAAATACAATCTTCTTTTTATTAATAGTAACTGTGGAAGCTCCTATATGTTGGGTAATTCCTCCTGCCTCCTGTTTTGTCACATGAGTTTTTCTTATAACATCCAGTAAAGAAGTCTTGCCATGATCTACATGACCCATTACCGTAACGACCGGTGGTCTCCACTGAAGATCTTCGGGAGAATCTTCAAAATCCAATCTTTCTTCGTCCATTTTTTCTTCTGATTTTTTCATGCTTTCTACATTAAATCCAAATTCCTTTCCTACGATTACAGCCGAGTTAATATCAATAGGTTGGTTTAAGTTAGCCATTACTCCCAATCCTATTAGTTTAGTAATTACTTGGCTAGGAGAAACTTCCATTTTCTCTGCAAAATCCTTTATTATTATATTATCATAAATTTGTATGGTTTTTTCTTCTTTAACTTCTTTAACTTCTTTAACTTCCTTCTCTTCAGCTTCCTCTTTTTTTACTTTTTTTGATTCTTTTATTTCTTTTTCCTTATTTTTAATTTTATCATTTTTATGAACTTCAGGAGAATCTTCAAAAATTTTATCTTTAACTTTGTTGTCACTTTCCTCTTCTATAATTTCCTTGATTAACTCTGCCTCTTCCTCGTCTATTGTACTCATGTGACTATTTGCGGGAATTTTTAACTCTAAGATCTTATCCATAAGATCTTTAGTTGGTATATTGAGTTCTTTTGCCAATTCATAAATTCTAATCTTTGTCATATATACACCCCCAATGTAAATTTACAAGTGATTTTCACTCTTCTTCCTTATTGGTCTGGGCTAAGTTAAAAAGTTCTTGAAATATTTCTTCCGGCACTTCTTTTTCCAAAGATTTTGAAAGCTTTTTACTTTTACCTGCCAATTCAATACATTCCGTTTTTCTGCAGACATATGCTCCTCTTCCATTAACTTTTCCTGTCATATCGATTTCAATTTCATCATTTGTATTCCTAACTAATCTTATAAGCTCTTTTTTCGGCTTACTTTCACCACAACTTACGCACCTTCTCAGGGGAATTTTTCTTTTTTTCAAGTTAACTACCCTCCTATTCTTTTTTCCCTTCCTCATACTGTTTCTCACTCTTTATGTCTATCTTCCAATTAGTCAATTTAGCCGCAAGTCTCGCATTTTGTCCTTCCTTCCCTATAGCTAAAGAAAGCTGATAGTCGGGCACTATTACTAATGCAGATTTTTCTTTTTCATTTACTTCCACTTTCAAAACTTTTGAAGGGCTTAAACTGTTTGAAATAAATTCTCCAACATTTTTACTCCATATAATTATATCTATTTTTTCTCCGTTTAACTCATTTACTATAGCTTTTACCCTGCTTCCCTTAAAACCTACGCAAGCTCCCACAGGATCTACGTCGGGATCCTTAGAAAAAACAGCTATCTTAGTCCTTGATCCTGCTTCACGGGAAATTCCATAAATATCAACTATTCCATCATGTATTTCCGGAACTTCCAGTTCAAACAATCTCCTTACAAGACCCGGATGAGATCTGGAAAGTATTATTTGAGGGCCTTTAGTGGTTTTTTTAACCTCAAGGATATATAACTTTAATCGATCTCCCTGATTATAAGTCTCTCCCTCTATCTGCTCCGAAGGTGGAAGAACCCCTTCCGTCTTTCCAAGATCAACGTATATAATATTTTTACTTATCCTTTGAATCAGCCCCGTTACTATTTCATTCTCCCTGCCGGCAAATTCATTAAATACTACTTCTCTTTCCGCTTCTTTAATTTTTTGCATTACTACCTGTTTTGCTGTTTGTGCGGCTATTCTGCCAAAATTTTTCGGCGTAACTTCTATCATAATAATATCGCCGATTTGATACTTATCATCAATTCTTTTGGCCTCATCCAAACTTATATCTAAAAAAGAATCCTCAACTACTTCTTTAACTGTCTTTTTAGCAAAAACTTTGACAGTTCCCATCTCTCTGTCTATATTAACTTCAACATTCTGAGATGAACCAAAATTCTTTTTGTATCCTGAAACGAGAGCTGCTTCAAGCGCATCAAATATTACATCCTTTGAAATGCCTTTTTCCTTTTCAATTTCTTCAAGCGCCTCTATGAATTCGGCATTCATTTAACTTAACCTCCTTAAAATTTTATTGCCAGCTTTATTTTTGATATATTATTTCTTGGTATTTCCATTTCACCTATATCATTATCTGTAATTTTTATGATATCTTCATTAAAACTTACTAATTCCCCAGAAAACTTTTTCTTTCCCTGCAAGGCCTTATATAAACTCACATCAACATCTTTGCCGAGACTTCTCTCTAAATCCCTTTCTCTCTTTAAAGGTCTGTCCAGCCCTGGAGATGAAACCTCAAGATAATAACTTACATTAATGGGATCAACTTCATCAAGTTTTTTGCCTATATACTCACTCACCTTCTGACAATCATCAACAGTAATACCGCTGGACTTATCTATATAAATTCTCAAAAAATAATTTGAATTCTCCTTTACAAATTCTATATCTACAAGTTCTATGTTATTTTCGCGTAAAACCGGATTTGAAATTTCCTCCACCATCTTTATTATGGATTTTTTATTCAAAGTATCACCTCCATTTCTCTATCCGCCTTTTAAAATAAATCAAAGAGTGGGTTTTCCCACTCTTTAAATATACTTCCTCTTGTTGTCAATAATATTATAACATATTTATAACAAAAATCAAACACTAAATAGGCTGATTTGATTACTTTCAGGAAGTCCATTTAAACACCCGTGGTTTTCTAATGCTTCAACTACAGTAACACTTGCTTTGGTCCTGTTTATCAAATCCTCCTTTGATATAAATTCTCTCTTTTCTCTTTCGGATACGATATTTCTTGCAACGGTCTCTCCCACTCCTTGAAGAGATTTTAAAGGAGGAATTATTCCTTCTTTTCCAATTATAAACTTATCACTGTCGGATTTATAAAGGTCCACCTTCTCAAAAGAAAGACCTCTCAAATACATTTCCAGCACTACTTCCAAAACAGTTAAAAGATTTTTTTCCTTCGCGGTTCTTTCGGTTCCGTTATCTTCCAGCTCTTTTATCTTTGACTTCACAAAACTTTTTCCTTTAAGTACCAATTCCGCATCAAAATCGGCCGATTTAGTTGTAAAATAGGTAGCATAAAAGGCTTGAGGGTAATGGACTTTAAAATACGCAATCCTGAAGGACATCATAACATATGCTACGGCATGAGCCCTAGGGAACATATACTTAATCTTGTTGCAGGAATTTATATACCACTCCGGAACATTATTTTCCCTCATATAATCTTCGTCCTCTTCCGTCAGTCCCCTGCCATGTCTTACTCTTTCCATTATCTTAAAAGCTCTTTTATTATCAAGTCCCATATTGATTAAATAAAGCATTATATCGTCTCTCGTACATATAACATTCTTCAATGTAGCCGTTTTATTCTTGATAAGTTCCTGAGCGTTATTAAGCCACACATCGGTTCCATGAGCAAGGCCGGATATTCTTACCAGTTCATCAAAAGTTGTAGGCTTTGTATCGACAAGCATCTGCCTTACAAACTTTGTTCCGAATTCAGGTATTCCCAAAGTACCCACTTCCGTATTAATATCCTTTCCGGATATCCCAAGAGGATCTGCAGAAACAAAGATCTCCATTGTTTTCTCATCATCAAGAGGAATTTTTCTTGAATCAACGCCTGTGATATCTTCCAGCATTCGTATTATACTCGGAACATCATGCCCAAGAATATCAAGTTTTAATATCCTTCCGCTTATGGAATGATAATCAAAATGAGTGGTTATAACTCCTGATTTTTTATCGTTGGCTGGGTATTGCACAGGAGTAAAATCAAGGATATCTTTGTATTTAGGTACAATCATTACTCCTCCCGGGTGCTGCCCCGAAGTACGCTTAATTCCGGTACATCCCTTTACCAGCCTTTCTATCTCTGCGGGATGAACGGAAATATCTTTTTCCGTAAAATATTTTTTTACAAATCCATAGGCTGTCTTTTCGGCAATAGTTCCTATTGTACCGGCTCTGTACACATACCCCTTTCCAAAGAGCTCTTCCGTATATTTATGAGCCACAGGCTGATACTCTCCGGCAAAATTCAAGTCAATATCCGGCTCTTTATCTCCTTCAAAACCGAGAAAAACTTCAAAAGGTATGTTATATCCTTCCTTTATTAGTTTTTTACCGCATTTGGGGCAGTCTTTATCCTCCATATCAATTCCTGAACTTACGGAATTATCTAATACAAATTCACTGTATTTACAATTTTCGCAAATATAATGGGGCGGCAAAGGATTCACCTCTGTTATACCACTCATAGTAGCAACAAAGGAAGAACCCACAGATCCTCTTGAACCTACCAGATATCCGTCACTTAGGGATTTGGAGACTAATTTCTGAGCAATTATATACATGACAGCATAGCCATTTTTAATAATTGAATTCAGTTCCCTTTCAAGTCTCTTCTTAACAATATCCGGCAGAGGATCTCCATATATCTTCTTTGCCCTTTTGTGAGTAATTTCCGTCAACTCCTTATCCGAATTCTCGATTACGGGAGGAAAAGTTCCGTCGGGAATAGGAAGAAATTCTTCAATTTTATCTGCTATGAAATTTGTATTTTTTATTACTACTTCTTCAGCCTTCTTTTCTCCCAGATAACTAAATTCTTCAAGCATTTCATCCGTAGTCTTAAAATAAAGAGGAGGCTGATCTTCCGCATCATGAAACCCTTGACCGTACATGAGTATTCTTCTGTATATTTCATCTTTTGGATCCAAGAAATGCACATCTCCTGTAGCAACCACAATCTTATTAAATTTTTCTCCCAATTCAACAATTTTTCTGTTTATGTTTTTAAGTTCTTCCTCGTCTTTTACTATTCCTTCTCTTACCAGATGCATATTATTGCCTATAGGCTGTATCTCCAAATAATCATAAAATTTAACTATTTCATCAATATCTTTATCATCTTTATTCCTAATTATTCCTCTGTATAATTCTCCTGCTTCGCAAGCACTTCCAATTAAAAGTCCTTCTCTGTAGTTTTCTATCAATGACTTGGGAATTCGGGGCTTTCTGTAAAAATAATTCAAATGTGATTCAGTAACTAACCTGTATAAATTTTTAACCCCCACAAGATTTTTGGCAAATATAATAATATGATAAGTATCTTCCTTAGTAAGGTTTTTATTATTTGAAAGTTTTTTGTTTATTTCGCTGATATTTTGAATTCCTTTTTTTTTCAGAATATCAAGGCAGATTAAAAATATGTCTGCAGTAGCTTTTGCATCATCGACTGCTCTGTGGTGGTTTTCCAAGGAAACATTTAAATGCTTGGCAACAGTGTTCAATTTATGATTTCTTAAAGTCGGAAACAGGGATCTGCACAGCTCCAACGTATCTATAACAGGATTCTTAAGATCAATTCCCAATAACTTAAGATTTTCTCTGATAAATCCCACATCAAAAGATGCATTATGAGCAACAAGGTTGGCTCCTTCTATAAAAGAATAAAAATCGGGAAGTATCTCACCTATTTTAGGTTTATCTTTAACCAGCTCATCTGTAATTCCGGTAAGCTCGATTATCTTTTCAGGTATAGGTATTTCAGGGTTTATCAATTGATTATACTTTTCGAGAATTTCTCCATTCTTTATTTTTACCGCTCCTATTTCCGTTATTCTATCATTATTGGGAGACAACCCGGTAGTTTCTATATCAAATACCACATAAGTATCACTAATTTCAGTATTTTGAGGATTTGACAATATACTGCTCTTGTCATTTACCATATATCCTTCTAATCCATAAAGAATTTTTATATTGTATTTTTTCCCGGCTTCCATTCCTTCAGGAAATCCTTGGACAACTCCATGATCTGTTATGGCTATTGCTTTATGTCCCCATTGGGAAGCCCTTTCCACCAAAGAAGAAAAACTATTGATGCCATCCATTGAGCTCATCTGAGTATGAAGGTGAAGTTCTACCCTTTTTTCATCGGCACTGTCCATTCTTTTAGGTTTTTCCATAATATTAAAGTTTTTCATCATTAAAACCAATTGTTTGGAATATGTATCAAATATTATATCTCCTTCTGCCTTTCCATATGTTCCTTCTTTAATATAAAGGTCCATCTCCTCTTCTTTTTTGGAAGCAACAAATGATTTCACGGTAATGGAATTAGTATAATCCGTAATATTAAAAATATATAACTTTTTTCCTCCCTTGATTTCTCTTTTTCCTACATTAAATATTTCTCCCTTTACGACGGCATGAGATATATTGGAGTTTATCTCAGAAATATCTATAGGTTCTTCCTCAATCTTTTTGCCAAGGGTATAGGAAGAAGATTTTCTTTTCTCCTTGGTTTTATTGTTTGAAACTTTATTTTGATTTTCTATCATAGCTTTAGATAAAATTTTTTCCTCATTTAATGTTCCCTTTAAAAATTCTTCCTTACTATCAATATCATCATTTTTATTTATCAATTTAAATTGAGCCTTTTTATTAACCTCATCATGAATTTTTAAATCTATATCACGGATTATTCCGTTCTTTTCCAAAGTATCATATACAATACGATTGTTTATTTCAATATAAAATGTATCCTCCGAAAAATGCCAATTCAAATATTCCTTCCAAGGGTTATTGGCCGGCGTTTCCTTATCTATTAAATACATAATATTATTAAAATATTTATTTATATTATCCTTTTTATCGAAATTTTCAATTTCATATTTAATATTGATCTTCACACTAAACTCATTAAATCTCTCTTTTAATTTTTCTTTCAAATTATCTATATCCTTGCCATCAATTATATTAAAAGATTTAAGATCAACCGATAACAATTTTTCATCTAAGTTGATCTTAACTTTGTTTATAATAATATCTTCCGTAAAATTTAAATCCATATGATTATCATTTATAAGTTTATTTAAAGATACGCTTTTACTCATCAGTTACTCCTATCCCTCCCTCTAATCTGGGAATGATTACATCTTTTCTATTTCTTTCATGAATTCATTTACCAATTCTTCTTCTTTTACCTTTTTGATTATCTCCCCTTTTTTAAATATAAGGCCGCTTCCTTTTCCACCGGCAATTCCGATATCCGCTTCCCTTGCTTCCCCCGGTCCGTTTACAGCACATCCCATTACAGCAATTTTAATATGCTTTTTTATATTCTTCGTTCTTCTTTCAACTTCATTTGCAATTTGTATCAGATCAATTTGGGTTCTTCCGCAGGTAGGACAGGATATAATCTCCAAAGAATCATTAGACAACCCTAAGGAGTTCAATATTTCCTTCCCGACTTTCACCTCTTCAACAGGATCCCCAGTTAAAGAAACTCTTATAGTATCCCCTAAGCCCATGAACAGTAAAGCGCCTATCCCTACAGCAGACTTGATGGTTCCTCTCCATGGAGTACCCGCCTCGGTTATTCCTATATGGAAAGGATAATCAACATACTCGGCCATTTTCATGTAAGATTTTACCGTAAGAGCTATATCACTGGCCTTTAAAGATATTTTCATATTATTAAAGTTCATATCTTCCAATATCCTTACATGTTCCAATGCACTATAAACTATGGAATATTCATTCACTCCGTTATATTTTTCCAAATACTCTTTTTTAACAGAACCGGAATTCACTCCTATTCTTATAGGAATATTTCTTTCCTTACATGCCTTAACGACTTCTCTAACCCGTTCACTGGAACCAATATTCCCCGGATTAATTCTTAAGCCGTCAGCCCCGTTTTCCACAGAACCAATTGCTAATTTGTAATCAAAATGAACATCTGCAACGAGGGGTATATTAATCCTTTTCTTTATTTCCTTAATGGCATTGCATGAATCTAAGTCCGGAACCGCCACCCTTACAATATCACAGCCGGCCTCTTCCAATTGGTGAATCTGATTAACTGTCTTTTCAACATCATTGGTTTTTGTATTGGTCATTGACTGAACCGTTATTGGGGATCCTCCTCCTATAGGAACTTTCCCCAAAAATATTTTTCTTGTTTTTCTTCTTTTCATTTAAAATCACCTCCCAAGTAAATTAAATCTGGAGATATCCGAATAGGTAACAAATATCATCAAAAGTATCAATGCCACAAAACCAACGAAATGAATAAATCCTTCTTTTTCAGGATTTATAGGTTTACCTCTGAAAAATTCAATTATTAGAAACAATATTCTGCTCCCGTCAAGGGCAGGTATGGGCAAAAGATTAAAAAATCCTAAATTCACGCTGATGAAGCCCATGATATATAACACATTGGCAAATCCATATTTTGCGGCTTCTCCAATAGTATATATTATTCCTACAGGCCCTGAAACATCTTTTGAAGTTAATTGCTTATTATATATCATTGAAGGAATTTTAAACATTAATTTTAATATAGAACCGGTTGTTTCAAATCCGCTTTTAGCAGAATAAGAAATGCTTTTTTCATAGGCCGGATAAATTCCTATAATCATTCTTCCGTCTTCCACCTTTGGTTTTAAATAATAATCGGATTTTTGAGAATTCCTTAATATGGATATTTTTACTTCCTGGCCTTCTTCGGTACTGTTTATTCCTTCTGATATGGAGTCCCAGCTATTGATCGCCTTATCATTTATGGCAACAATTTTATCTCCGCTCTTTAATCCTGCCTCATAAGCCGGAGAATTTTCAATTGTTTTATCTATAACGTTAGTAGGTCTTCCCACTATATAAGCAACTACTGCAAAGACGATTATTGCCAAAACAAAGTTCATAATGGCTCCTGCAGCCACTACAGCTATTCTCGAACCAACAGTCTTATTATTAAAACTTCTGGGATCTGAAGAATTTTCATCCTCTCCCTCCATTTTTACATATCCTCCTATAGGAAGAGCACGAATAGAATAATCCGTTTCACCTTTTTTCTTATGAAATATTCTGGGACCCATGCCCACGGAAAATTCATTAACTTTAATTCCCACCAATTTTGCAACGATAAAATGTCCAAATTCGTGAAGAACGATAACCATCAGAAAAACAAAAATAACAGCTAAAGCTGTATTCAATTATAACACCACCTATCTTTTACTTTAATATATATGATACATAATAGTATACTATCGGTGCAACAAAAATTATACTATCAAATCTATCTAAAACTCCACCATGCCCCGGTATAATATATCCGTAATCTTTAATATTTACTGTCCTTTTAATTCTGGATGCGGCTAAATCTCCAAATTGAGCTCCCACGGAACCCAGCACAGACAATATTATCATCTTCCACAAGGGAGCAATATTAAAATAAATCGAAAAAGCCAATACCAAAAAAATACTTGCCAATACTCCCCCTATAGAACCCTCCAGAGTTTTATGAGGACTTAATTCAGGGCATAATTTTCTTTTCCCCATAAGGTTGCCGAAAATATAAGCAAAAGTATCTGTTCCCCAGGCAATTATAAATACAAGCCAAATATATATGCTCTTATCCAAATATACAATATGAAACATAAAAAAAGGAACATACATAACACTAAACAAAGTTATTGAAACATTATAAACAGAAATCTTCTTGTTTAATACAATAATTATAAGAAGCATCAGCATCATAAGATTGATCATAAGATTAAAAGGCAAAACATTATTATTTATACTACTGATAAATAATCCACAAGTGAACAAAATCCCCAGCCATATATTAGGAACCATTTTGTTATCTTTAATATTCCCAAATGCTTTGTTTAATTCATATATTCCGATAAGGGAAACAAAAAATATAGACAAATCTAACATTATTCCACCTTTTGAAACAATAAACATGACTATTATAACTCCTATTATTCCGCTTATGGTTCTGATGGCAAAATTTTTCACTTAAATTCCCCCATATCTTCTGTCTCTTTTTTGATAATCCAGGATTGCTTCATAAAAATTTTTTTCCGTAAAATCAGGCCAGTATATATTGGAAAACCAAAATTCAGTATAAGCTATTTGATAAAGCATAAAATTACTTATTCTAAGTTCTCCGCTTGACCTTATCAATAGATCAGGATCAGGCTGACCCTTAGTATATAAATAATCGGAAAACATCTTACTGTTTATTTCATCAATACTAATTTTACCCAAATTTATGTCATTTAAAAGGCCTTTGATTCCATATATTATTTCATCTCTTCCACCATAATTTAAGGCAATGTTCAATACCATTTTACTATTATCCTTAGTTTTTTCAACTGTTTTTTTTATCTCAGAAATAACGGCTTTGGGAAGACCCTCTATATCACCTATGGGATTAAATTTTATATGGTTTTTACACATTTTATCCAGCTCACTTCTGAGATATTTTATTAAAATCTTCATCAAATTATCCACTTCGTCTTTAGGTCTTTTCCAATTTTCTGTAGAAAATGCATACAAAGTAAGATATTTAATTCCTATATTAGTAGCTGCCTCAACGATCTCCTTTACTCTCTCCATTGCTTCTTGATGGCCAAAAGTCCTTGGCATATTTCTTTTTTTAGCCCATCTTCCGTTTCCATCCATTATTATGCATATATGCTGCGGCAGCCTATTTTTATCAATTAAGTTTTTAATTCTGTTCGCTTCATTCGTTTTATTTTCCAACATTACAACCTCCAGTTAATAAAAGCCCCTTCTTCTAAAGAAGGGGAAAATTATACTTCCATGAGATCATTTTCCTTTTTCAAGGTTAATTTATCAATCTCCTCCACATATTTATCCGTTATCTTCTGAGTTTCTTCCTCAGCTTCCTTTCTTTCGTCTTCACTTATCTCTTTATTCTTTTCCATCTTTTTTAATTTTTCATTGCTGTCTCGTCGAGTATTTCTTACGGCAACTTTAGCATTTTCAGCAGCTTTTTTTACCATTTTTACCAAACTCTTTCTTCGTTCTTCCGTCAATTGAGGTATAACGAGTCTAATAATCTTGCCATCATTGGAAGGATTTAATCCGAGATCCGACTTTAATATTGACTTTTCAATTAACGGAATTGTCTTAGGATCCCAAGGCTGTATAACTAAAAGTCTCGGTTCCGGCGCAGATATTCCCGCAACCTGAACTAAAGGTGTAACGGCTCCATAATATTCAATAGTAATTTTATCCAAAATAGATGGATTTGCTCTTCCTGCTCTTATCCCTGCAAGTTCTTCTTTGTACACACTTATTGTCTTTTTCATCCTCTCTTCTGTTTCCTTATGAATGTCCAGATACATAGCTATTCCTCCTTTACTTGAGTTCCAATTTTTTTACCAAGAACAACATTTATAATATTGTCCGGTTCATCAATACCAAATACAATTAAAGGTATTTGATTATCCATACATAGAGATGTAGCTGTTGAATCCATGACCTTTAATCCCATATTTAAAACATCTATGTACTTTAACTGTTCGAATTTTTTGGCTTCTGAATTCGTCTTAGGATCAGAATCGTAAACTCCATCGACTCCTTTTTTGGCCAACAATATCACATCAGCTTCAATTTCAGCAGCTCTTAATGCAGCAGTAGTATCCGTAGAAAAATAAGGATTTCCAGTTCCTGCGGCAAATATAACTACTCTTCCCTTTTCCAAATGTCTTATTGCCCTTCTTCTGATATACGGTTCTGCAACCTCTCTCATTTCAATCGCACTTTGAACCCTTGTTATAACTCCGGCTTTTTCTAAGGAATCTTGTAATGCCAAAGCATTAATAACAGTTCCAAGCATCCCCATATAATCAGAAGTAGCTCTATCCATTCCCTTAGCACTACGTCCTCTCCAAAAATTTCCTCCTCCTACCACTATAGCTATCTCAGTCTCCATAATTTGCAGCTTTTTTATCTGTTCCGATATTTTTTCGATAGTATCTTCGTCTATTCCTACTCCTTTATCTCCAGCTAAAGCTTCCCCGCTTAACTTCAATACAATCCTCTTATATTTTGGCTGACTCATGCTAATCCTCCTCGAATGTTTAATTCTATATAAACTCAATAATTCCTTCTTGTTTTTTCGAGATTTTACTTAAATGGAGAACAAATATTTGTTCTCCATTTAAGTAAAATTTACATTTTAACTTGTTTTGCAACTTCTTCAGCAAAATTTTCTTCTCGTTTTTCCAATCCTTCTCCGACTTCGTATCTTACAAATCTTCTTATCTTTATATTTTCTCCTATCTTAGAAATCTTTTCATTAAGTAAATCTTTTACTCTAATATCGGTATCTCTGATAAAAGGCTGCTCTAACAAACATACCTCTTCATAAAATTTTTCCAATCTTCCTTCAACAATTTTATTGGCAACATGTTCTGGTTTTCCCTCGTTCTTTACCTGTTCAGTAAGAATTTCTCTTTCTTTGTCCACTTCGTTTTCCGGAACATCTTCTTTAGAAACATATTTAGGACTGGAAGCAGCGATTTGCATTGCCATATCTCTGACAAATTGCTTAAAATCACTACTTTTAGCAGCAAAATCCGTTTCTGTATTTATTTCAATTAAAACACCTATTCTTCCATTGTGTATGTATGCATCTACTAAACCTTCAGCAGTTACCCTTCCCGCTTTTTTTGCCGCTTTGGATAATCCTCTTTCTCTCAGAAGATCAACAGCTTTTTCAACATCCCCATCGGTTTCCTCCAATGCTCTTTTACAATCCATCATTCCAACGCCTGTTTTTTCTCTCAATTCTTTAACAAGTGATGCAGATATACTCATCGTATCCCTCCTTCTATTGTCAAAAAACGGTAAGAGTGAAATAAGAAAATATCTTCTCTCCCCCTTACCCTCTTATTTATTCCTCAGAAATTTCCATCTGTTCTCCCTGTTTTCCTTCCAATACTGCATTTGCAACAGTTTCAGTTAATAACTTAACTGCCCTTATAGCATCGTCATTCCCCGGAATTACATAATCTATTTCATCCGGATCACAGTTTGTATCAACAATACCAACAACAGGTATTCCTAATATTTTAGCTTCTTTAACCGCTATTCTTTCCTTTCTTGGATCGACTACAAAGATAGCATCAGGAATTTTATTCATATTCTTAATTCCGCCTAAGAACTTTTCCAGTCTGTCTCTTTCATGTTTTAATTTAATTACTTCTTTCTTTGGCAGAAGATCAAAAGTTCCGTCTTCCTCCATAGTATTTAACTCTTGTAATCTGTCAATTCTTTTTCTGATGGTATTATAGTTAGTTAACATTCCGCCTAACCATCTCTGATTAACATAGTGCATACCACATCTCTTGGCTTCCGACTCTATTGCTTCCTGAGCTTGCTTTTTAGTTCCTACAAACAATATCTCTCCACCATTTTCGGATACTTCTTTTACAAAATCATAAGCTTCCTCTACTTTTTTCACCGTTTTCTGAAGATCAATGATATATATACCATTTCTTTCAGTAAATATATACTCTGCCATCTTAGGGTTCCATCTTCTGGTTTGATGTCCAAAGTGTACCCCTGCTTCCAATAAACTTTTCATCGTAATAACTGACATTTAAATTCACCTCCATGTTTTATTCCTCCATTCATCTCATCTTCTTAAAGTACCATCAAAGGCACATCTTTAAAAATCCACGAATGTGTGTAATCACTATAGTAGTATAGCATATATCATTGCTATAATCAACATATTTTTATTTTTTTATACATTCCTTTTCTTCACACTACATTAAGATATTAATTTTCTTTTATCCTTATTTTTTAAACCATATCTTTCTATCCCACTTTCTAAAATAGTGCTTATGAACTCTGATGAAGTCATTCCTGCAGCCTTTGCGGAATATCCCATATATCCATGATGAACTTTCATATCGCCGTACTCATCTTTTTTCGAATCCATAGTAAGTCCGGCAAAGGTATTAAGCTCCAAAAAGTATGGTATACCGTTTTTTCCTATAATCATATCAATTCTGGAATAATCCTTTGCATTCAATACCCTGTATATTTTTAAAGCCGTATTTTTAATACGCCTCTCCTCTTCTTTTGAAAAATCAGCAGGACAATATATTATTTCTTTATCATACATTTTATGTTCAAATGTATTGGTTTTAACAGAATTGTACCCTATTTCTACAATAGGTAGCACTATGGGTTTTTTATAGCCTATGATGCCGACGGTTATCTCTCTTCCTTCTATAAATTCCTCTATTAATGCTCTCTGCCCAATATTTTCGGTAATCTTTTTCACTACCCTTGGTAATTCTTCTTTCCTGTATATTATATTATCCTCACCAATACCGGCACTTCCCCTTCCTGCAATAGGTTTAGCAAAAAGAGGATAATTTAAATTTATTTCCGGTATCCTATTTGCATCATCGGCTATGACAAACTTAGGGGTTGGAAGTTTATTATAAATCACAATTTCCTTTCTTTGAGCCTTGTTTAATGGTACAAGGTCAATTCCCGACCCAACATAAGGAATACCGAAGGTTTCTAAAAACGCAATTTCCTTTGTACTGGATGCGTTAAATATAATATCAATATTTTCTTTTTTAATATCATCAAAAGTTTCTCTGGGGTCTTTTTTCCATTGTAAGAGGCAAGCATCATAACCGGCAGTTTTCAAAGCTGAATAATGATGGTAGGCCTCTTCATAAGCATCATCATAAACCTTGTCAGAGGTAAGTCTCATTTGCTGCTCTACATTTCTGAGCTTTCTCCAAAATATACCCGCCTTCATCTATATTATCTCCTTTTCTTTGACATTATAAAACTTATCGCCAATTATGTTATATCACATTCTGCATCCATTCTCAAGCAATTCCTCCAAATTTTATTATGTTAAAAAGCAATGATACCGTAAAAGATATTTTTAAGATTATATAAATAATACCTCCCTGAATTCAAAAAGGTATTATTAGTAGTAGTAAAAAGGTTTCATTAATATATTAATGAAACCTTTTTTGAAACCCATTTTAGGTCAAGTATAAATTAAGGTAAATATGGCTTTCCCACAGGTTATAAAAAAATTATTTCATGGACTTAATAATGCTATCAGCAAGAACTTCCATATCCGAAAGATTATCTTCGTTCATAGTTGAATTTAGAGTCAATTTTTCATCTAAAACAGTCATATCCCTAACTTCATTTTCCAGGAATTCTCTAATCAATGTTCCTGACTTACAAGCCCAAGAACCGTTCTCTATAATGGCAAAAGTACGTTTCTGCAAATTTAATGCCTTCATATCCATCAGATAACTGTGCATCATTGGATAAATTCCCAAATTATAAGTAACGGAAGCCAATACTACATGGCTGAGACGGAATGTTTCAGAAATCAAATAGGATACATGGGTATTAGAGACATCGTACATTACCAAATTAGTTAAACCCTTTTCTACCAACTTTGAGGCCAAGATGGTCGCCGCACTTTCGGTATTGCCATACATAGAAGCATATACGATCATAACTCCCTTTTCCTCCGGTTCATATCTGCTCCATTTGTCATATTTATCCAAAAAATATCCTAAATTACTGTGCCATACGGGACCGTGAAGAGGGCATATAATTTTGATATCAATTCCCGAAGCCTTTTTGAGCAAAGCCTGAACGTGGGGACCATATTTTCCTACGATATTTGTAAAATATCTTCTGGCATCATCTATCCAATCACGTTCGAAATTCACCTCATCATTAAAAAGTTTTCCGTCTAAAGCACCAAAGGAACCAAAAGCATCTGCAGAAAAAAGAACTCCATTAGTCGTATCAAAAGTAACCATGGCTTCAGGCCAATGAACCATCGGCGCAGATACAAAAGTCACCACATGTTTCCCGAAAGATTTCGTATCCCCTTCTTTAACCTCTTCAATGCGTTCATCAATATGGAAACCAAACTGTCGCATCATCATAAAAGCTTTTTCATTACTTATAATTTTGATTTTAGGATAACGCAATAAAATCTCTTCAATACATGCAGCATGGTCAGGCTCCAAATGATTAATCACTAAATAATCCAATTGTCTGCCTTTCAAAACCGCTTCAATATTTTCTAAAAATTGACGGCAAACCGACCAGTCTACCGTATCAAAAAGAACTGTCCGTTTATCCAAAAGCACATATGAATTATAAGAAACACCTCGTGGAATAGGATGAATATTTTCAAATAATGCAAGACGATGATCATTAGCTCCTACCCAATAAAGATCATCAATTACTTTTCTAACGCAATGCATACCAAATCCTCCTTTACATTAAATAAGTATTTATTATTTTTAGCAATTTTATTATACTTCTATAAAATTCTTCTTTTCTTCGCCACACTCAGGACAAATCCATTCTTCGGGAAGGGAGTCAAAAATAGTCTCCGGCTGAATATCATTATCCGGATCTCCGACAGCAGGATCGTATTCGTATCCACATCCGTTGCAGACATATCTCTTCCAAGACGGAGCGACCTTTTTCGGAACAGCCTTCTTCATTTTTTTCATGGGAGGTGCTAACCTTTTAGGTTCACCATTGTCAAGGGCAGCAGTAAGCAGCGGAACAACTTCCATCATATCTCCTACAATCCCATAATCACAGTTTTTAAAAATAGGAGCATTTGGATCATTGTTAATAGCAACAATGGTAGTGGCATCTTTAATTCCTTTCAAATGCTGACCTGCTCCGGAAATACCACAGGCTATATATAAATTGCCGTTAAATTTTTGTCCCGACATTCCAACATAACGGTTTAGGGGAACATATTTCAGGGTTTCGGCTACAGGACGGGAAGAACCCAGAGCTGCGCCTGCTTGAACAGCAAGATCTTTCACTATGAACATATTTTTTTTATTGCCAATTCCCCTGCCTACACTTACAACTCTCTCAGCTTTGGAAATAGGAGTATCAATGTCTATCCCTACGGTAAAATCATATCCATCTGCTTTCAATGCATCTACCAAAGCAGCTACTTGTTCTTTGGCAGTACCCTCTTTAAAAATCATCTTTTTGCGCGTTCCGGTTAAGGACCCTCGTTTTCCCCGTGTGATGGCTTCATTTTTTGGCATTTTCCCGATAATGTGAGACGCAATAACTATCCGTTGAATTTCGTTGGTGCCTTCATAAATTGTACAAATTTTTGCATCACGATAAGCCCGTTCTACCTCCATGCCTTTCAAATACCCATTACCTCCAAAAATTTGAAGGGCATCGTTTACAATTTCCAGACAATTATCAGAAACATATTGCTTTGCCATGGCAGATTCCATACTATAAGACTCATGATTTTCCTTAAGGTCGGCAGCACTATATACCATAAGTCGGGATGCTCGAAGCTTTGTAGCCATATCAGCCAGTTTAAATGAAATAATCTGCTGATGACAAATAGGCATTCCAAACTGAATTCTTTCTTTGGAATACTCTAAGGCACTTTCATAAGCTCCTTGAGCAATACCTAAAGCCTGGGAGGCAATACCGATACGACCGCCATCTAAAGTAGACATTGCGATCTTAAATCCGTCTCCTTCCTTTCCTAATAAATTTTCCTTTGGAACTTTCACATTATTAAAAATCAATTCAGCAGTAGAAGACGAACGGATACCCATCTTGTCATAGTGATCTCCAAAAGTAAAACCTTCCCATCCTTTTTCCACAATAAATGCACTAATACCGTGAGTTCCTATATCCGGTATAGTAACAGCAAAAATAATATAGATATCAGCTTTATCTGCATTTGTTATAAAAATCTTTCCGCCGTTCAGTATATAATAATCACCGTCAAGAACAGCCGTGGTTTCCATTTCCCCCGGATCACTGCCGGCATTTGGTTCTGTAAGGCCAAAAGCCCCCAATTTTTCGCCTTTTGCCAAAGGAATCAGATATTTTTGTTTTTGTTCTTCTGTACCATAAGCAAATATGGGCCATGATCCTAAAGAAACATGAGCAGAAAGAATAACTCCGGTGCCCCCATCTATTCGAGAAATCTCCTCAACGGCAATAGCATAACTGATCATATCCAAGTCTAAACCGCCATACTCCTTAGGATATGGAACTCCCATCAAACCCATCTCTCCCATTTTTCTGACAATCTCTGTAGGAAACTCATTCTCCTTATCAAGAAGAAACGTTTGAGGTTTCAATTCAGCTTCCGCAAATTCTCGAATTTTTGTACGTAAAGATTCATGATCTTCCCTTGTCTTAAAAAACATACCATTCCCTCCTTTTATTTAAATTATATTTTATTTGTATAAAACTTATTATAAAGCATACCAAATACCTAATTTTATGGTAGCAAACCAGCATTTTAAACGGGTTTCATATACTTGATAAAAATTGTCCACTTTATATGTAAAATATATTTAATGTTCAAATCCATTTAAATAAAAAGTTAAACTTGTTCAAATAATATTTGATAAATACTATGGATACGCAATTCTCTATCAAATACCTCCTGGATTTTCAATAAATGACAATGTACATTACACTTAGAGTTGTATTTCTTTCTCCATGCACACTGAAAATTAGGTTGCATACAAGCGCTTATAAACTTATTTCCCTCAACGATTTCAGTCAAATCATATAAACTGAGCTTTTTAAGGTCTCCGGTTAATCTACAGCCCCCGTCAACACCTCGGGTAATCTGTATAATTCCTGCCTTCTCCAACTTCTTTAAAATCTTATATACAAACTGCTGAGGAAGCAATTCACGTTTACATATCTCACTTGAAGTAACCCGTTTCCCGTTTGCAAGTATGCGCAAAATTCTCAAAGCATAATCTGTTTCCCGTGTAATCAGCAACTGGTTCCCTCCATTCAATAAAATTTTATCTATCATAATTAATATATCATTCTGGATATATTTTGTCAAGTTTATTTTTATATCCCAACTCCAAAGATGATGCATATACAAAAATGGAGTCTCACATTTTTCCTTCGAGACTCCATTAATAGGCATAAATACTAACCTTATTAGTCACAATTTATTATATTAAACAATTTAATAGTAAAAATTACTTTTTCAATTGGCTATTCATTTTTATAATGATTTCCACTTCTCTTATTCCTCTGTTAAGTTTTTGTGCAATCTCTTTATTATCCATTCCGATATTTTTAAGTTCAAACACCTTTTTTGATAAATCATCTTCATCTTTATGATTTATTATGAAAAAATCATCTTCTTGTGTAAGTGAGGTATTTTTTTCTTCCTTCTTAGCAACAGGATAATCGGAAATATATTCGTCTGCCTTATCAACCGAAAAATCAATTATTTTTTCTAAATCATCTATGGCTACCTCCATATGATCTTTATATTTTTCGATGTCTTTATATATATCGGTAATTTCATCAAAAAAACCCTTTTCTTTATTGGAAAAAGAATTTAAAAATATAAAAGAAATAACAATACAAAAAATTCCCAAAATCATCAATACATTATACAACACTATTTTACACCTCTTAAATCCTAATATCTATCTTACTTCCTTCTTTAACTTCTTCATTCTTTCTGTCTTTTACGATTTTATTTTCTTCTTCTTTTCTCTTTTTATTTTCGTTAGTATTTTGTCTTTTACTATTTGGATCAATTCTTACCCTCTCATTTTTTTCCGGATCATTGACTCTTGTCTCATTCCTTTTAATTGTCTTTTCCTTTTGAACAAAGTTATTTTCCATCTGAACTTTAGTTCTTTCAATTTCCGATTGTTTTACTTTTGATAATTCCTGAGTTTGATGTACCAGAGGAATATAATCTACAGGCCTGACTGGCATATTATCCCCTCCTAATAAGGACCTACCCTTATTTCTCCTTCACTATTATATAATGTACAGTGCCTCAATTCATCTCTAATAAGTAAAACGGCATTTCCTATTATAACCTTTACCCCTGGATGTATTATATCTTCGACTTTAATTTTTCCTACCGACATCTCATCAATATAAGTCTTACTTTCATTATATTGCCTGTTAAGCTCTATCATCTTTTCATATAAATTTTTTTGTGTATAAACAAGTTTATCATACATTTCTTTCTTTTCATTACTTAATTTACCTCTTTTTTCCAAGGCATCAATAGTTTTATCAATCTTATCTAAGTTATTTCTAATGTCATCAAGAGTTTTCTTTACATTTTCATTTTTTAATCTAATCTGAGGATCTGTTCCTACCTCCAGTATGGTTGAAATAGCCATGGATGATCCAATAATTTTTGCATTTATTTCCCTGTTGGCTCTATACGTCCCGCCTACAATCAACCCTTTTTTCCCGATTACATTTATATTCCCCTTACTTATTACGTCGCTATGCATTATCGTCTCTGCAGTTATATCTCCTGCACAATTGATAATGCTATTTTGAATAAATCTTGTGGTTAAATTACCCTGAGCTTTAATTTCTCCTTTGCCGTATCCTTGAACTCCCGTATTCACAAATATATTTCCTTGGCTCTCTATATAAGCTCCCTCTGCAATACCCATTATTTTTATATCTCCTTCTGCCTTAAGGGTAAAACCGTTCATTACATTTTCTTTTACTGTAACGTTACCATTAAAATTAATATTTCCGGTAGAATTATCTACAGAAGAAAGATTTAAGTTCTCGAATACGGATATTTTATTGCCCATATATTTGACCTGTCCTGCTTTTAAAGCAACTGCATATAAACCGTCATCACTGATACCTACATTTTTGCCTCTTTTGAAAAACGCTTTTTTACCTTGTCTACACGGAATTATCTCTCCCGTTACTCTCATCCCGTTCTTACCATCTTCCGGCGGAATAAGTTCTGAAAGAATATCCCCCTTTTTAACATTTGTAACCATATCTAAGTTCTTGTAATCAACCGTTCCGTCTTCCAATACCTTTGGTACCATGCTTTTTTTTGAGTCAAAATAATTTTTTATATATCCATCCCTGCCATTAATAGGTTCCATCCATGAAGCTATCAAAAATTTTTCGTCATATAGTCTGTTTTTTAATATATTCCTGATCATTTTTTCGTCTATTGGAACTTTAATAACCTCTTTTATTTTCTCCAATATAAAATCATAATCTTTTTCTCTAAAACCTTCAAAATTTTCATCGGTTTTTAAAGTTAGATATCCCTCTTTTTTGTCCCGGGATAGCTCTATGGAAATATTTTTTTCAGTACCCATATTAATCACCTCAAATCATTTGAATTTATTCCACTCTTAATTAAACAGTTTTTTATTTTTATTAACACCCTGCTATGTATTTGAGATATTCTTGATTCAGATAACTTCAAAATATGACCTATTTCTTTATAAGTCAATTCTTCATAATAATACAAAGAAATTATAAGTTTTTCTTTCTCAGGAAGAGCATCTATGGTATCAACCAGTATTTTTTTTATTTCATCCTTTTCATAAACCCTCTCAGGAGTATCCTTATCATCTTCTTTTACCTCAAAAAAGTATTCTCCGTTTTCATTTAAAAAGTCCTCCAAAGATACAACATTAAATGTAGTTATATCTGACAGCATATTTTCCACTTCTTTTAGTGAAATATGCAAATACTCGGATATCTGTTCGTTAGAAGGATTATATCCCAGTTTGTTCTCCAATTCAAAAATGGCTTTTTGTACATCTTTTGACTTTTTCCTCAAAGATCTCGGAATCCAGTCAAGTTTTCTTATATTATCAATAATTGCACCTTTTATTCGTATCTGAGCATAGGTTTCGAATTTTATATTTTTATGCAAATCAAACCTCTCAATACTGTCTATAAGTCCCAGCACTCCAAACCCTACCAGATCATCATATTCAATTTTACTTCCATAAAAGTTGAACATTCTTCCCGCTACAACTTTAACTAAAGGAACATATTTTTCTATCAATTCCTTTTTTGATTCCATATCATTTGTTTCTTTATATTTATACCATAATTCTTTTGTTGTCATAAGGCTACCTCCACAGGAATAAACTAAATAGTTTTAACTCCATGACCAATTGTTTTTATGAAAAGAGTTCCATCTTCCGAATTAAATTCTATCGTTCTTCCAAAATTACCTCCTGTATCCTCAGCAACAATAGGTATCATCAATTGACTCAATTTTTCTTTCGCAGATTTAATATTTCTTTCCCCGATCTTCAAGATATCATTGTTAGAATTAAATGTGAACATCTGAGACCCTCCGGCAATTTTTGCAATGCAATCTCTTTTATTAGCACCCAATTTAATCATTTCTTCAATTAAAACTTCTATTCCGGTATCCGCAAATTTTGCTTTATTTCCGTTATTTTTTATTTCGTTACTGGAAGGAAGCATAATATGTACCAATCCTGCAATCTTTCTTCTTTTATCAAATATTGCTATTCCCACACAAGATCCGAGGCCTAAGGTCGTCAATATCCCCGGTGCTTTTAAAACATTTAAATCAGACATTCCAACTTTTATTACTACACCCATTTTACAAAACTCCTAAGCCGTTTAATATTTTAGTAAAAGATTGAATTTCCGGAATTAAAAAAAGATTCCCTATAACTTCCCTCTTTCCTTCCTCAAATTTAGTTTCTACAAACAACACATGATCTCCTATATGGCCAAACTGAATTGCAGGTACGCTAAGTATCGCTCCTGCCATATCTATAGATAAAGACGGAACCGAAATTTTAATCTTTAATCCTGTTAATTCACTTAAAGAATTTACATAGGAAGAGGATATTATATTACCTATTTCCGATAATGCCGATATGTCCATTTCAGTCAAATCATCTGAATCCGTATCATGACTATAGAGCATTTCAGTTAAATTCTTAGCAGAATTTAAGTCCAGGACAAACATTATATTGCCTACTACATCTCCCTTCATTTCAAAATATATACCTACTACCGGATTTTCCTCTCCGCCCAGCAAGTTAGAAACATCTTTGAATTCCAATAGCCGGGTTTGAGGTACATCCATGTTAACCCTTTTAGATATCATATTGGCAAGAGCAGTAGCCGCATTTCCGGAACCAATATTTCCGATTTCCTTTAAAACATCAAGAATATTGCTATTAATGTCATCTATATTTATAGACATATCTTAACACCCCATTTAAGCTTCAATTAATTTTTCCAAATCAATAATTATAATCAATCTTCCATCAACTTTTCCTATACCTTTTAAATAATTATTGGATTCCTCCTCCGATGCTAAAGGTTTATCTATAAGACTTCTTTGTATTTCTAAAACTTCCGAAGATGAATCTACAACAATTCCCAAATTTATTTCACTTTCAGAAACAATTATTATTCTTGTATTTTCATCAGTAGATTTTAATTTCAATCCTAATTTTTCTCTTAAATCAATAACAGGTATAACTTCTCCTCTTAAATTTATTACTCCTCTTACATAAGAAGGCGCATTCGGAACTCTTGTAAATTCTTGCATCTTTTCAACCGATATTACATTTTCGATATCTAATCCGTAATACTCATCTATCAATTTAAATATCACATATTTATTCAGATCAGAAGCCATCTCATCTTCCCTCCCTAAAATAATGAATTTACGTCTAATATTAAAGAAATTTTCCCATTACCTAATATGGTTGCACCTGCGAGATATTTAACATTTGATAAATACTTTCCTAAAGGCTTTATTACAATTTCTTGCTGTCCTAAGAGACTGTCCACTACTAATCCAGCCTGCTTGTCCCCTTTCTTTACAATAATGGAAACGAGCTCGTTTCTTTCTTCATCTATTTCAGTATGGATTATTTTATTCAGCCTTATTACGGGAATGGTTCTTCCTCTATATAGTATTATTTCCTGTCCTTGTATATTTCTTATCTGTTCTTTATTTATATTAATAATTTCCGATATTGAACTTAAAGGTATTGCAAACATTTCTTCTTTTACCTTTACCAGCAACGCTTGAATTATTGCCAGAGTTAAAGGTATTCTGATTATAAATTTAGTTCCTTTTCCTTCTTTTGTCTCCACTTCTATAGATCCACCTATGGATTCTATTTTGCTCTTAACTACATCTAATCCTACCCCTCTTCCCGATACATCCGAGATTACATCTGAAGTACTGAATCCAGGCTTAAACAAAAGCTCAATTGCTTCTTCCTTACTCATCGTATCGGCATTTTTCCCATTTATCAAATCTTTTTCCACAGCTTTTTTCTTTATTTTTTCAAAATTAATTCCACTGCCGTCATCTTCTACTTCTACCACTACATTATTACCGTCAGGATAAGCTTTTAATATAACCGTGCCTGTTTCATCCTTCCCAAGCTTTTTCCTTTCTTCCGGATGTTCTATTCCATGATCTATTGAATTTCTGATTAAATGAATAAGAGGGTCCCCAATTTCATCAATAACCGTTCTATCAACTTCCGTTTCATCTCCGGACATCTGAAGGGAAACATTTTTTTTCAATTCCTTCGATAAGTCCCTGACCATTCTCGGAAATCTGTTAAACACTCGTTCAATAGGAACCATCCTCACTTTCATTACCGCATCGTGAAGGCTTGTAGTAATTCTTTCTAAGTATTCAATGGCTTCATTCATGCCTTCTTTATTAGAAGTTTCTCCTATTCCCTCCATTCTTGTCTTTATAATAATAAGCTCACTGACAAGATTCATAAGATTGTCCAATCTATCAATATCAACTCTTACAGTCTTTCCTACTTTGGCAGATTTGGAAACAGTGCCGCCATTTTTCTCTTTCTTTTCTTTTTGAGTCACAGACTCTCTTTCCGCGGTAATATCCTTAGACTTAACTTGTTCCGTTTTTACTTCCAATTCAGTCAGATCGGCAATCTGAATATTCTCAATTTCCGATATGCCGTTCAACTCTCCTTCTATTTTTTCTTTCTCCTCTTTAGTGACTATAACTATAGAAAATTCCAAATCAAATTTTTCGTCTTCAATATCTTCTGCCGATGGATTCGAATAAATAATTTCTCCCAAGTTTTCCAATGTATTAAATACAACAAACGCTCTTGCCGATTTAAGCATACATGTACTTTTCAAACGAACATCTATCTGAAAACTGTTTAAATTTTGGGAACTGGCTTTACATAAAACATTATTTACATATTCATTAAACTCAACTTTTTCCTTCTTTGGTTTTTCATAATCTTTATTATCCTTATTGTCTTCATTGCTTTCATTTTCTTCATTATTCATTGCCTTTTTCAATTTATTGATAAGAACACTATAATCGTCTTCCGGTTCCTTGCTTGTTTCGGATATTTGAGATATGCATGAATCCAAAACGTCTGCACATTCGAAGAGTACATCCATGGTATTCTCTGATACTTGAATTTCTCCACTTCTTATTCCCTGAAGAACATCTTCCATCTGATGAGTCAAATTTGCCATACTGTTAAATCCCATTGTTCCGGCCATTCCCTTTAAGGTATGAGCTATTCTAAACAACTCATTTAATATGTCCTGGTTGTGAACATCCTTTTCAAGATCTAAAAGTATTTCATTCATATTTTGTATATGTTCTTTTGATTCTTCCACAAATGCATTTAAGTATTGACTAATGTCCAAATCCATTTATAACACCCCCACTTGATTTATAATCTCATCGGCGATTGACTCTAAAGGCAATATTTTATCAACAATTCCTATATTAATAGCTGCCCTTGGCATTCCGAAAACCACCGATGACTTTTCATCTTGTGCAATGATAAAACCTTTTTTTTCTTTTACCTTTTTTAACCCTAATGTTCCGTCAGATCCCATTCCGGTTAATATAATGCCTACTTTTTTCTTATGCTCTATATTAGCAACTGATTCCATCATGGGATCTACTGCCGGTCTTAATCCCAAAATAGGAGGACTCTGATTTAATTTAATAAATAAATCGTCTCCTCTTTTACCTACTAATAGATGATAATCTCCCGGTGCTATATAGCAATATCCTCTTTTAAGTTTTTCCCCTTCTTCTCCTTCTTTTACCAATACCTGAGACAAAGAATTAAGCCTGTCCGCAAGAGATTTCGTAAAATTAGGAGGCATATGCTGGACTATCACTATAGTAGCATTAATATTATAAGGAATCTTTGGTATTATTTCTTGTAGAGCTCTCGGTCCTCCGGTTGAGGTACCAATAGCAACTATATTATTGTAGCTACTTCCGCTAAGAATATCAAAATCAAACTTCTTTTTAACAGGTTCTGAAATATCAATTTTTTTATATAATCTTCTTCTATTGGATCTGCTGGCAATCTTTACCTTGTCTATTATTTTCTTTCTTTCTGCACTTCCTCCCAATCCAAATATATTCTTAGGTTTGGGAATAAAATCTACCGCTCCTTCCTCCAAAGCTCTTATAGTATATTCCGCACCTTCAGTAGTCAAAGAACTTATCATCAGTACAGGAATATTATATTTGGCAACAATATTTTTTAAAGTTTCAATGCCATCCATTACCGGCATTTCCATATCCAAAGTAACAACATCCGGTTTAAAAAGTACTATCTTCTCCAGCGCATCTTTTCCATTGCTTGCTACCGCTATAACTTGGATCTCTTCATCCTCGTTTAATATATCAGAAAGAATTTTCCTTATTAGTGCAGAATCATCGACTATTAATACTTTAATCATTATATCAACCCTTTTTCTCTCATTCTTATTTCCCTTTCAAATATATATTTTATTATTGTCTCCCTATCTTTCGAAGCGATATCGCAAAAGTTTACTCCAATTTCATATTTATAATAAAATACATCTACAGGCTTTATTCTCACTACTTTTCCCATAACATTAATTGTTCTGTCATTTATATCAAAACTCATTCCTACGATATCTCCTATGCTGTGTTTAAAAGATGTTTTTAAGGCTATGCCGTTTCCGCTTATATCCTTTGACTCACAATTTTCTTCAATGATTTCTTCTTTTTCGCTTTTTCCTACAACAAACTTTTTTATTACCTTTATATTTATAGGAAATCTGTAATAATTCCTTTCTTGAGTCCTGTAAACTTTGCTTACTTGTTGAATTTTAACTATATATATCTTATTGAACTTTCTTTCTAATACTCTTCCTTCGAAACAAAATCTTCCTTTATTTTTTACTGCACAAGAAATTTTAATTATTTCATTTTTATGAACCATTATGAAAGAAGTTTTATATATAGGCCCACTGATGACATAAACATTTTTATCGATAATATCCAAAATTTGACTCGGATAAAATTTTCTTCCTCTCTTCTCTTCTCTGCTAATTTCAATTCTTTGACCTATACGAAAAAGCTTTTTTTTATCGTCCATAATCTTCAATCACCCTTTTTTAAAAGAAAGTATTTCAATTTTTCCACAAAACTTTTAGGTCGATAATCTGGTAAAACATTTATCCCTTTCGCAGTATTTAATGCTATAATATTTATTTTCTTTGATATCTGATTATAAGGATCTGATATTACAAAGGGAACTTGTTTTCTCACAGCGTTGGAAACAATATTATTCCGATCCAAGAAACCCAAGAAATTTAATTGGATATTCAGAAATCTATCGGTTGCCCTGTTAAGCTTATTAAACACTTCATAGGCATTAGTTCTGCTATCAACCATATTAATCACTACATTTAGTTGCCTTCCATACCCTTTGAGTACCAAGGTTTTTATTAAAGTATAACTATCAGTAATAGATGTAGGATCAGGTGTTGTGATAACTATAACTTCGTCGGAAGACATTATAAAGTCCGTTACCGAATTATGTATTCCCGCTCCCGTATCAATTAATATAAAATCCGAAAATCTCTCTAATTTCCCTAATTCATCAATTATCTTATTTATTGATTTATCGTCGATTAAGGTTAATTCATTTATTCCTGTACCTCCGGACAGTATCTTTATTCCCTCCGGTCCTTCATGAATTACTTCAAATATATCAAGCCCGTCTTTCAATAAATTCGAAATGGTATATTTGGTTATAGTTCCTGATACAATATCTATATTGGCTAATCCGATATCCGCATCAAAGACTACTACTTCATATCCCAATCTTTTTAAAGAAATTGCCAAATTTATAGTAAAATTAGTTTTTCCTACTCCCCCTTTCCCACTTGTTATAGAAATAACTTTACTTTTTTTCTCTCTCTCCTTTGTAACAAAATCATCAATATTTATATTTCTATCTTTCTTTATTAAATTTCTTAATTTTTCAGCTTGATCCGGCATATTAATTCTCCTTAAACAATTGACCCGCTATTTTTTTTAAATCCGCTACTTCTATATTATCGGGAACATCTTGTCCATTTGTAATATATGAAAGAGGATTATCAAAATAATATTTTACATTTAATATATTCCCATAATTCTCCGTTTCATCTAACTTAGTAAAAATAATTTTACATTCACGAAACAAGCTATACTGTTTTAATATGGACAATAAAGTTTTTAAATCCGTTGAAACACTCAAAACAAGATATATTTCCTTATTGTCCACAGAATCAGTTAATTCTTTTGTTTCAAGTATTTGCTCCCTGTCCTTATGGGTTCTCCCTGCAGTATCAACTAATACAATATTCTTGTCCTTAAACTCTTCCAACGCTTTATTCAAATCTTGGGATTTATAAACGGTTTTCAAGGGAATATTAAGTATTTCACTATATACCTTTAATTGATCCACTGCAGCAATTCTGTATGTATCGGCAGTTATTAATCCAACACTATGTTTTCCTTCAAGTATAATTCTTGAAGCTATCTTAGCCAAAGTAGTAGTTTTTCCAACACCAGTAGGTCCAACAAAAAAAATTACTTTTTGCTTTTCTTCAATCTCTATCGGTTCTACATCTCCGAGGCGTTCATATAAATAATAATTCACTATTCCATCAAGAGTTTCTTCGTCCTTATCTTCTATATTAACATTTTCATTTATACTATTCAATATTGAGGTAGCAACCAACTTGTCAACTCCATTGGATACTAAAACATCTCTGTACTTTTCAAGTCTTTCGTTTATCTCATCGCTCTTGTTCATATTATTATACATTTTTTCTACAAGGTTTTGGAGCTTTACTATTTCGGCTTTTAGATTATCATTCTCATTATTATTTCTAATTGCTCTGTTATTTTGTCTTTTAAAACTATATTCTTCTTCATCTACTGCCGCCACTACTTCAACCATGCTTTTTTTAAATAATCCCAAAAAGCCACCTTTTTTAATAGTTTTGGTATTAAGTATTACTGCTTCAGGCCCCAATTCTTTTTTTAGCTTACCCATTACCTCTTGAGTATTTTCTCCTATATATCTTTTAATTTTCATTATATACTCACCATCCCTACAGATTGGACCTCAACAGAAGACTCTATCTCATTATAGGACAAGACAACCAAATCATTTGTCAACTGTTCTGTAAGCCTTTTGAAATACAATCTGACAATTGGTGCCGTTAATATTATAGGTTGTTCTCCGATGGAAGTAAGTTTTTTAACTACCTTCAATGTATTGTTTAAGATTGTTTGAGCTTTCCTGGGTTCTAACGAAAGATAAGAACCCGTATCGCTTTTATTTATGGAATTCATTATCAACTCTTCTACTTGACTGTCCAAGGTAACGACCTTCAAATGATTATTTTCCACATATCTGTTTGTTATATACCCTGAAAGTTTTTGCCTGACATACTCCGTTAATAAATCCGTATCCTTTGTAACCGTACCATAATCAGCTAAAGTTTCCAATATTGTAACCATATCCCTGATACTTATCTGTTCTCTTAAAAGATTTGAAAGGACCTTTTCTATCTCTCCAAGGGATAACACCTTCGGAACAACCTCTTCCACCACAGCGGGATATTCTTCCTTTACATTATCAATAAGGGATTTAACTTCCTGTCTTCCTATTAATTCATAAGCTCTCTGCTTAATAATTTCAGTTAAATGAGTAGCTATTACTGAAGGAGGATCTACTACTGTATATCCCAAAACTTCTGCCTTTTCTCTTTCTTTGTCGGTAATCCATTTAGCAGGAAGTCCGAAAGCAGGTTCTACCGTATCAATTCCTTCAATTTCACCTGTAGCTGCACCGGAATCCATAGCCATATAATGATCGAAATAAACTTCACCTTTGGAGACTTCCACTCCCTTGATCTTTATCACATATTCGTTTGGATTTAGTTGAATATTATCCCTCAATCTTACAATAGGAACCACCAGCCCCATTTCCATAGCAATCTGCCTTCTTATCATTACTATTCTGTCCAATAAATCTCCGCCTTGGCTTACGTCCGCCAGTGGTATTAAGCCATAACCAAATTCCAGCTCTATGCTGTCCACTTTTAATAAGGACATGACATTTTCAGGTCTTCTCAATTCCTCCGCTTCAGTCGGCCCCACGGAGACACTCTCTTCTTTCTCTTTTCCTTTTGTTGCTTTCTTCATTAAATAGGACAATAATAAGAAAATTAAAGCGATGACTATATAAAAATGGAGTGGAGTAAATATTCCCAAAAATGCTAACACACCACCTACTATAGAAAGAAGCTGAGGATTCTTCCCAAACATCTGCTCGACTAAATCTTTTCCTAAACTGCTTTCAGAAGCAGCTCTGGTAACTATGATACCTGTTGCCGTTGAAATCAAAAGGGCAGGTATCTGGCCAACCAATCCGTTTCCTACAGTAAGAAGAACATATTTTTGCAGAGCTTCGGAAAAGCTTAAACCCATGCTCATCATTCCTATTAAAAAGCCTCCCAGAACATTTACAAAGGTTATTAGAATACTTGCTATAGCATCTCCTTTCACAAATTTGCTTGCTCCATCCATAGCTCCATAAAAGTCAGCATATTGCTGTACCTCTTTTCTTTTCTTCTTCGCTTCACTTTCAGTAATAAGTCCCGCATTTAAATCGGCATCTATTGCCATTTGCTTTCCGGGCATTGCATCAAGAGTGAATCTTGCAGCTACTTCGGCAACTCTTTCCGAACCTTTTGTAATTACTAAAAACTGCACAATAACAATTATAATGTATATTATGAATCCGACGACTATATTACCCTGTATAACAAAATTTCCAAAAACCTCTATTACGCTTCCGGCATTCCCTTCAGTTAAAATTCCTCTTGTTGTAGATATATTTAAAGACATTCTGTACAAAGTAGTTATTAAAAGAAGGGAAGGAAATACGGATATATCCAATATATCTTTCGTATACATAGAAAGCAGTAATATAAGCAAGCTTAACGCAAGATTCACAGTAAGCAAAATATCCAATAAAACCTTAGGAATAGGTATTATAATTATTACTACCATAGCAATGACTGCCACCGCTACAACTATATCTCCAAACTTCATATTAATCCTCCTAATACTTATCTTTTAAACTATATACATATGCCAATACTTCAGCTACCGCTTCATACAAATCGTCGGGAATTGTCTCTCCGATTTCCACATTTTCATATATAGTTCTTGCCAAAATTTTGTTCTCTACAATCGGTATATCATTTTCTTTTCCAATCTTTCTTATATTAAAAGCAATATTATCCGCTCCTTTTGCTATCAAATACGGAGCTGAATATTTTTCAGCATCATATTTCAGGGCAACAGAAAGATGGGTAGGATTTGTAATTATAACATCTGCCTTAGGAACTTCCTGCATCATTCTACTCCTGGCAAGCCTCCTCTGAGTCTCCCTTATTTTAGATTTCGTTTGAGGATTTCCTTCCGTCTGCTTATATTCCTCTTTTATTTCTTCCTTAGTCATCATCAAATTCTTTTCGTATTCTCTCCATTGATAAAAATAATCAACAAACGCAAGAGCAATTAAAACTCCCGCAATCTTCATTGCAAAATCAAGTATAATACTTGACATACTTTTGATGGCCGGAATCATCTCAAGTCCCGGAAGATTAATTATGGTGTTTAAATTATTCGATATAAAATTATAAGCCACATATCCTATGATGACTACCTTAATAATAGATTTTAACAACTCCATAATTGCTCTTTTTGAAAATAATCTCTTGAATCCTTCAATAGGATTTATCCTGCTGAGTTTAATCTTCAAAGGCTTTGTCGTAAACAAGAATCCTATCTGAGCATAATTTATTAATAATCCTGATAGAAGAGATATTAAACCTATGGGAAGAATTGCCCCCAAAAATTCAACAATAACTTTTAGAAATCCTACCTTAAAATTTGACTCCAAAAAGATATCAGTAGGATTAGATATTAAAGAAAAAACCTCTTCTAAAAATTCAAGATAATTACTGAATATTCTACCTCCAAAAATTTTAAAACCTATAAAGCATAATAATAAAATAAAGGCGGAAGTGACTTCTCTACTTTGGAGAACTTGCCCTTCTTCTCTTGTATCTCTTCTTTTCTTTGGGGTTGCCTTTTCTGTCTTTTCTCCTTCTGCAAAAAGTTGTAAATCTATAGAAAAAATTCTGCTTCTCATGTTAATAACCTTAAGAATTCATATATACTATTAAACATTTCTTCAAATACATTGTTTGATATAACCCCAAATAATGGTAATGTCACCATAACTACCACAAGACCTATAACAATCTTTAGCGGCATTCCTACAACAAATACATTCATCTGAGGCATAGTTCTTGAAAGAACCCCCATAAGAATATCAATTAATAAAATAGTAGTAATCACAGGAATGCTCAATCTAAACCCTATCGAAAAACTTTTGGACACAATATCAGCCATGAAAAAAGCAATATTTTTATCTATTGTAAATTTACCAATTGGTGCAAGCTTATAACTATCCACCAATGCCTTTATCAAAAGATGATGTCCGTTTATAGTCAAAAATATTAAAAATGACATTATATAATAAAAATTACCCATAACAGGTATTTGCGTATTAAACTGAGGATCAAGAACATTTACCATGGCAAATCCCGTTTCCATATCGATAATCTGCCCCAATACATAAAAGGTTGAAAAAAAAACATAACTTATAAACCCTATGATAAGTCCTATAGACAGTTCCTTAATTATCAAAACAACATAATTAGCCCCCTTTAAATTTAAAGAATTGATATTCAGTACATTCATAACAATAATAGAAAGCATAAAGTTAAAACCTATTTTAACAATATTTGGTACATTCTTAGAGCTAAAAAAAGGAGAGAAAATAAATATTCCTGAAAGCCTTATAAAGATTAACAAAAAAATCTCCCATTTACTAAGTACCATATTTAAAATTTCTTCCATAATTAACACCTGTCTATTGTATATAAGAATTAATATTTGTAAGCAGCCCCGAAGTAAATTCCGTCAGAACTTTCAATATCCAAGGTCCAAATATTACAAGAGCTAAAAGTACGGCTATTATCTTAGGAACAAAAGCTAAAGTGGATTCCTGAATTTGAGTTACCGCCTGAAATATACTTATAACAAGACCTACTGCCAAACTAAAGATCAGCATTGGAGCTGATGCCGTTAAAATAGTTCTAATAGCACTTTGTGCAATTTTAATTATATCTCCTTCACTCATACCGCCACCTCCATTATTTGAATCCTAAAACCATAGCTTTAGATATTAAATTCCACCCGTCAACTAAAATAAACAATAATATTTTAAACGGAAATGAAATTATAACAGGGGGAAGCATCATCATCCCCATTGACATTAAAGTACTTGATACTATCATATCTATTACAAGAAACGGCACATATATAATAAATCCTATTTGAAAAGCAGTTTTCAATTCACTTATAATAAAAGCCGGAATCAGCACATAATTAGGTATGGCATCCAAGTTCTTAACATTAGAAATATTTTTAATGTTCATAAAAAGAGATAAGTCTTTATCCCTCGTCTGCTTGAACATAAATTCTCTTACGGGAGCCATTGCTTTTTTCAAAGCCTCTTCCTGATTTATTTCTTCTTTTAAAAAAGGCTGCAAAGCTTCGCTGTTAATTTGTTTACCAACAGGAGCCATGACAAACATCGTTAAGCACAATGCCAACCCGATTAAAACCTGACTGGGAGGAGTCTGCTGCAAACCTAAGGCATTCCTTATAAAAGAAAGTATAATTATAATCCTGGTAAAGCTTGTCATCATTATCAGTATCGATGGTGCCAAAGATAATACCGTCAATAGAAGAAGTAACTTTATAGAAGATACATAATCTTGAGGAGTACCTCCATCCTCTATTTTGATATTTTTCCCAAATAATGATACCCCAGATTGTGCATAAACTCCACTGCTAAATATCATACTTATAATAAAGATTAAAATTAACAAATTAACTGTTCTTTTTGTCATCTTTTTCATCCCTACACTCATTTGAATTAACTTCATTTGACCTTTTCATTTTTAATTTGTCCTTTATTTTTCCAAGATCTTTTAACGCCAAAATTGAATTATACTTTTTCAAGTAGTCCGTAAAATTCTTTTCATCCGATTCTTCATATATAGGAAATTCATCCTCATTAATTTTATCTATAAGTGTAAAGCCGTTATTTCCTACACCCATAATATAAATTTTGTCATTCACCTTCATGACTATCAATTTAACATTTGTTCCCAAGCTTACCGTATCAATTATTTCCATATACTTACTTTTAAAAAATGATTTAGATCTTTTCCCAACAAGCTTTGTCCCGTAAAAACATAGTACTATAACTGCGATAAAGATTAAAAGATACAAAATCATTTTAATAAATAATTTTAAAAAACTTTCTTCACCGCCATTTCCTTCTGCATAAGCAAAGGAATTAAATACTGTAATCAAAAAGATAAATATTCCTCCAAAATATTTTCCCATATTTTAGCTTAATACCTTCTTTACAGCTTCTATTACTCTATCTGCTTGGAATGGCTTAACAATAAAATCCTTTGCTCCCGCCTGTATTGCTTCAATTACCATAGCTTGTTGTCCCATTGCTGAACACATAACTATTTTAGCGTTCCCGTCAATTTTTCTTATTGCCTTCACAGCTTGAATTCCATCTACCTCAGGCATGGTGATGTCCATGATAACAAGAGAGGGCTTTAATTCATTATACTTTTCTACAGCTTTCATCCCGTTTTCCGCCTCTCCCAAAACTGTAAATCCATTTTTAGTTAAAATATCTTTTATCATCATTCTCATAAAAGATGCATCATCTACGATCAGTATTCCATCAGCCATATGTATATCCTCCTTAAATTCTTATTAAATTAATTATCCTCTTTATATGAATTTGATATATCGGTTATCCTTATCCCAAAATTATCATCTATAACCACAACTTCACCCTTAGCAATAAATTTTCCGTTTGCATAAACATCTAATGGTTCCCCTACAAGTTTATCCAATTCAACAATAGTACCTACGCCATATTCCAATATCTCTTTAATTTTTTTAGCTGTCCTTCCCAGTTCTGCGGTTATTTCAACGGGAATATCTCCTACTAAATCTATACTTTCATTGTGTAAGTTTTCCTTCTTGGGCTCAACATCAAAAGCCTCAAACTTAGGTTTTTTTACAATAACACTTTTATCTGTCTCTATATTTTTGTTTTCGTGTAAATGCTTCTCTTTTTTCTCTTCCTTTCTTTCCTCCTTTTTTACCTTTGAATCAAACATTTTATCCAAATCATCTTCTTTTTCATATTCGTAAGATAAAGAAGAGTCATCGGTTGAATTGGCAGAAACAACTTCTTCCTCCGATTCAACTTGAGAATCTTGTCCCATTAACTTTGACACTAACTCCTTTGCAAACCTTACTGGAATAAGTTGCATGATATTACTGTTTATAATATCTCCTACTGTCATCTTAAAAGATATTTTAACAATCGAATCTGCATTTTTCAATACATCTAACTCGTCTTTTGCTTTTTCAAATGTTATCTCCGTGGATTTTGGAGGCTCAATGTCTATCTTTCTTGAAAACATCTCCGAAAGAGACGTACATGCGGTCCCCATCATCTGGTTCATAGCTTCGCTTACAGCAGATAAATCCATTTCTGTCAGTTCTCTGTTTAAATCAAAAGTTTCTTTTCCTAACATTAGATCAGTTATGATTTTTACATCATCCGTCTTTAATATTAATACATTTGACCCTTCCAGTCCAGTTTTATATTTCACATCTATAGCAACAAAGGGAATTGTATACTCATCGGCAAGAATATTGATATTCTCCACGGAAACTTGGGGTATCGTAATACTTACCCTTTGTTTTAATAAAGTAGATAAAGCAGTTGCCGCCGAACCCATACTGATATTACCAATCTCTCCCAATGCGTCTCTTTCCACTTCACTGATTTCCCCATTTAAATCCGTTAAATTATCTTCCGTTGTTCCTTTTAATAATGCGTCTATCTCTTCTTGAGAAAGCATATCATTAGCCATATATATTTTCACCTTCCTCTATTATCTTATTAATTTTTATTGCCATCTTATTATTTTCAGTTCCAAGTTTACCTAAAAATTTAACAAAGGGACCTATCTTGACCTTTATATTTTCATTATTACTCTTATCAAAACCTATTACATCTCCCTCAGTTAAATTGACAATATCACTGATTTTAACTCTCGTATTTCCCAGTTCGGCTGTTATGGGAACTATCGTATCCAAGATCCTGTCTTTAATTAATTTTTCGTCTTCCTCGGAAACATCCTTTTTGGAAGTCGAAAACCAATATTTTGTGCTAAGTTTATCCAATATAGGCTCTATGACTATATATGGAATACAAACATTTATCATTCCTTCTACCTTTCCCACTTCAATATTCAATGTTATCAAAGCAACAGTTTCGTTAGGAGGTACTATCTGAGCAAACTGAGAATTAGTTTCAATCTTTTCTAAGGACGGTTCCAAATCAATTACATTACTCCATGCTTCCTTAATAAAATCATTTAGTTTTGACATTATTACAGTTAATAACGATAATTCAATTTCCGTAAATCCTCTGGATTCATATTTTCCATCTCCATCTCCTCCCAAGAGTCTGTCAATCATTGTATATACAATATTAGTAGATATATCAATTACTATCTGGCCATCCAAAGGGTTAAAATTAATAATGGTTAAAAAAGCCGGATTGGAAATCGCATTGTTGAATTCACTGTAGGCATATTGATCCACAGTCATAATACCTATCTTAACAGGCGCTCTTAAGTAGCCGGATAGAAAAGTCTGCAATAGCCTACTAAAATTCTCATGGATTATTTCTAAAGTTCTCAATTGATCCTTTGCAATTTTCTGAGGATTTTTAAAATCATACTTTTTAACTTTTTTAGAACCCTTCTCTTCTTTCATATCCTGGACATTTGCTTCACCTGAGCTAATAGCTTGAAGTAGGGCATCTATTTCATTTTGAGACAATACTTCTGGCAATTGTGCTACCTCCCCTACTGAATAATCATTTCATCGAAATAAACATTTGTGATACTTTCGTCATCGAATATTTTTACCAAACTGTTCTTTATTTCCTTCTGAAGATTGGTCAGCCCTTCGCTTCCCTGAAGTTCTTCTTCTGTTTTATTTCTGATTATTTTGTTTATATCATCTTTTATTAAAAATTGTTTATTTTCCAATTCCGTTTTGCTGTCTTCATCGATCAATTCTATTGTCACCTTAAGGCTGAGCACTTTTTTACTGTCTTTTATATTACAATATATACTATCTAAAGATAAATAATATTTCTCAACTTTCTCCTTCTTCTTATTATTTTCAAAAAAAGTAAAGCCCCCTTTATTAAACACATATCCCGCTATTGTCCCGGCAAGTCCAAGTATAATTATAACAACAACTACCACAATTAGTATTACTTTCTTAGTACTCACTTTATCACTCCTTTACTTAGGTTCATTTTTTTGAGAAGACTCTCTGAGTATTACAATATCAACCCTTCTGTTTTTAGCTTTATTTGCTTTAGTATCATTTGGCGCTATGGGTCTGTAATAGCTGTATCCGGATGAAGATATCCTGTTTCCTTCAATATTTTCAACTTCAACTAAATATCTTAATACATTGGTCGCTCTTATTGCAGATAATTCCCAGTTAGTAGGATACTCATTAGAATGTACAATTGGATCCGAATCCGTATGGCCTTCAATTTTAATCTGCATACTTTTAAACTCAGATTTCTTAAGTATCTCCGCTAAATAATGGAGGATATTCCTTGATTTTGGTTTTATATCAGCCTTTCCCGAGTCAAAAAATACACTGTCCTTAAACCTTATAACAAGTCCTCTTTCTTCCAAATCCATCGTAATTTCATCGGAAAGTCCCTTCTCATCAGTATATTCTTCCAAAATATCCCTAATTCTTTCTAACTCATCTTCGTCCAATCCCAAATCTTCAATATTGACATTACTTCCGTTTCCCGAACTTTCACCAGGTCTAAAGGACTGAACCATAGTATCAAACTTTGCTTTATCTACATTGGAAAAAGCATATATTGCCACAAAGAAACAGAGTAAAAGTGTTATCATATCAGCATATGTATTAAGCCAGGAAGATGTATTTACATTATCCGCTTCTCTCTTCTTTCTCATATAACTCCCTCTCTTCTAAGCTGTTCTTGTTCTCTGTAATTTTTTCTCATTTGGGGAGATACAAAGGTCTTCAACTTTTCTTCTATTATCCTTGGGTTTTCTCCGGCCTGTATTGCCAACAATCCTTCTATTATCAGTTCCTTAACCAGCACCTCCTTGTTTCCTACAATTTTCAATTTATTAGCCATCGGTAAAAAAACGACATTTGCTAAAATGGACCCATAATAAGTCGTTACCAACGCTACAGACATTTGAGGTCCTACAGTACTGGGATCACTTAAGGTTCTCAACATGTTTATAAGTCCTACAAGAGTTCCTATCATACCAAAAGCAGGTGCAAAAGTTGCTGCCGACTCCAACATTCTCTGACCTTCAGCATGTCTGTCTTCAAGAAATGTAAGCTCTGTTTCCATTATATTTCTTACCAATTCAGGATCGGTACCATCTACTATCAGCAGAATTCCTTTTTTAAGAAAATCATCATTAATCTTCTCTCCATATTCCTCCAAAGAAAGCAAGCCTTCTTTACGTGCAACGTTGGCAAGATTAATTATCTCTTCTATTATTTTATTAGGGCTGAAGTCCTTTTCTTTAAATGCATTTCTAATTACATTTCCCAAATTTAGAAAACTTTTAAGAGGATAGCTCATAAGAGTGGAAGCCAAAGTACCTCCTAATGTAATTATTATGGATGGAATATTTATATATGAGGCTATAACACCTCCGGATGAGTAAACTCCATATATAGTAAAAAATATTCCTGCAAGAAGTCCCACTACAGTTGCTATATCCAAAATTTATTACACCTCTTTTCCTTGCTCAATTTTATGATAATCATTAATTCTTCCTTTAAAAGCTATAATTTTTTTAATCACTTCATCAATACTTTCAGCGACCACTATTTTTTTCCCCGTAGTAAGAGTTATGACTGTATCAGGAGTTGATTCGATAAATTCAATTAAATCACAATTAACAATAAACTCTTTTCCGTTTAATCTTTTAACTTCTATCATTACATCTTCCACCTTTTTTTGCTGGGCAGCTAAACTGCCCAGCTTTTAATATTATCTTTTCATATTTACAAGTTCCTGAAGCATCTCATCGGAAGTCGTTATAATCCTTGAATTTGCTTGAAATCCTCTTTCAGTAGTAATCATCTCCGTAAACTCCATAGAAATATCTACGTTGGACATCTCCAAAGAACCTGATTTTGTCGACCCATAACCACTGGCGCCAGGTTTCCCTACCTGAGGCTCTCCGGAATTTCTTGTATCCGTAAATAAATTTCCTCCGAGTTTTTGAAGCCCCATGGAGTTATCAAATTTAGCCAAAATCAACTG
>ENA-UOOK01000186-UOOK01000186.1-fermentation-metagenome-genome-assembly--contig:-NODE-186-length-77421-cov-32.510315_pt1 | contig 77421 bp, 75 predicted proteins | sample MGYA00245777_ERZ724023 | MGnify/ENA primary metagenome ERZ724023 (study PRJEB28704, sample SAMN03018312) | fermentation metagenome | biome: anthropogenic terrestrial biome; feature: soil; material...
ATAATGAAAGCTAATATTCCATAAATGGAGGGTGAAAGAATGAGGAGGAAGACTTGGTTAACAGTATTGCTGGTTTCTATTCTGTCCTTATGTTCATTGGCTGGATGTGCCGGCGATAAACAAGAAGGTGAGAAGGAGGCTGCTCCGGAAAAAACTACAGCTTCCATCAAGATTGGCGGATCTAGTACTATGGCTCCCATAATAGCCAAATGTGCGGATAACTTTACCGAGGAATTTAAAACCTGGGATAAAGTTGACGCCGGTTTCCCGGAAGAACCAATCGTAATATTCGTATCCACAGGCGGTTCCGGCTTTGGCCTTAAATCTGCTGTAGATGGGACTTTTGACTTTGGTATGGTAACCAAGGATCTTAATGACGAAGAAAAAGAACAGTTTGCCAATGGCACGATTACTCAACTGGGGTCCGATGTATTGGATATCGGCGTTAATTCTGCCAATCCGGTGGCCAAGGTCAAGCCTAATCTGACAACCGAAGAGCTGGTGGCGATTTTTTCAGGTAAAACAAAAACCTGGAAAGAGCTGGATCCGGCTTTATCTGATCGGCCCATAGTAATTGCTGTTCGCGACTTGGGAGGCGGTGCCAGTGAAGTTTTTGATAAGGCGGTTATGAAGGGAACTCCGATTTCCCCTGAGGCTTTGCAGATTCCTTCTATGGGGGCGCTGGCAGGAAAGATTATGGATAATGCGGATACCATAGGTTATGTCTCCAGCGGTTTGGTGAACCAGAACCCGGATAAAATAATACCTCTTAGTGTGGATGGCATTGCTCCAACGCTGGAAAACATCAGCTCGGGACAATATAAAATTGGTCGGCCTCTGCTGCTGGTCAGCAAGGATAAGCCGGATGATCGGACCCAAAAATTTTTGGATTACCTTCAATCTGATAAGGGGATAGAAGTGGTAGAGGAAATGGGCTATATTCCTGTTAGTCGCTAAAAGGCTATAGTAGTTAAATAACGGGCAGGAACTAACCTGCTCGTTATTTTTCCCTGTCGCTAAGAGAGGTAAAAGATGATAAGCGTAAATCCAGGATCGGAATTAAAGGAGAAAGTAACAAGTTCCATTTTTATAGGCGCAGCCACTATTTCTTCATTACTTTTGCTGGCGATGCTGCTTTTTCTATTACGGGAGAGCTGGCCTATCTGGTCACAGGTAGGCATAACCGGTTTTTTAGGTGGGGCCGTCTGGAGGCCGGTTATCACTCCACCGCAGGTTGGTATTATGCCTATGCTGGTGAGCACTCTATGGGTAGCAGGGGGAGCCTTGCTTATTGCAGCTCCAATGGGTTTTGGCTGTGCAATATTCCTGGCAGAATTTGCTCCGGTCCCGCTGGCAGCCCTCTTACGTCCGGTTTTAAATATGCTTACCGGTATACCTTCAGTCGTATATGGTTTTTTGGGAGCAGCAGTGCTGGTTAAATTCTTTGAGGTGAAATTTGATCTTGGCAGTGGAGAATCTCTTTTTGCCGCTTCTCTTATACTGGCTGTAATGGTACTTCCTTTTATAGTAGTTAATTCCGAAACCGCACTGCGTTCAATAGCTCCGGAATATCGCTATGCCGGTATTGCTCTGGGTGTTTCCCGGCAGTATCTCGTACTAGGTATCCTGCTTCCCCTGGCCCGAAAAGGTATGCTAGGAGCACTGGCGCTGGCCTTCGGACGAGCTATGGGTGAAACCATGGCCGTACTTATGCTGGCTGGTAATACTTTGAAGCTGCCAGTTTCCTGGTTTGCCAAAGGCGAGCCGCTACCAGCCCTGATTGCGCTAGAACTAGGCAGCGCTACTCCTGGTAGCACCCATTATCAGGCTTTATTTGCGGCTGGTTTGGTGCTGGTCTTAATGGTAATAGCAATAAATCTGGGGATAAACCTTCTTCTGCACCGATTGCAAAAAGGGGTGAATTCGGTTTGAAGCAAAGAGCTGTTACTGATGGGCTGCTAATGGGATTTTTTTGGTTGGCGGGTCTGTTTATACTGGTGGTTTTGCTGGCCATAATCGCATATCTTATCTGGCGGGGGGGACCATTTGTAGATAGCGCATTTATAATGGGAAGCCCGGCGGGACTCCCTCTGGGTAGTGAAGGAGGCATATTCCCGGCTATAAAAGGAACCCTGTGGCTGGTTCTGCTGGCTCTGGTTTTATCCATATTGCCAGGCTTGCTGACTGCAGCCTATCTAAGTGAATATGGGCGTGGCGGACGCCTGGCAGATATAATAAATCTTCTGGTGCAAAGCATGGCCGGGGTTCCTTCTATTGTTACCGGTTTGTTTGTTTACGCTCTGGCGGTGGTTAGTCTGGGCTGGGGGATATCGCTCCTGGCCGGGGGATTAGCTCTGGCTATAATGATCTTTCCGGTCATTGTTGTGTCAACCCGGGAAGCTCTGCTGGCAGTGGATGAAAATTACCGATTGGCGGCTGACTCTTTAGGGGTTTCCAGATTCTATACCCTATACCGGATAATTCTTCCCCGAGCGGCTGCGGGTATAATGGCTGGAGTGCTGCTGGCACTGGGTTATGCGGCCGGGGCTACCGCTCCTATCATGGTAACTGCTGCCGCTATTATTGCCAGTTCGTCGGGGGCACTGCTGGAACCGGTCATGGCCTTGCCTTATCATCTATATATCCTGTTTAATGAGCATATATCCATGAATCAGGCCTATGCCACCGCTCTGGTCCTGGTAATTTTACTTCTTTTAATAAATATACTGGCATTGTCGCTGCATAGTCTGCAAGAAAGGATTAATAGCCGATGAATGCGGTTGAAATCATAAATTTTAATACTTATTATGGAAATAAGGCGGTTCTGCAGAATATTAACTTGGGGTTTAAATCTGATTCAATTACTGCCATTGTTGGACCGTCAGGTTGCGGCAAGACCACTTTATTGCGCAGTATTAACCGCACTGCTGAGATGGAGAGGGGGTTTAAGAGCCAGGGAGACATAAGAGTATTAGGAAAGTCGGTTCAGGAGGTCAAGAATGTATCTGCTATACGCCGGCAGGTAGGCATGGTTTACCAGACTCCGGTAGTTTTGCCATTGAGTATAAAGGAAAATGTGCTTTTTGGTCCCAGGTATTACGGTGTAAAGAACCGCCTCGAGATGGAATCTATAGTGGAAAACTGTTTGCGGCAGGTAGCTCTCTGGAATGAAGTAAAAGACCGCCTTAAGCGACCTGCAGCCCAGTTATCGGGTGGCCAGAAGCAGCGTCTGGCTATAGCGCGGGCACTGGCAGTGGAGCCCCAGGTACTCTTACTGGATGAGCCTTGTTCCAGCCTGGATCCTGCTGCCACTGGGCTGATTGAAGAGTTGTTAACCCAATTGACCAAGGACCTGTGTATAATAATTGTTACCCATAATCTCTTTCAGGCCCGCCGTATAGCTGATGAAACCGTGTTTATGCTGGAGGGGGAGGTGGTAGAAAAGGGATTTACCAATATACTCTTTACCTCACCCGCTAATGAAAAAACCCGGGGATTCATTTCCGGGTTATTCGGATAGAATTAGTTTTACCATGGTCAACCTTCCTCCCGTATTCATGCCCAGGTCAGAATGACTTTCTGCGGTTACTGGTCTCAGGGAAGCTTTATATCTGCCTATCAATACTTCTTGTCGGTGGCTGTCATAGCAATGGCCCTTTATTTTGGGCGGGATTCACCAAACCGGATTGTTCCAAAAAGCCGCCGGTTTTTTGGAAATTCAATTATGAAGGGAGCAGTAATTAATGGATTTTCTTATGCAGCGTTTCTGGCATACCTCAGTTGTTCGGAACGATGAGCATTACCTGACGGCAAAAACCGTCTATATGGATTGTCGGCTGGAATGTCTGGCGGGGATGGAGGTAGAAGTTGATACTCTTAAAATTAAGAAAGCTTGGGTAGACCGGTTGGGCAGGCCGGGGAAAATGGCTGAGAGCCGGGAATATATTGAAGGATTGAAGGGCGTGGAAGCCTACCTGGGCGGCGGCGCGCGGTTAAGGCAGGCACTGCAGGTGGTCAAGGAGGAGCTTGAGCGTTCGCTGTTTAATGATTTGGTAATTGGGATAGTGCAGGCGGAAACCTTCCTCTACCGGGAAAGAGGTTATGACAGCGCTGATGATTACAACCGGGCCTGGGAAGATTTTTACCTTGGTTCCTGCCGCTATTACAGCAACTTGGATCGGATTAAAACTTCCTGGGGAAATTACGTCGGTTTATCGGGGCGGGTAGAGAACCTCTTCGACCGCTGCAAGAGCCAGCAACTGTATCGAGATTATAAGGGTTATTACATTATTAACGGGAGCTTGATTGACTCTTTTCACCAGGTTAACACCAGTTTGGAATTGGATGAAAATATGAAAGTGACGGCGGCATATGGGCAGTTGCTTCGGGTTCCGGATGAAGTCTGCCGGGAATCAACTAGCCGGATGGAAAATATTAAGGGGCTGCTGCTGCCGGGCATGCCCAAAAAAGAACTGGCCCACCGGCTGGGAGCGGGACAAGGATGCGTACATCTAATTGATTTGGTGTACGACGGTGTAAAAACCCTGGAGCTATACTTAAGGCAATGATTTGCAGGCCTTTTTATATATTGGTGTATTTTATCATCCGGGTATTTAAAATATAGTTGCTGATATTGGACTCTAAATAGATTTTCTGGCCTTTTTTCTGGCTCTGATTAGTTTTCCCACAGTCTGATTTACCTCTGCTTTTTACTCTTGACCTATGAAAAAATAATTTGTTATATTTGTACTATGGCAAATAGTACAAAAAGAAGGTGGTCGCTTGTGGCTTGACATAAATCCGCGTTCCAGTATTCCCATCTACCAGCAGATGGTGGATGGGATAAAGGAGGCGGTGGCTCGGGGAATAATGGTTCCCGGGGAGCGCATGCCCACGGTTCGTGAACTGGCTTCCGAATTGTCCCTGAACCCCAATACCATTGCCAAGGCCTATCAAAAATTGGAACAGGAAGGGATAATAGTCACCATGCGTTCCCGGGGAACCTTTGTCGCGGGACGTTCGACTGTACGCGACAGGGAAGGGGCCAAGAAACAAGTAGCTGCTCTAATGGAAAAGGTAATGGTGGAAGCCTATCACCTGGGATTAAATCGGGAAGATCTCATACAGCTTTTTGAAGCTAGTTTAGATGAGTGGGAAAAAGGGGAGGGGAATAATCATGGATTTGGCTATAGAGACGCAGGCGCTGAGTAAATCCTTTGACGGAGTTAAGGCTATTGACGAGTTGTACCTGGCGGTTCCCGCCGGTTCTATTTTTGGATTGATTGGTCCCAATGGAGCAGGTAAATCAACTTTGATCCAGATGCTGACCGGCATAATCCGCCCGGATAGCGGAGAAGGGTTTATCCTGGGGCAGAGTATCCGGGAAAAGAATGGCAGCATAAGAAACCGGGTGGGTTATGTGCCTGATGTGCCGGTGATGTATCCGGGTTTTACGGTAGCGGAGATGTATCGTCTGGGCAATAAATTATACCCCTTCTGGGATTGGGAGCGCTGCCGGGAACTGCATCAGGGTTTCCATTTGGCCGAAGGCCAACGGATACGTAACCTTTCCCGGGGGCAAAAGGTCCGGGTGGCTCTGGTTATGGCCCTGGCTCTGCGGCCTCACCTGCTGCTGCTGGATGAACCTACTGCCGGCCTTGATCCGGTAGTACGACGTGCTTTTCTCCAGACTATTATTGAAGAAGTTGCCGGCCAGGGAACTACTGTGTTTTACTCCTCCCATAATCTTAGCGACCTGGAACAGAGCGCAGACCATATCGCCACCCTATACCGGGGACGGATGTTATTCAGCCGTACCCTGGATGAGTTAAAGGAATCGGTCCACCGTCTGCAGTTGATTTTCTCCGGAGAACCTCCGGAAGATGCCGTTAGATCATTGCCGGGCATTGTGGAGTGGCAGAAGAGCGGAAGGGTTATGACCATCACTGTAACCGGTCGCCTGGATAGTATTTGCCCTGGGTTAGCGCTGCTGGAGCCGGAATTGGTTAAGGAATTGAATCTTGACCTGGAGAGTATTTTCATAGCTTTCATGAGATCAGAGGGCTACTATTTGGGAAGTGAGAAATGGGAAGTAGGAAGTGAGAAGGGGAAAGACGGAAGTGCTAAAGAGGATGCGGAGCAATGAGAGGCTTCATTCTGAGTCGGCCTTGCCCATGCGAAAATACCTGCAGAGGAGTGGTGAGATGAGGATAATGCGAGGTCTGTTGTGGAAAGAGTGGCGACAGTACGGCTGGACTTTCGGGCTGGCTTTTATAGTCATCAGCCTGGAGCCGGTTTTGGTCCCGATAAGCTATTGGCTATACCGGGTGGGGAACAGAGATGCCTGGTCATATGGGATCAAGGCTATCCTGGCGCCAGGCCTTTCGACTACCGAAACTACCGCTATGATCGTGGCGGTGCTGCTGGCAGCGCTGATGCTGGCCGGAGAGCGGGGCAGCGGGCTTAATTATCTGGTAAGTACCCCGGTAAGCCGACGGCAAATCATAGTGGCCAAGTCTATCAGCGGCAGTCTGGCCCTTACCGTCATAATGGCTGCCATAACTCTGTTTCTGCTGGTGGCAGGGCATCTGTTGCCGGCCCAGTACAGTAACCAGGAGGTGCTGCCCTGGGCGCTTGTGACTACTGCTGCTCTACTTTGCCTGTTCAGCCTGGCCCTGCTGATGGCCTCCTTATCCCGGGGAGTTCTTTCGGCGGCTCTTTTTACCGCTATTATTATGGCTCTCCCCTGGATGCTGACCAGCCAAATACTATACGTAATGCAGCAGTTTTACCAGGTATCCGCTACCTTGGAGCTTAAGGCTCGCTATATAGTAACCTATCTATTTATTCCCGACTACATAAGCCGGGACGGACGTTACATCTGGGACAGCAACGGTAATATGGTTATTGACCGGATAACCCCCGATTATCCGCTGGAGACTGCCCTTCTGCTGCTGGCGGCGCTATGCTTTCTGGGGCTCGCCATTAAGATTTTTGAAAAGAATCCCCTGGAACGTCAGGGTGAGCTATTGCTTTTCGGCAACTTCAAGCAAATCGGGCTGCTGTTTTTCTCATTCCTGGGAGCCATGGCATGGGCCGAGGATGTGGGCACGTCATTATTATCATTTTTCGGTTATTTCTTGGTTATGTGGCTGGGAATATACCTGGCTATGGTTCTGGTAGTGTGGATAGTGGGCTGGGTGCTTCAGAACCGCTGAAAATGTGGAGGGTATCTCACCTGATGAAGGCCAACCTCCTGCAAAACCCATGGGCGATGATGTTATTGCGATATGGTCAAAGCAGGCACAGAAAATTGATAACTATAATAGTCCTGATTTCATAAGATGTAACAAGGACTATTATGGAGGTGAACCTATGGCTGATGATTTTGTTCTGGGCAGTCGGGTTTTAAGGCGGGGCGACGCCGGCAGCGATGTGGAATTGACCCAGAATTTGCTTAAAGTACTGCCGGAGCCGATGGGTACCCAGATCAGTATGGCGGAAAAAGGGTTGTTTGGTCAGGAGACGGAAATGGCAGTCAAGAAGTTTCAGAAGTATTTTGGTTTGGCTGTCAATGGTGAAGTAGGAAAGAAAACCTTTCTTTTTTTGGGGATACCGACAGGATCTTACCTTCCTTCTGGCGCTTCCTTATTCGGAGCTCGCACTTTGCAGCGCGGCTCCTTCGGTTATGATGTCTGGGTGCTGCAAAACCGCCTGGCTACGACCGCCAAAAAATTTGCCCAGGCTCTGGGCGGACCGGCGGATAAAAGTTTTGGCTCCAGAACTGAGACGGCGGTAAAAACGTTTCAACAGGATGTACACCTGACGGCCGATGGGGTCGTGGGCCCCAAAACTTTTTTCCAGTTATATAACTTTGCCGGTATGGGAGCCAGGAAACTGCAGAGAAATCGCGGGGATCGTAATCGGGGTTATGATGTTTACTGGTTGCAGCGCAGTCTTAAGGATCAGGGTTATTATGAAGGCAAACTGGACGCTATCTTTGGCCCGCTTACGGAAGAGGCGGTAAAAAAGCTGCAGACTGCGGTGGGGATAAAAGTTGACGGCGTTGTGGGCGCCCAGACTTTTTATCATCTGGCCAGTTTCTGATGTTGACCGGGAGCAAAAAAATCGCGGTTACTAAAATATGTAGCCGCGACTTTTTAAAACCTGAATTTAAATAAGGCTCCTGGCAGATCCCGGGTTTCACCATTTATTCCAGCGCACTATTTCCTCCAGAGAACGGCGGGGAGGCAAGGGTGGATTTGCCGCAGCTTTGCCTAATGGTATCAGGGAAACGACCCGGAAATCATCGGGCAGAGCCAGCAATTCTTTTACGGCGGCTTCCTTAAAAGCCCCCACCCAGCAACTGCCATAGCCTAGGGCACAGGCAGCCAGCAGCATATTCTGGGTAGCATTGGCGGCGTCCAGGCGAGTATAATAATTGCGGCCCGTATCTCCAAATTTAGATGAACGCTCCGGGTCAACACAGACCACGATAACCACGGGCGCCTGGGCTATCAGGTCCTGACCCAGGGCAGCCTTATGTAACTGCGACTTTACCTGTGGGTCTTTAACCACAATAAAATAGCACGGTTGTAGATTACCGGCCGAGGGAGCCAACCGTCCTGCCTCCAATATTTTCATAATATCCGCATCATTGACAGGGTCGCTTTTATAGTGCCTTATACTGCGTCTTTGGTTGATAACTTCAAAACAATCCAATCTGCATCCCTCCTAGTCCAATATTTTAACTAAATTATAGCAGAGTTTAGTTTATATAGCATGAGCCAGCTCTCCGGGGAAGGAATTTAAAGCTACTGCGAGCCGGATGAGGACTGACTTTGGGACAGCTTTTTTTCCAGAGCCTTAAAATTATTTATGGCAATTTCACCCTTGATAGCTACCAGGTTGATCTCCTGACTGCTGATAGCATCTTTCAGATCCCGCAGGGAAAAGTCTGTTCGCTGGGCCAGCATTTTATCCTGCTTGCCTGCCCGGGGCAGCAGCATTGACCAGGGATCTTCAATGGCAGCAATTTTTTCACTGGCAGTGTCCCACTTTTCACGGCCGGCTTCAGCTATGGCGGCCATAACTCCATACTGTACCTGATAGAATTCGGCAGGTAAAGGCATAGCATATATTCTGGCCAGTTCACCATACTGTCCATAAAGATCTATAGCAGCCGTTAGGCTTTCTTCCAAGTGCTGCCTGCTGACAGCAAGGGTTAAGTTGTCCAGGACTTGTTCAAAACCATCCCGTGAGCTGGGAGGCAACCCTGCTTCGGCAGCTTGCGGTTCCAGCATGTTCCAATTGCGATGGAGATTTTTAAGACTTTGCATTTCCTTCTGCCATGCGGCGATTCCCTTTTGCTCTCCGGCCTGGGATGGCTGCTGACCACCTTGCTGGCTTGACTGAGATTGGCTGCCGCCTTCCGAAGATCCGCTGCCGCTCTTGCTCCCCTGGGAGCTGTCACCCTGGCTGCCTGATCCGCTTCCTTTACCTTGATTCTGTCCGCCTTGCTCTCCCCCCGAAGAAGCCTGCTCCAGGGCAGGAACCTTTTGTATTTTAACCTTGCGGTCCAACTCGGTAATAATAGCGGTAATGTCTTTAAGAATATCCTCAGCGGCAGTGGGGGCTTTTGGTTTTTGGCCGCTATTGGAGGATTGCGGTTTCTGGGATGCGGACTGTTTCTGTCCGCAACCGGCAGGAATCAGTGTAATAGTCAACAGTATGGCCAGCATGATAAAAGCAGTCTTTCTCCGGGGCAATTCAATCACCTCAATACTTATTTACCGCCATAGGTTATGCCAAAACCCAAATGGGCTTTCAAGTTTATAGTTTCCTTAAAAGCCATTTTACATGCGGCTGGCCGATAAAAATATTGCTCTCGGAGGGTTTGGTGCTGGGCCCTAGACCCCGGCCACACCACCGGACACGATGAAAGTCATAAGATCTGAGCTGGCGGTGTCCAGGGGATGTACCTGATCCCGGGGAAAGACCAGTAATTGTCCGGCGAAGTTATATGACTGCGGTACATAGACCGATAGGTATTCGTCCAGTCCAAACTTATCCAGCGAGTCGCAGGTAATGAACCCCAGTACATGAGCGCTGCTATCTGATCCCAGTTTGACCAGTACCGGGCGATTAAAGCTTTTTTTCTCACCGGCAAAGGCATTGAGCAGATCCTTGATGGAACCATAGAGGATTTTGACCAGAGGAAGACGGCTCATAAGGCCATCAAACAGCAGCAGCAGCTTTTTGGTAAGAAAGTTGGAAACCAGGAACCCGGTCAGCGTAATAATTATTATAGTAGCCAGGAACCCTACTCCGGGAATAACGCCAATTCCAGGAAGGGGGATTTTAAGCAGGCCGTCAATCTTAACAAAAAGAATATAGACCACATAAAGGGTTGCTACAATAGGAACCATGAAGAGCAGTCCGTTCAGAAAATAGTTGGCCAATCTTTTCATGCCCATTCCTCCTTAGCCAGCAGGGGTAAAAAGGGTGAGAAATTTTAAAGCTTATCAGCGATAGAGCTGAAAAGCCATACGGCTAAAATGCCAATTAACAGGAATCCTATCCCTACGGCTACGCCAAGTTTATTGTCGGTCAGGAATACTTTTATTTTCTGCACCACATTATCACCCTGCATATATCAAGATTATACACGCAAATAATTCTTCATATTCCAAAATTATTCCTGCTGAAATACAGGTCCGGAATATTTATGCATCCAAACTCCACGTTATAACTAGCTTACTATTTTCATAGGCGGTTGTGGCCCCGCGGCCATGGACGGTTAAAGAGAAGAATTCTGGTAGTTTATAAAGATTGAGACTAACTCCGGGTCAAACTGGCTATTGGCACAGCGTGCTATTTCCTCTATGGCTTCTTCATGGCTTATTTTTGATTGGTAGGGGCGTCCGTTTACCATAACATCATAGGCATCGGCGATACTGAGTATACGGGCATTGAGCAGTATATTCCTGCCCTTTTGCCCCAGCGGATAGCCCTGACCATCCCAGCGCTCGTGGTGCATTAAAATGGCTTCGGCTATGGGCGATAATTCAGGAGAGGAGAGGGCAATGCGGTATCCTATTTCAGGATGTTTTTTCATGGTTTCCCATTCATCAGAAGTAAGACGGTCAGGTTTGTCCAGGATATTGTTAGGAATAGCGATCTTGCCTATATCATGAAGAGCAGCGAGCAGAGTCAGGTTATCAAGCTCATTTTGGGGCAGATTCAATACCTGCCCGATATTAACCACAATTCTTCTTAATCTGCGGGTATGTTCTCTGGTTTCGTGACTCTTCATCCAAAGGGTTTTTTCCAGTGAAACTATAAAACTGCTGCGGTTACTTTTGCTTTCCAGGAGTTTATTGCGGTACATCCTGTCTTCAGCTTCCTTAATGACATCCGGCATATTTTGCCAGGTATATTCTTTAGTTGCCACTCCCAGGGAAATACTTATTTGCAGAGGGTAACTTCCGGCTTTACGGCAGCTGCTTTTGATGCGGTGGTATAATTGAAGCGCGTATTCTTCACTGGTTCGGGGAAGCAGGATGGCGAATTCATCTCCCCCCCAGCGCGAGATTATATCTTGTTCCCGGCAGGAATCCTTTAAAAGGCGGGCTACCTTGATCAGGAGCTCATCCCCGTCCTGGTGGCCAAAAGCGTCGTTTACCAATTTTAAGCCGTTGACGTCCCCGATAATTATACTCAAAGGCAACTGACTGCCGGTGTCCAGGCTTTTTAATTGCTTCTCAAAAAAAGCCCGGTTATAAAGACCGGTCAACTTGTCATAAAAGCTTAAATAGCGAACCCTCTCCTGATCCTGCTTTTGCCTGGTAATATCCCGGACTGACTCAATAGCCCCTGTCTTCTTGCCTTCTTTATCGTAAAGCGGAGATGCGATAGCATAGAGTATGGCCCCGTTACGACCAATAAGCGGACAGAATGTTTCGGCAGCCAGGGTCTCCTCGCCAATTTGTTCTATCTGTTCATATCTTGAACATAATAGCTTTTCATCTGGAGTCAGTACCATATCAAGCATAGTGGGACGGGAGAATCCGTAGAAGGGTATGGCATATTCATAGCGGCCTTTTCCCAGCATATCTGCAGCTTTGACTCCGGTTAGATCCTCCATGGCCCGATTCCACGCAATTATTCTGCCATCCTGATCTACTACGGTGGTGGGATCGGGCAGAAAACTGATTATATTATCCAGTAATTGAAGGGATTTGTGCAGAGCCTCTTCTGCCTGTTTGCGTTCAGTGATGTCATAAAGAACAGTCATAACCGCCGGTTTACCCTGATATTCAAAATAACGGGAAAAATTATCTACCCAGAGTTCAGGGTTCTTGGGGGTGCGGACCTTGAACTCGTAGCGGCATGGAGGGTTTAGACCTTGCTGCCGCGCCCGGGTTCTCGTCCGCACCATTTCCCGAAATTCCGGGTCAATCAAATCCCAGCAATTTATATCCAGCAGTTGTTCCCGGGAAAATCCGCTGAGTTCCAGCAGACTGGAATTTACCCACACCAGTTTATCATCCTGAAAGATATGAATTGAGGCCGGTACAGTTTCCACCAACTGACGGAAATCAAGCTCGCTTTTATCGGAGAATGAAGAGGTTCCCTGACCTTCCGCCGCCGGTTTTTTGCTATTTTCCATATGCTCACCCCGTTTAAATGAGAAGTACATATCGGCATTCTTAGCAGGATCAGTGCTTTAGGTTGCATCCATTATCAGCATAACTAATAAATTCCCTATATTGTAGCAATACCCTTCATAATACGATTAATTTTACGATTAATCGCCATCATGGAACTAATTACCTTTGCGGTTTCTTTTGTTGTCATACATTCTGGCGTCAGCTATATTGATGGCTTCCAGCAAACGGGGGGCATCAAGGGGACAGGTAGCTACCCCGAAATCGGCAAAAATATCTATATCTACTCCGGCAGGCCGTTGCCGGCTGATTTCCTGGTTGACCCGGTCAAGAGCTTTTTGGGCCTGCTGCAGCGAAGTGTCGGGGAACAGCACAATAAACTCGTCTCCTCCGTAACGTCCTGCTAAGTCAATGGAGCGAATCGTCTTCAGTATAGCATTGGCCGTGGCCTTTAGTACTTCATCCCCAACGGCATGACCGAAGCGGTCGTTTATTAGCTTGAAATTCCCTAAATCCAATATAGCTACACTGGCCTTGCCTCCGTGGCGCTTGATTTTTTCGTCTTCTTCTTCAATCCGCTTCATTAAATAACGCCGGTTCCACACGCCGGTTAGCGGGTCAATCAGAGCCTCCTGCTCTATGCGGGTGATCAGGTTGTTGAGTTCCCAGAATACCGCCAGGTAACTGCCGATAATAAGAGCAAACTCTATATCCTGGTTAGTAAAGGGATGATTTTGGGCCAGACAGAATATTCCATGAATTTCATCGCGAAACCCTATAGGGCTCAAAAACTGGTGGCATCGTCCTGATTCGGGTTCAATTATTTTCATGGTTTTGGCCGTTGCTGTCTGCTGCAGCAAATCAAGGCTGAATATTTTAGTACCTGCTTCCGCTTCTGTATAATGATTCTGTACCAGCAACTCGAAATCATAGCCCTGCTCACCTGCAACGGTGCGATATATAGCGGTGGAACAAAAGTCCATTTCCGCCAGCATGTCGGTGATGAGACGGGAAATCATGCCGACATCCCGCTCCAGCAGGCTCTTGTTGACCAGCTCATGCAGAGCCCGCAGGCGGGTGGCTTCCTGATTAAGTTTATTTTTGGCATCCATTTCTTCCAGATGCAGAGCGATATGCGAGGCCAGCATGTTCATCAGTTCGAAATCAAGTTGGCTGAAGGCGTTCCTTTCTATATGGTCTATAGCGACCAGTCCCCATTTAAAGTTCTTATAAATAATGGGGACAATAATAATCGACTGGATTTCACTATGATAACAGTCCATAGCGCTCACTTCGGCCTGGACATTACCGCTGTAAAAGGACTTGCCAGTGGATAGAACCTGTTCCAGTATGCTTCCTTTGCGGCTCAGTATGGATTCCAGATTACGGGAAGGGGGGTCTCCGGCAATCTCCTTGATGGTATAGGATGCAGCCTCTTTGGACTCCCGCACCGCAATCATAAAGTTACGGTAATTTATAATAAAAGGTAATGAGCGGCTTATCACCATAAAATCATCGGCGAAAGACCAGGATTCACTAAGATAGCGGAATATATTGAATAAATCCTTCTGGCCGTTGGATAGCTTCTCCATTTTGGCTTTTTGCAGCCGTTGCTCTTTATTGGCCGAACGAAGTTGGGTCAATAGTCGCTGAGCAGGCCGATAAAGAAAAAAATAAATCAAGAGCAGGATAATAATCAGAAACAATACTATAATCAATATGCCGGGAAGCGATTTGCAGGCTGTAGAATTATCGGGGGCGAGAAACAGCAGGGAACTGATTTTAAGCCTATCGCTATAAGAAGTGTGATTATTATGGACGAAGAGATGATGGGTGTTAAATTCCGGGCGAACAGAAATGCCGGCTTTATCCGTAAGACTGAATTCAGCCATAACCGGTGAAGGGGCATGAGCTGCTGTCAGCAGTGACAAGGCTAATAACAGTATTGTTCCCGCCCGTGCCGCCTGAATTTTATTGAATAATTCTTTCAGAATTATATCCCTCCTGAAGGTTATTTTTTCAAGGAGTAGTATACAGGCTTACTTAAAACGGAACTGATATAAAACCTTACCTTAAATAATTTATTCTAAACCTGATGACCTTTTTCCTGCCTGTTGAGATAATATATACAACAATTGCCGGTAAGATGCTGATTTTAATCCATTGTTCAATAACGGTAAAAACAAAAACGGAGTAGCGGGACAGAACTTTTTGCGGTAATCTCTTATAAGATCAATAGATGGAGAAGGTATGAAATCATGACTAGACGCGAGGTTATTTCCATTGCTTTTGTAGTTGGCCTGCTGATCAGTAATATCCTGGCGGTAAAGCTGACTGTGATTGGCTCCGTGGTGCTGCCGGCCGCGGTTATCATTTATCCGTTCTGTTTTATGCTGGGTGATATCATTACCGAGGTGTGGGGCTATCGCTATGCCCGCCAGGTGATTATAATAGGCTTCGGCGCCAATTTAATCATGGCCGTTTTCACCAGCTTGGGGGGGGTGCTGCCGGCGGCGCCGGTATGGCCTTATCAAGATGCCTATATGGCCGTATTTGCTATGGTACCCCGGATAATGGCTGCCAGTTTTATAGCGTATTTGCTGGGGGAACTGGTTAACAGCTATACCCTGGAGAAAATAAAATCCTGGACCGGAGCCCGGCTGCTCTTCGTAAGGACCATAGGCTCCTCAATAATAGGACAGCTGCTTGATACTGCAGTATTCATTACTATTGCTTTTTATGGTACTGTTCCCAACCAGGTGCTTTTAATTATGCTGCTGAGCCAGTATCTTTTCAAGATAGGTCTGGAAGCCCTGGCCGGCACCCCGCTGGCTTACCTGATGGTCAAATGGGCCCGGACTTGCTGATAATTTAAAATAGCATAGTTGTCCTCCCTGCTTCTTAAGAGGCAGGCAGGACAACTATTTTTTATCAGGTCACCGACGGGCAAGGTTCTAAAAATATAGAATATTAGTCCTCTGTCCCGCTTTTGCTCCTGTTCGTCTATACTGGCGGCGGATTAACCGAAAAAGGTACCGTATTCCTGCGGGAAGGGGTGACCGGTGTGGCTGAAGTCATGCAGCAGTCCCGTGCCGGCAGGGTAATTATAGCTTCACGGAGCTGGGCGATAGCATTGCTTAATTGTCCCAGTTTGGCCTCCAGCCGGATTAAAAGGTACGCTGAAACTGCAATCGGAAAGCCCATATTGCCGATAAGGTTAAGCCAATCTTCCACAGCTGACACTTCCTTTCACCAATATCCATCCGTTGGATAAGAAAAAGCAAGCGGGCAGGATTACTGCCCGCAAGAAGGATGAATTTAAACCAGGTCGATTTCTTCAACGTCTTTGGTTACTATCCGAGCCGCAATTTTCCCGGTAAGTTCCCCGCCATTGCTGTTGAATATATTTTTCGCGATGATATTGCTCATGGCGGTGGAAATATCGGCGGCGTTAAGATCCTGGCGGGCGTCATATACCCGCAAACGCTGGGTGCGGTTAAGTTCAGTGGCAAAATCCATTTCCACAGTTCTCTGCATAGACATACGGTTTCCTCCTTTCTGTAAAATTTGCCGGGCCGCAAGTCTACTGGTTCGTGATTTCCACGGTATCCCGCCGCTGCACGGAAAGACTGATTTTATCCTGCAGACTGAGCAGTTCCTGGGCTACCGCGAAGAGATCCTCGTTGGCGGCATCCGGTTTTACTTTGGTAAATGCCCGGTTTTTGCTGAGTTGCTGACCTGAGGCGCCGATTCCGTTATCCAGTACCAGAACCAGGTCAGTGGCGATAGCGTTTCCAGTTATAGCCATGTTCCCACACCTCCTTTATTTTTTTCCACCCGGTTTAGACCGGGCTTCTGGCTATTATTTTAGACAGGGGGCATAGAAAAGGGTAATGGCGGGGATTGAAGAAGCGGTATGAAGCTGGAGGAGAATAATAGAAACCTGTAAATTGCCGGACTCGCTTTCTGCAATAATGACCGCTGCCAGGGCAGGAAGTTGATAACTATAAATTTAGGCGCAAAAGTTCAGGGAGGATTTTGCCGCCTTAAAGTATAAGATAATAGCTAAGAAAAGCTTGGGGGGTGAAAAAGATGCATAACGATATACTGGAACGGGCCGTATCTGTGCTGGCCAGTTCCCATAATACGGTGGTGGTAACCGGCGCCGGCATCAGCACCGAAGCGGGCATACCCGACTTCCGGGGGGAAAAGGGGATTTATCGGACCCTGGGCGAGGAACGGGTAATGAGTATAATAAATATCAATACCTTTCACCGAGACCCGGAAAAATTCTATGAGTTCTATCGCCGCTATTTTATTTTTTCGCCGGCAGAGCCCAGCTTGGCCCACAAAATGCTGGCCGCCATGGAGAAGAAGGGAAGAGTTAAAGCGGTTGTTACCCAAAACATTGATGGTCTGCATGAAAAGGCGGGCAGCAAAAATGTCGTCCCGGTACACGGTAATGCCGACCGCTTCGTCTGTACCCGCACCAGGTGCGGTAAGTATTACAGCGGCGACCAGGTGCGGGAGATGAAGGCAACCGTCCCGCAATGCCCGCAATGTGGCGGAATACTGAAACCTGACGTGGTGCTCTTCGGGGAACCTATTCAAAATTATGTCGATGCCCGGGAACGGATAATGGCAGCCCGGGTACTGATGGTAATCGGATCCTCGCTGACGGTCTACCCTCTGGCCGGATTTGTCAAAGAATTCAGTACCTTCTATCAGGACCTGATTATTATCAATAAAGGACCTACCCACATGGATCATGCCGCTCTGGTCAAGATTGAAGTAGGCCCATCCAGTACCGGCGAAATACTTCAGGAAATTGACCGGCGGATGGATTAGCCGGGAAACAGGCATCCCCTTAATTGCCGGCTAAGAGCTCTTGGTATATCGCCTCATAGGCATTGAGCTCTTGGGGCAGTGAATACTTTCGCGCCACCAGGCGGCGTGCATTTTCTCCCATCTGCCGGCATAACCGCCGGTTAGTTATCAAGGTACGGGCCGCTGCGGTCATATCCGCCTGGTTTCGGACATAATAACCTTCCCGGCCGTTTTCAATAATGTTCAGATTACCCGGCACAGCTGTGAGCAGGCAGGGTTTACCCAGACTCATAGCCTCCAGGGCCGCCTGGGGCTGTCCTTCACTGTGAGAAGTGTTTAAGACCACATCGGCCCGCGCCATCATGGTGTACATCTGGTCATGAGGAAATTCGCCGGGATATATTACCCAGGGCAGGCTTTGGATGCGCTTTTGAATAGAGTCACTGTATTCCCGGTCAATAACAGCGCCGAGAATCAATAAGCGCAGATCAGAAAATTCGGGCTGCAGTTTTTCCAGGGCGTCAATAGCAAATTCCAGGTTCTTGACTGGTCTCAAGCCGCTGGGCAGGATGAATACAAAGTCATTATCTTTTAAGCCTAATTGGCTGCGCCCCGGACCTGCGTTTTTTTCCAGGGATACTCCCTGGGGAATGGTTATCAATTTTGCCGCCTGATCAGGGTAAAGCCGCTGAAATACGGCCCTGAAATAATCATCAAAAATAACGATATATTTAACCGTATTTAAAGTTGCTGTTATTCCCGGTTTAGAACCTGACTGGATATCATAATTTACATCCGTACCGGTAGTAGTCAGGAGCAGCGGAAGTTGTGCCATGTCGGGAAAAACAGATAATACCCGGCTGAAATAAGTTATATTCAGTCCGTGAATCAAGTCATAGCGCTTCTCCTGCAAAGCCCGGCCCAGTATGTATTGCCAGTCGTCCGATTCCAGAGACAGCAGGTCTATGGCCCATCCCCGCTGGCGCAGGCCGGTTTGCAGCCTTTCACTGGTAAGCTTGTTTCCCCGCGAATTTTTATGAAAAGGAGTTATCATAAGAATGGTGGAATTTTTAAGATCTGATGCCATGAATGAAATCTATCTCCTGTACTGAATATTTTATAAGCTGAAAGGCTTCGCAGTAATCACTTTTCCCGGTCATTATCCCCCGATAACGGTTAAGCCCTTTAACTGCTTCATCGTAGCGGTAATATTGCAGTTGCGAATGATGTTTTTGTATAGCTGTCAGCTTCCGGTCGATAAATGCGCTGATATCTTCGATGTAAGTTATTTCTTCAATGGGAGTCCACACTTCATAACCCAGAATAGTTTCTACCGACCATGGTTCGCGGCCGCATTCGGGAAAAAATGGTTCTCCCGCCCTTTTACAAGCTTCCCGCAGCAGGTGGTGAGTCTCTCTATGATCCCGGCAGCCGTCGCGCTCATGGGGAATATATACGGTGTGGGGTTTTATTGCCCGGATGAGGCTGGTAATCCGGATAAGGTTTTCACGGTTAAATTCGATATAACCATCGGCAATTTTTAAAAAGTTCAGGTTATTTACTCCCAGCAGAGCAGCTGCCTGGCGCGCTTCCGTTTCTCTTAGGGCCGCCAATTCGTCTTTGTCATATTCTATTCCCCCGGCATCGCCTGAAGTCAGGTATACTATAGTAACCTCATTACCGGCCTGGCAATGCTTGGCTATACTGCCTCCGCAAGCTATAATATCGTCATCCGGGTGGGGCGCTGCCACCAGAATCTGCTTCATTTAAGCACCTGCCTTCCATTGACTTTGTCTAAAATGTTAACATAAATAGCGGCGTCTTAATATAAGCTGATGACTTACTCTATATAATTCCCGGGGCCCGGCAACGGTTCCGAGGAAAACCATGTTTAAAATCAATAAAAAATGGTTTACCGGTCGGTAAACCATTAAAGATTAAAAAAAGGAGGAAGAGCAATTAGTCCATGGGGCCGCCTTCCCAATATTGTCTGATTTTACGCAGGGCATAACCACCAAAAAAAAGGCCGTTGATAAAAGCCAATGGTATTGCCATGGCCCCGAAGTAGTGGAACTTTTGATTTAAATCTTCTTTACCGTCAGTGGTACGATACCTGGTCATTTTTATCCCTCCTTCTATATTCTATTTTTAACCTAAACCAAGCTGAATATATCAGGATAACATTTCAATTTTTTTTGAGCATGGAGGGAAAGACTTTTATACACAATAAATAAACCAAAGTTCCGCCAATGGTTAAAATCAACAATAAAGTCAATATTTTAATCAACATACACATCACCACTTATAGTCTGCGATAAGAAAACGGATTTTATTCAGTTGTGGGCATTGGCGTCAGTTAAAATTTTACAATTTTTGAGAAAATGCCCCGGGAAAGTAAGGGGAGTAACCGGACTAGCCTTTAAGGCTTTCAATTTCAGCCTGGCCCAGAGATCTGGTAATCAAGATAGTGGAGAGCTTAGACAAATCTACTTCATGCACATGGGCCAGTCTTTTTTTCCTGGCATTGAAAACTATCCTGACTATGGGCCGGGCAGGATATTCGCGGTTAACGTCGACTACTATGCCTATGTCGCCGGTACTTAGCTCTACTACGGTACCGATGGGATAGATGGCGACGTTGGAGATAAGCGCTGTGACACAGACCGGATCCAGATAAATTCCGGACATCCGTTTTAAAATGGTCAAGGCCTGATTGAGTGAATAAGAAGGACGATAAGGCCGGTCAGCCAGTAAGGCATCATAGATATCAGCGACAGCAACTATCCGGGCATAGGGGTGTATAGCCTCACCGGTCAGGCTGCGGGGATAGCCCTGACCGTCCCAGCGCTCGTGGTGCTGAAAAGCTATATGGGAAGATAAAAGCGAGACATCATTGTAGTCGCGCAGAATTTCAAAACCATATTCGGGATGGCGTTTTATTTCCATGAATTCTTCCCGGGTAAGGTCTCCCGGTTTATTCAGGATATCAAGGCTGATTCTTATTTTTCCGATATCGTGTAAAAGAGCTCCCACTCCCAGCTCGTTTAGCTGTAAATGATTATAACCCATGGTGATGCCTGTCATTAGCGAAAGGATGCATACATTGACCGAATGGGCAAAGGTGTAATCATCAAAGGTGCGGATGTCGGACAAATTAAGCATTATATTGCGGTTCATCAGCAGTTCGTCAATAATCCCGTCAACAGTCTGCTTTACTATTTGAATATTAAGACTATGCTTTTTTTCCAGCCTGTCAAAACTGTCCCGCATTACCTTGGTAGTTTCAATCCGGGTTTCCTCCGAAACCACATCGGGGATATCAAGATCACCGAATATTTCATCCCTGATATAGACGGAATTAACGCCTATCTGGCCGAGCCTGCCGATATAACCGGCGGTTAAAACTATACCGCTGTGTAAGAGAATCCTGCCGTCGCTGGTAAATATAGCCCGGGCTACCACCATACCCGGCTGCAAATCTTTAACTGGCATGCGTTTCAAAACAATCACCTTGCATCATGTATAGTTTTTTGTCATTGTTCGTATAAATTCTGTTTTTTTTACCGATTTCCTGCCGATTTTTAAATTATTCTGTCAACTGCTGTTTATATCAATGAGTTTTTCTCATCTTTATGACCTGGCGCCGGCTTCAGTAATTGCTATATTAGGCTTAACATGATAAATTAAAATCATAGTTAAAAATAGAACAATGAGGAGCTATATGAAACGAAAAAATCCTTATATTCCCAGGCCGGTTTTGAAAAATCTGGCTGATGATATAAAAAAGATGATGGTCAGCAATGAAGGTTGCTTGTCCATTCTGGATATGGTTGAGGATATACCATATGATATTCGGACCCAGGTGGTAGATGGTCTGTCTGCCTTTCACGAGCCGGCTCTGGTGGCATTTTTTTATCTGCTTAAAGCGGAATATGGGGCGGAACTGGCTGTAGTATGTGATCGCGCCCTGGAAAAATACCGCATGGCTGGTATGGATATCAGTCCGTCGGTTTTTTTTACCGGGAAGTTTATCAAAACTTATGCCAGCGTTAGTCGCCATACCGGCCGTATGACCCTTGATGTGGCCTGGGATACTGGAGGATCAGGGATTCATGTGGAATGTTTTTATCTTACTTTTAACTTTGATGGAGTGCACAGTTTTTTCATCATAGATAATATATCTTTGGAGCAATATGAACGAGACCGCAAAACCACAGCGGAAATGGTTGAACTTGATCTGGAGGAAACCTGCTATCTCTTGCAGGAGGCATTCAATCTCAATGTTACTCATATGAGCAGGCCGGCCCTGGGAAAATTTATGTATCAAAAGTATCTGGATCGAAATATAAACCAGAGCTATGAATGGGTTAAAAAATTAATGAGAAAAGTGTCGGCCCGCTTAACGCCGCGGCAGGTTATAAACAGCTTTTTTAATGCTCTCAGTCAAAATGATTTTGCCTATATTTTTTCTACAGTATCCGGGCGCCAATTATCTCCCTCTCTTTTTTTCGAACGTTTTGCCGAATTGTTGAACCCGGACGCCATGCTGCTGGAGGGGCAGGCCAGTGAGGTACAGGGCTCCAGGCATACCGCCCGGGTCAAAGCCCAAACCATAAGGGTGGAGAACCATAAATTCTACCATAGCGAGTATAGTTTTTATCTTCTATATGAACGGGGATACTGGACTATCGGCGATATTGAAAGATATAGCTTTTCCCCCATTGACCCGTCTTCTGATCAATCTCCCCTGGGCAGGAAGGTCTTGTGCCGGGTATTTGAAATCATTGACCTGGAAGCGTTGTTTGACGTTCTGGATCGTATAGATAATATCCGGGAAGTTGAGGAATTGCCCTGTGGCACCCATTTGCGCATCAGTTACTGCGATGATAATTTTAACCACGGAATATCTTTTATGAGCGGTGTTATAGCCGATGTGGTTATAAACGGCGACGAACTTATAGTTATCTCTCAAAACCGGGCCACCATAGCTGATATTCATGATTTTTTAAATGCGGAACTGGATTCCGCAGTTGCGATTCGAGGTGACTATGAGGTCAGCCTGATGACTGCCTACACTTATCTGGGAGGGCAGTATATGAGTTTTGAAGATTTGCTGTTCAGCCCGGAAGAACAAAATCTTTACGATGACGGCATGCGTTTTGTAACTATCCGCTATTTAATAAAAGACCGCACCCGGGTATTAGAGCGCATAAATACCTTAAAGACGCTTAAAATCAAGTTGAGCAAGGAGTGCACGGTTTATTATCGGATAGTGAGAGAAAGCGGCGGCAATAATTTTCTGGCCGAATACCTGTTAGGTCCCAACTGGGTCAACGTTTCAACCTTCGGAGAGAGGGATATGAATCTGGCCCGCCAGGAATTTGAGGAACAGATGTATGAGTACTTGGAATTTGATGGAATGGAAGTAAAAAATGAAGGCTTTTTTGATCTCTTAACCAACGAGGTAAAAAGACAGCATCCGGGATTGGAACCGGCTTTAAAGGATATATATCTGGACAAATGGTATCATAGCCACTTGCTCCCTTTGAGTGGCATGAGTCCTTTTGAAGCTTGTCAGACCGAAGAAGGGAGCAGGCTGTTATGGGCTATGTTTAAAAACCTTAAGCAAAAAAGCAAAGTTCCCTGCCTCCAGTACAGGAAAAATATCGGTCTTAAAGAGTATATTCGTAAAGTGGAACAAAAAAAAGAAGGGAAACAATAAAAGAGTGTATTGACAGCGCCTCATCCTTTAAATATACTTTATAGATAACCAAGCAAGCGAAATATTGAATCGGCTATGAAGGGAACTGACACATGGAGTCACTTGATAACAGAGAGCCGGATAAGCTGAGAACCGGTATCAAAATTGCATGTGGTGATCATCCTTGAGTCGCTATCTGAAAGACTGCAGGTTAAGTAGGTGGTGCCGGACGAAAAAAGTCCGTTAGCAAGTTAGCATTAGTGCAAGAATCTATGCTGCAAGAGGTCGCCGAAAGGCGACAAGCAGGGTGGTACCGCGGGAAATACCTCTCGTCCCTGAATCGGGCGGGAGGTTTTTTTATATTCTTTTTTAACTGGCAGAATGTATTATTGAGGAAAAATTAAGGAGTGGTATGGATGGGTCTGAGAATTTATCTGGATGGCAAATTTGTTGATGAGCAGGATGCCAGGGTATCCGTTTTTGACCATGGATTTCTTTACGGCGACGGGGTTTTTGAAGGCATCAGAGCTTATCATAACAGTGTATTTCGCCTCAAAGATCATGTTGACCGTTTTTTCGATTCGGCCAAGGCGATTAGTTTACCCCTGCCCGTAAATCGCGCCCAAATGGGCGAAATTATCGTTGAAACCTGCCGCCTGAACGGGCTGAAAGATGCTTATATCCGGGTGGTAGCATCCCGGGGCATTGGGGATCTGGGCCTGGACCCCAGAAAATGCCCGGTGCCGACTCTGGTTTGTATAGCGTCTTCCATTAACCTTTACCCGGATGAATTTTATGAAAAAGGATTGACGGTTATGACGGTGCCTACCCGTCGTAATGGACCCGAAGGAGTAAATCCGAGGATTAAATCATTGAACTATTTGAATAATATCATGGCCAAACTGGAGGCCAATATCGCCGGAGCCGAGGAAGCTATTCTGCTCAATCAGGAAGGCTATGTAGCCGAGTGTTCCGGTGATAATATATTCATAGTCAAGAACGGCGTAATCAAGACTCCGGCTTTGTATGTAGGCATGCTGGAGGGAGTAACCCGCAACGAAGTTATTAAATTGGCCCGGGCTCAAGGCCTGAAGCTGGAAGAAACCGTCTTTACCCGTTATGATCTCTTTGTTGCGGACGAGGTTTTCCTTACTGGTACGGCAGCCGAATTGATTCCGGTAACCAACATTGATTCCAGAATAATCGGCGACGGCAAACCGGGTCCGGTATTCAGCCAGCTTTTAACCGCGTTCAGGGAACTGGTAAAAGAACCGGAAGGACCGGAAGCCGTGATATTCAAGTAAGGCGCCCCTGCCAAAACCCCGGTTGGAATGCATAACAGGCAGGAATCTGAAGCGACGGAATATTATGCATCCCCACCTCCCGGTTATGATTGTTAACAGTGGAATCAAGTAATAACCTTTATAAATCCGCGTTTCTAGGAGGTAACAACATGCGCAGCGATTTGGCTAAAAAAGGCCTGGAAAAAGCTCCCCACCGCTCTTTATTTAAGGCCCTGGGGCTTACCGATGAAGAGATGTCCCGGCCCCTGGTGGGAATCGTAAATTCCAAAAATGATATTATCCCAGGTCATATTAACCTGGACAAAATTGCCGAAGCGGTTAAGGCGGGTGTACGCATAGCCGGGGGAACTCCATTGGAGTTTAACACCATCGGGGTTTGTGATGGCATCGCCATGAACCATACCGGTATGAAGTATTCCCTGGGCAGCCGCGAACTGATTGCTGATTCGGCCGAGATCATGGCCACTGCTCATGCCTTGGATGCACTGGTGTTTATTCCTAATTGCGATAAGATAGTACCAGGTATGCTTATGGCAGCGGCCAGATTAAATCTGCCTTCTATATTTGTCAGCGGCGGTCCCATGCTGGCCGGCCGGGTTCAGGGCAGAGCGGTGAGCCTGACCCAGGTTTTTGAGGGGGTAGGCGCTGCCGCCGCCGGGCGGATGAGCCCTGATGAATTGGCTGAGCTGGAGGAAAATGCCTGTCCTACTTGCGGTTCCTGTTCCGGTATGTTTACGGCCAACTCCATGAACTGTCTGACTGAAGGTCTGGGAATGGCCCTGGCAGGAAACGGCACCATCCCGGCAGTTTATTCGGAACGGATCAGGCTGGCCAAGCAGACCGGCATGCAGATTATGCGGCTCTGGGAAAAAGATATCAAGGCTCTGGATATAATGACCGCTGATGCTTTCCGTAATGCTATGCGACTGGATATGGCCATTGGCTGTTCCAGCAATTCGGTCCTGCACCTGTTAGCCATCGCCCAGGAGGCTGGGGTTGATATTGACCTTGAGCTTTTTAATCAGGTGAGTTCCGCTACTCCCCACCTGTGCCGCTTAAGTCCGGCGGGCGAACACCACATGGAAGATCTGTACCGGGCGGGTGGAATTCCGGCCCTGTTCCACGAGCTTAATAAGAAGAACTTGATAAACAGCGATTGCCTGACCGTTAGCGGCCGGACTGTGGGCGAAAATATTATTTCCGCCCCGGTGCGGGACCATGCTGTTATCAGGCCGATTGATAATCCTTACAGCCCCACCGGGGGGCTGGCCATACTATTTGGCAACCTGGCACCCGAAGGAGCGGTGGTCAAAAAGAGTGCGGTAGCCGAGGAAATGATGACCCATCAGGGACCGGCCCGGGTATTCGATTCGGAGGAAACGGCAGTTGCAGCCATACTGGGAGGGAGAATCCAAGCGGGGGATGTTATTGTCATACGCTATGAAGGCCCTGCCGGAGGACCGGGCATGAGAGAGATGCTTACTCCCACTTCGGCTATAGCAGGGATAGGTTTGGATAAAGAAGTAGCTCTTATCACCGACGGGCGCTTTTCCGGGGCGACCCGGGGGGCATCCATAGGACATGTGTCTCCCGAAGCTGCGGCCGGGGGATTAATTGCTCTGGTTGAGGAAGGAGACCTGATACGAATAGATATTCCGGCCGGGAGGCTGGACCTTATGGTAGACGAAGAAGTACTTGTAGGGAGAAAAGCTCTCTGGAAGGTACCGGAGCCCAAGATTACAAAGGGATATATGAAAAGGTATGCTGAGATGGTACAGTCAGCCAGCACCGGCGCAATCTTCAGAAAATAGAAGGGCCGGGAAAGAAAAAGCGGGCCATCAGCAGCCCGCTATTTTTATTAATATATTGGCTTTAATAAATAATTCAATTAATTCGGAGGTGATGCAGGTGCAGTTAAAGGGAGCAGAAATTTTGTTGCGATGTTTGCAGGAAGAGGGGGTTGATACTGTATTCGGCTATCCGGGAGGCGCAGTCCTTCCTATTTACGACGCTCTTTTCGAATCCAGTATCCGCCATATTCTGGTTCGCCATGAACAGGGGGCGGCCCATGCGGCCGATGGCTATGCGCGGGCAACGGGAAAAGTGGGGGTTTGTATCGCTACCTCAGGCCCGGGGGCTACCAATCTGGTAACCGGGATTGCTACCGCTAATATGGATTCCATTCCTCTGGTCTGTTTTACGGGTCAGGTAGGAACTTCTTTGATTGGCCGGGATGCTTTTCAGGAAGCTGATATAACCGGGATCACTCTGCCGATAACCAAGCATAATTATCTGGTGGAACGAACCGAAGATGTGGCCCGAACGGTTAAAGAAGCCTTTTATATAGCCCGGACCAACCGCCCCGGTCCAGTGGTAGTGGATTTGCCCAAAGATGTCATGGAAAGAAGCATAGATTATAAAGCCGGAGACGCCGAGATAAATCTGCGCGGATATCGGGTTATGAAGGGATACAATTCGGGGCAGGTAATAACGGCGGTAGAGCTGATAAAAAATGCTAAACGTCCGGTTATCTATGCCGGCGGAGGAGTGATATCCTCTGATGCTGCCGGCGAATTAAGAGAACTGGCGCAGAAACGCAAAATACCAGTAACCACTACCTTGATGGGTATGGGCGCCATTCCCGGCAACAGCTATCTTAACCTGGGCATGCTGGGCATGCATGGCACCCGTTATGCCAATTATGCCATTGGCGAAGCCGACCTGCTTATTGCGGCCGGGGTACGTTTTGACGATCGGGTTACAGGCAAGATTGAGACCTTTGCACCCCATGCCCGGGTAATTCATATTGACATAGATGCGGCCGAGATTGGGAAAAATGTGGATGCGGATGTTCCCATCGTGGGGCAGGTAAAAGAAGTACTGCAGGCAATCAATCAGCGTTTGGAGGCAGTGGAACAATACTGGGAATGGCACCAAACGATAGACCGCTGGAAAAAAGAATTCCCGCTGCGTTACGGTCCCTCCTGCGAAGGCCGGATAATGCCGCAAAGTGTTATTGAGAAGATATGCGAACTGACTCAAGGCGAGACTATTATTACCACTGAAGTGGGGCAGAATCAGATGTGGGCCGCCCAGTATTATAAGTTCAAACATGCTCGCACCTTTCTTACTTCCGGTGGACTGGGGACCATGGGCTACGGTTTCCCGGCCGCGATCGGAGCCAAAATCGGACGCCCGGATATGCCGGTAATAGACATAGCCGGAGACGGCAGCATCCAGATGAACATACAGGAATTGGCCACCGCGGTGCAATACCGGCTGCCGGTTATTATATGCATCCTCAACAATCAATTTCTGGGGATGGTACGGCAGTGGCAAGGTCTCTTCTATGGAGGACGTTATTCCTACACCGACGTCAGCCACCAGCCTGATTTCGTCAAGCTGGCCGAAGCTTACGGGGCGGTTGGTATAAGAGTAACCCGGGAAGAGGAACTGGAGGCAGCTCTGCAGCAAGCTCTGCGGGAGACTGAACGCCCGGTGATTCTGGATATCCTGGTGGAAAGGGAAGCTGATGTATATCCCATGGTACCTCCGGGAAGCTCTCTCTCCCATATGCTGGGGGGTGACGAGATATGAGAAAACATACCTTGACGGTGACGGTTGAGAATCGGCCGGGTGTGCTTACCCGGGTAACCACGCTGTTCCGCCGGCGGGGATATAATATTGAGAGCCTGGCGGTAGGGGAAACTGAAAACCCCAGTATTTCCCGTATAACTATTATGGTTATGGGCGATGGAAAAATCCTGGAACAGGTAACCAAACAGCTATATAAGCTGGTGGAAGTTATCAAAATTGTCGATATAACTGAAGAGCGCTCGGTGACAAGAGAGTTGGTCCTGATAAAAATCAGAGCCGACAACAATGTGCGGGCTGACATAGTCCAGATTGTAGATATATTCCGGGCTCGGATAGTGGATATTGGCAAAAATTCCTTGATTATAGAAGTCACCGGGGATAGCGGCAAGATTGATGCCATAGTGGAATCACTGAAACCGTTCGGAGTCTTGGAACTGGTGCGTACCGGGGTTATAGCCATGGTACGCGGGGAAATCAAGTAGTCATGCAGCCGGGTATTCCCTGGCGCTGATAGATTTTAAGGAGGTATTTATAATGGCAAAAATGTATTATGACGCAGATGCCAATCTCAATCTTTTGAAGGGAAAAACTATAGCGGTAATGGGCTTCGGTTCCCAAGGGCATGCTCAGGCGCAGAATCTTAAGGAAAGCGGCCTCAATGTGGTGGTAGGATTAAGGAAACCTTTTGATGAAGCCAGTGAAAAGGAATGGAATGCAGTTATCGCAGCGGGTATTCAGCCTATGACCGTAGCCGAAGCAGCGCAGGCCGGGGATGTTATCCAAGTCCTGCTGCCGGATGAGGTTCAGGCTCGGGTTTATGACAGTGAAATCAAACCTTACCTTAAGGAAGGTGACGCCTTAGGCTTTTCTCATGGTTTTAATATCCATTTTGGTCAGATAGTTCCGCCGGCCTTTGTCGATGTTTTTATGGTCGCTCCCAAAAGCCCCGGGCATCTGGTAAGGCGTATGTATATTAAAGGCGCCGGCGTACCGGGCTTAGTAGCGGTACAGCAGGATCACAGCGGACAGGCCAAAGAGCTTGGGCTGGCTTATGCCTGTGGCATAGGCTGCACTAGGGCAGGAGTTATTGAGACCAGCTTCAAAGAAGAAACCGAAACCGACCTTTTCGGTGAACAGTGCGTGCTCTGCGGCGGGGTTACCCAATTGGTAAAAACCGGCTTTGAAACCTTGGTTAATGCCGGTTACCAGCCGGAAATAGCTTATTTCGAGTGTTTCCACGAGCTGAAGCTGATCGTTGACCTTATGTATGAAGGCGGCATGGGCTATATGCGCTATTCCATCAGTGATACGGCGGAATGGGGCGATTACATTAAAGGACCGGACGTGATCGGAGAAGAGACTCGTTGGGCCATGGAACAGGCTTTAAAGGATATTCAGGAAGGAAAGTTTGCTAAGGATTGGCTGCTGGAAAACCAGGTGGGAAGACCCCAGTTTAATGCCTTGAAGCGCCAGAACCGGGAGCATCTGATAGAGCAGGTGGGGGCTGACCTCCGGGCCATGATGCCTTGGTTAAAGGAAAGCAAATAATAATAATTTTATGATCATGAATTTTGAATTGAGGAAGGAAAAGCTTGGCTTTTCCAACCTTAATTTAGAATTTGGAATTCACAAAGAGGTGTACAATGGGGAACAGTAAACGCATATACCTGTTTGATACTACTTTGCGGGACGGGGAGCAATCTCCCGGGGTCAGCCTCAATACAGATGAGAAACTGGAGATAGGATATCAGTTGGCCCGGCTGGGAGTTGATATTATTGAAGCCGGATTTCCGGTTGCCTCCCCCGGCGACTTCGCTGCGGTCAAGAGGATCGCGGAAAAAGTCAAAGGGCCGGTTATAGCCGGTCTGTGCCGGGCCAGCCGCCAGGATATCGACCGAACCTGGGAAGCGGTAAAAGAGGCCGAATCTCCTCGAATTCATACTTTTCTAGCTACTTCGGATATACATTTAAAATATAAACTGAAAATGAGTCGGGAAGAAGCCCTGGCTCAAGCGGTAGATGCCGTTGCCTATGCCAAGCGATACTGCAGTGATGTTGAATTCTCGGCCGAGGATGCTTCCCGCTCCGACCTTGACTACCTGGCGCTGCTGACGGAGAAGGTTATTGCGGCCGGGGCCACCACGGTAAATCTGCCGGATACGGTAGGATATGCGGTACCGGAGGAATTTGGCCAATTTATCAATGATATAGTTACCCGGGTTCCCAATGTTGACCAGGCCGTAATCAGTGTGCACTGCCATGATGACCTGGGAATGGCGGTGGCCAATTCATTGGCCGGGATCATTAACGGCGCCCGCCAGGTGGAGTGTGCGGTCAACGGTATCGGGGAAAGGGCGGGAAATGCTTCGCTGGAAGAGATAATCATGGCTTTATATACCCGTCAGCATTATTTTGAACGGCAGATCAAAGTCAACTACGGAGAAATCTACCGTACCAGCCGTTTGGTCAGCAGTTTGACCGGGATGCCGGTACAGCCCAACAAGGCTATAGTGGGGAAAAACGCATTTCTGCACGAGTCCGGTATTCACCAGGACGGGGTATTAAAGAAACGCAGTACCTATGAAATAATGAGTCCGGAACTGGTAGGGGTGGTCAGCAGTAATCTGGTTTTAGGCAAGCACTCCGGACGTCATGCCTTTAAGGAACGCATGAGTGAGCTGGGGTACGATCTGAATGAGGAAGAATTAAACTTGGCCTTCAGGCGTTTTAAGGATATTGCCGACCGGAAGAAGGAGGTTACCAATGACGACCTGGAGGCCCTGGTAACCGGCCAGGCCAGTGCCGTACCGGAACGCTTCAGTCTGTCCTATCTGCATATATCAAGCGGTACCAGTATTATTCCCACTGCAACCGTAAGACTGACTATAGAGGATAAATCGTTTGAAGCCGCAGCCACCGGAGATGGGCCGGTAGATGCAGCCTGCCACGCGGTGGATAAGATCACCGATATTTATGGGAAAATGCATGATTACAAATTGAATGCCGTCAGCGGAGGCAAAGATGCCCTGGGCGAAGTGACAGCGCATATTGAGATCAACGGCAAAAGATACAATGGCCGCGGTCTCAGTACAGATATTATTGAAGCCAGCGTAAAATCTTATATCAATGCCATCAATAAATACTATTTTGAGCAGCAGCGTAACCGCGAGGCGTAAAGCGCTGTCGGCGGACGGATGAATCTTGAAGGATGTGTAAAACAATGGGAATGACAGTCAGCCAGAAGATTATTGCCAGTCACGCGGGGAAGGATTTTGTAGCTCCGGGTGAATTGGTGAATTGCAAGCTGGATATAGTACTGGGTAATGATGTCACCGCACCGGTAGCTATAGCGGAATTTGCCAAACTGGAAATGGACCGGGTCTTTGATGAGGAAAAGATTGTTCTGGTACCCGATCATTTTACCCCCAATAAAGATATAAAATCAGCCGAGCAGAGCAAAATCGTGCGGGACTTTGCCCGCAAATTCGGCATAAAGAATTATTTCGAGATTGGTTGCATGGGGATAGAACATTGCCTGCTCCCTGAGCAGGGGCTGGCGTTGCCTGGCGATATGATTATCGGGGCCGATTCCCATACCTGTACTTACGGGGCTCTGGGGGCCTTTGCTACCGGCGTCGGTTCTACCGATATGGCAGCCGGTATGGCTACCGGGGAAGTCTGGTTCAAGGTGCCGGAAAGCATTAAATTTATCTACTATGGGAAAATGCCGGAATGGATCAGCGGCAAGGATTTAATACTTCATACCATAGGGGATATCGGGGTTGACGGCGCCCGTTATATGTCTATGGAATTTACCGGGGAAGTTATCAGCCGGTTGTCGATGGATAATCGTTTTACCATGGCCAATATGGCTATTGAAGCGGGGGGCAAGAACGGGATCTTTGCTGCTGATGATATAACCCGCGAATATGTGGAAAAGAGAGCGCGGCGTCCTTACCAGGTTTACCAATCTGATGCCGATGCCAGTTATTTTGAGATTCGGGAATATGATGTATCGAAAATGGAACCGGTAGTGGCTTTTCCCCATCTTCCGGAAAATACCCGCCCGGTCAGCGCAGCCGGTGACGTAATCCTGGATCAAGTGGTGATAGGCTCCTGTACCAATGGCAGGCTGGAGGATCTGGAGATCGCCGCCTCCCTGCTCCAAGGCAGGAAGGTGCACCCGGAAATACGCCTGATTGTGTTCCCAGGCACCCAGCAGATTTACCTGGAAGCTTTGCGCCGGGGTTATATTGAAACCTTTATTGAGGCCGGAGCGGCGGTCAGCACACCGACCTGCGGCCCCTGTCTGGGAGGACATATGGGTATCCTGGCCAAGGGGGAGAAAGCTCTGGCCACGACCAATCGCAATTTCGTAGGCCGTATGGGACATCCGGAGAGCGAGGTTTACCTGTCCAGTCCGGCGGTAGCTGCCGCCAGTGCCATAAAAGGACGCATAACTCCTCCCTGGGAGGTATAGTTTTACCGCAGCACGTTTATAAGGAGGATATTTATGAAATTTAGCGGTAGGGTGCATAAATTTGGCGCCGATATTGATACTGATGTCATTATACCGGCACGTTATCTGAATACCTTCGATCCCGGAGAGCTGGCCTGCCACTGTATGGAAGATGCTGATGCCGAGTTTCCAGCCAAAGTTAAGCCAGGCGATATTATAGTTGCGGATAAGAATTTTGGCTGCGGCAGCTCCCGTGAGCATGCCCCCATCGCCATCAAGGGAGCGGGAGTAGCCTGTGTCATCGCCCGTTCCTTTGCCCGGATTTTTTATCGTAATGCTATAAACATAGGGCTTCCTATTCTCGAATGTGATGAGGCCATAGACGCTATTAACGAGGGCGATGAAGTGGAGGTAGACCTCAGCCGGGGACAGGTACGCAATCTCAGAACTGATGAAGTGTTTGCGGCCACGCCCTTCCCCGGATTTATGCAGGAGATCATGGCTGAAGGCGGCCTGATCAATTACATTAAAGCTAAAAAATGAAAGGGTGGGATTGATGTATAAGATTGCTGTTCTTCCCGGAGATGGCATAGGAGTTGAAATAGTACCTGAAGCAGTTAAAGTTTTAAAGGCAGTAGGTAGAAAATTTGGCCTGGAATTTGAATTTACCGAAGCTCCGGTAGGTGGAGCAGCTTATGATGTCTGCGGGCATCCCCTGCCGAGTTCAACCCTGGATCTGTGCCGCCGTTCGGCTGCGGTGCTGCTGGGAGCAATAGGCGGTCCCAAGTGGGATAATCTGCCGGTGCATCTGCGCCCGGAATTAGGAGCCTTGCTGCCCCTGCGCAAAGAGCTTGAGCTTTATGCCAACCTGCGGCCCTGTGTACTTTTCCCCGGGTTGTTAAAAGCTTCCACCCTCAAAGAGGAAGTTATCTCCGGGGTGGATATTCTGGTAGTCCGGGAGCTCACCGGGGGGCTTTACTTTGGCGAGAAAAAGCGGGAAAAAACTCCGGATGGAGAGAAAGCCACGGATATGCTTACCTATTCCACCTATGAAATAGAGAGAATCTTACGGTTTGCCTACCAGGCCGCCCGCAAGAGGAGAAGCAAGCTGTGCTCGGTGGACAAAGCCAATGTATTGGAAAGCTCACGCCTGTGGCGGGAAACAGCCAAGCGGCTGGCTAACGAGTATCCCGATGTTCAAACCGATTATATGTATGTGGATAATTGCTCTATGCAGTTGATTCGCAACCCCGGCCAGTTTGATGTGATTGTGACGGAAAATATGTTCGGGGATATATTGACTGATGAAGCTTCCATGCTGACGGGTTCCATAGGTATGCTGCCCAGTGCTTCTATCGGCGGCCAGGTGGGGCTCTATGAACCTGCTCACGGCAGTGCTCCGGATATTGCCGGACAAAATAAGGCCAATCCGCTGGCTACCATCCTGTCGGCGGCTATGATGCTGAGATTCTCCTTTGACCGGGAGGAGGAAGCGGTTGCGATAGAAAAAGCGGTGCGCCGGGTACTGGAAGAAGGCTACCGTACCCCCGATCTTATGGAGGCGGGCCTAAAGCTGCTGGGCACAGCAGAAATGGGAGACCTGGTGGCGGAGTATATTAATGTTTAATTCTGATTTATATTGGAGGTTAGATGCGTTGGGAATAAGCAGCTGGATGTTCTGATTTATGATACTACCCTGCGCGATGGAGCGCAGGGAGAGGGAATCTCCTTTTCGCTGGATGATAAGATTAAAATCGCGCAAAAACTTGCCTGGCTGGGAGTCTCTTATATAGAGGGCGGATGGCCGGGCAGCAATCCTAAAGACCTGGAGTTCTTTAAACTGGCCCGGCGCCTGGACTTGAACCATACCAGGGTCGCCGCCTTTGGCTCTACCCGCAAACCCAATACTCCGGTAAGCCGGGATGGCAATGTCCAGGCCTTGCTGGAGTCCGGGGCCCGGACTATTACTTTGGTGGGCAAAACCTGGGATTTCCATGTCCTGCGGGCTTTGGAAACCACTTTGGAAGAAAATCTGAGCATGATTCGGGAGACTATCAGCTACTTTAAGGACCAAGGCCGGGAAGTAATTTTTGATGCGGAACACTTTTTTGATGGCTGTAAGCATAACCGGGATTATACCCTGCAGATTGTGGAAACGGCGGCCCAGGCCGGGGCGGACTGGCTGATTCTCTGTGATACCAACGGCGGAAGCATGTCCTGGGAGATCGGAGATATTATCCGGCAGGTAAAAAAACAGGTAAAAACTCCGCTGGGGATACATGCTCACAATGATTGCGGCTGTGCGGTCAGTAACTCCCTGGTAGCAGTCAAAGAGGGATGTACCCAGGTTCAGGGAACGGTCAACGGTTATGGCGAGCGCTGTGGCAATAGCGACATCTGTTCCCTTATTCCTAATCTGGAACTTAAAATGGGACTTAGGTGCCTGCCGGCGGGAAATCTGAAAAACTTAAGTGAAGCAGCCCATTACGTAGGCGAGATCGCCAATATGCCTCATTACAGCAACCAACCGTTTGTCGGGCACGGGGCTTTTGCTCATAAGGGGGGCATACACGTTAGTGCGCTGTTGAAGGACCCGCTTACCTATGAGCACATTGACCCGGAAAAAGTGGGAAATCACAGACGGGTACTGGTCTCCGAACTTTCCGGCCTTTCCAATCTGCTCTATAAGGCCCGGGAGCTTAACATTGACGTCAATTCCTATGATGCCGAGACCCGGCGTTTAATTAAGGAAATCAAGGAACTGGAGAACCAGGGCTTCCAGTTTGAAGGCGCCGACGCTTCGCTGGAACTTTTCCTGCGCAAGGCCTTCGCCCAATATGATGAATTCTTCCAGCTTAAGAATCTTAAAATAATTCTGGAAAAGAACGAAGAAGACGATATAACCGCCGAAGCCATGATTAAGGTGCAGATCGGCGACCATACTTTCCACACCGCAGCCGAGGGCGACGGGCCGGTAAATGCCCTGGACAATTCTCTGCGCAAGGCCCTTAACGAAGTTTACCCGGAGGTAGCGGAGATGCATCTCAGTGACTACAAAGTCAGGGTCTTGGATGGCAAAAACGGTACGGCAGCCAAGGTCAGGGTCTTGATTGACTCCGCTAACCAGAGTGATAAATGGAGTACGGTGGGAGTTTCCGAGAATATTATTGAAGCTTCCTGGCAGGCCCTGGTGGACAGTATAAACTACCTGCTCCTGAAAAAACGCCTGTGATTTCCTTCCCGTATGAGCAATTGCCGTCATTTGCCGTTTTGGTGTATATTTAGGACAACAATACTGCAGGGGGTCTTTATATTTATGAAGGCAATGATAATGGCAGCCGGGGTAGGATCAAGATTGATGCCCCTCACTACTAAAATACCCAAGCCCATGATACCGATGGCCAATGTCCCCTTGATGGAAAGCATTGTGACCCTGCTCCGTATCCACGGGTTTGATGATCTGATCTGCAATCTGTATTACCATGCCGGCAATATCAGCTCCTATTTTGGGGATGGAAGCAAATTTGGGGTAAAAATGCAATATTCTCTGGAAGACGAGCTTATGGGCACAGCCGGCGGAGTCAAGAACTGTGAATGGTTTTTGGATGATACCTTTGCCGTAATCAGTGGGGATGCTTTGACCGATATCAATCTGGGAGCACTGCTTGAGGCTCATCGGCAAAGGGGAGCACTGGCTACCATAGCCTTGAAAGAAGTGCAGCAGGTGGAGCATTTTGGAGTAGTCATAACTGATGACCAGGGGAGAATTGAAAGGTTTCAGGAGAAGCCCCGCCCCGAGGAGGCTTTGAGCCATCTGGCCAACACCGGCATCTATATTTTTGAACCCGGCATATTTAAGTATATACCGGCCCGGCAATTTTACGATTTCGGAAAACAGGTATTTCCTCACCTGGTCAGAACGGGGGCGCCCTTCCATGGCCTGCCGGTGCAGGATTACTGGTGTGATGTGGGCAATATCTCCACTTATTGCCAGGCCCATGCCGATATACTGCAGCAGCGGGTTAAGACCGCTGCGTCGGGCAAAGTAATCAATACGGCTGAAGGAGCGCGGGTACTCCTGGGTGAAGGAACTGTCTGCGGGCGGAATGTCAGATTTGACGGCAGTGTAGTTATTGGCTCCGGATGCAAGGTCGGCAGCAATGTATACCTGAGCGATTCTATAATCTGGGATAATACCGTTATTAAAGATAAATCCGTTATTAAAGAAGCCGTGGTAGGGGCAGATTGTATACTGGGCCGGGGGGTAAAGCTCAATGCCGGCGCTGTAGTAGCCGCAGGCTGCATTCTGCAGGATGAGGTGGAAGTACCTCCCCAAAGTAAGGTCTTTTATACTGCAGGAGATGAATTGCATCTGGAGGTGCGGTAATAAAATCGGCTGGAAAATAAATCGCCATAGAAGCATAATGCCCCGGGCTCATCTTGACCGGGGCATTGATTTGGCCTTACTGGCCCAGCATTTCTTGGAAGCTTTGTTCCAGGTCGGAGATATCATTGCCGTTCAACTGCTGTAATTGTTCCTGGTTCACCGCCATCATTTTCAAAATATACATGCGGTTTTTTTCTTTTAATAGCAAGGCCATCTCCATACCGGCAGGCTTGTTTTTCTCCTTAAGCTCATAAGCTACCAGGGCGGTGTTTTCTGCCCGTTGAGTGTATTTAGGAAGAATCTTGATGCTCATACCGGCGGGAATCTTGGTCTCAGCCTCCACCCGGGATATAAAATCGCCCATTTTTTTCTCTATGGCAGGCCGGTCCTCAATTAATTCCTGAGGGCTCATAAGCATATATTCGGGCATAAACTGAACCCCCCAAAATACACTGAGGTTTTGGGCTACGGTTTCATAGTCCTTCTGAAAATAACCATTATAAAAATCCCTGACCGCTACTTCGGGGTTGGAATGATCTCTGTAGGCGGCATAGTAATACATGGCGGCCAGTATCAAGATAATAAGTAGAAACAGAATCTTAGGAACACCGCGTTCAACCGGTTTATCCAATATATAATTACCTCTCTTTCGCTTAGTATGTTATAAATAAAATTGTAACAGATGAACCGGGGGTTAACAATTAACAAGACAGCATCACGGAGGACAAGGAATGCAAAGGGTAATCGTAATCGGCGGGGGACCGGCGGGCATGATGGCGGCGGCAGCGGCAGCCGAAAACGGAGGCCGGGTCACCTTGCTGGAGAAGAAGGAAAAGCCCGGTAAGAAACTAAAGCTGACCGGAAAGGGCCGCTGCAACATTACTTCCGCTCGGGAGCGGGAAAACTTCATTTCCGGCTATGCCGGCAACGGCCGTTTTCTTTACAGTGCCCTCAATGAATTTTCCAACCGGGATGTGATCGCATTCTTTAACCGGCAGGGGCTGGCAACGGTGGTGGAACGTGGGCAAAGGGTCTTTCCCGCCAGTAATAGAGCCGAAGACGTAGTCGCCGTGCTCTATAAGAACATGTTGGACCATGGGGTGGAGGTTATCTGTTCTTCCCGGGTTGAAGGTATAAAAATCGCAGACGCCCGGGTAGTGGGGATAAAGATGGAAAAGGTGCTGATGCCCTGCCAGGCAGCGATTATCGCTACCGGCGGCATGTCCTACCCGGGTACCGGCTCGACCGGAGACGGGTATGCCTGGGCCCAGGCCGCCGGGCATCATTTGGTGGAACCGCGTCCGGGATTGGTACCGCTGGTGGTCAGAGATGAATGGGTGAAGCGGCTCCAGGGCTTGAGTCTCAAAAATGTCAGGGTGCGCGCCTGCCGGTTAAATGGCGGCAAGATTAACGAGGATTTTGGGGAAATGCTGTTTACCCATTTCGGTGTATCCGGCCCTATTATTCTGAGCCTGAGTCGGGATATCGGGGAGGTGTTATATCAGCAGCGGGAACCGGTGCGGTTATTGATAGACCTGAAGCCGGCCTTAAGTGAAGAAATACTTGACGAACGTCTGCAGCGCGACCTTTTCAAGTATTCCCGGCGGCAGTTTAAGAATTCGCTGGACGACCTGCTGCCCCAGAAACTTATCCCGATAATAGTAGAACTTAGCGGTGTTGACGGCAGCAAGGAAAGCAATCAGGTAAACCGGACCGAACGGAGAAGGCTGCTGGAGTTGCTGAAGGGAATGGAACTGACCGTCACCGGTACCCGTCCCCTGGCCGAAGCCATAGTTACCGCCGGGGGAGTAGACGTTAAGGAAATCAATCCCCAGACTATGGAATCAAAGCTGGTAAAGGGGCTGTACTTTGCCGGGGAGATTATTGATGTAGATGGTTATACCGGAGGCTTTAATCTGCAGGCGGCTTTTTCCACCGGTTATCTGGCGGGAAAATCTGCAGCGGGCAGATAATCCCGTAGGCAGAATGGAGTTTGGATGCATAAATATTCCGTCGCCAAGACTCCACCTGGGCAACACCAACTGCTTGTCTCACGTCTGCAGGGGGACGTTCCAATTCGCGTCCGTGCTCAGTGTCACTCTCGCCCCGTCCGTGGGGCTCGCCCCCTTCTGCCGCTTCGCCTTCGCAGGGTGATGCTCCAGGCTCCGTCTAACGGCTCCTGCATATTTATGCATCCAAACAGAACTGTTATACTCAACTGTTTTAATCAGTGATTTTATTTATTAAGAATTAGTTTCCCGGGCGCTTCAAACCTTAAATACCGGAAGCCCGGGTACGATTGACGCGGATGTGAATTTCTGCTAGTATTCGAGGTAATGATAATAATGAAGTCAATATTATTGGGGGAATCGGACAATGGCTAAGAAAGCAGGGCCTCATGATGCCGGTAATGGCTACCAGGGGTCGGCAGATTATATAGTATCGGATGATTTGAGAAATTGCGTTAATATTGCTATTGCCTTGCAGAAGCCGCTGCTTATAAAAGGGGAGCCCGGTACCGGCAAGACCATGCTGGCGCAAAGCATTGCCGACTCATTGGAGAAGCAGCTTATCATCTGGAATATCAAGTCCACTACTAAAGCTCAGGAAGGGCTCTATGTCTATGATACGGTACAGCGGCTATATGACAGCCAGTTTGGTGAAGGCGACGTCGCCAACATCAAAAAGTACATAAAACTGGGCAAGATGGGGGAAGCCTTCATATCCCCGGAACCGGTGGTATTATTGATCGACGAGATAGACAAGGCTGATCTGGAATTTCCCAATGACCTGCTCTGGGAGTTGGATCAGATGAGCTTCTATATACCTGAAACCCGGGAGACGGTTGCAGCTATACATCGCCCTATCGTAGTCATAACCAGCAATGCGGAGAAGGAATTGCCGGACGCTTTCCTGCGCCGCTGCATATTTCATTATATCGAATTTCCCGACCCGGAGGGTATGGAAAGGATTATTGCCGTGCATCACCCCAACCTGGAGAGAAAGTTGCTGGAGCAGGCCATGGAGGCTTTCTATATGCTGCGCAATGTTCCCAATATTCAAAAAAAGCCCAGTACCAGCGAGTTGATAGACTGGCTGCAGGCCTTGGTGGTGGGTGGCATCAGTCCTAATCGGATTAAGCAGGAGCTGCCTTTTCTGGGTGTATTGCTTAAGAAAAATGAGGACCTTGATACCCTGCTTAACCAGCTGCAGGGCAAGGCTAAGGGACGTAATCCCAATGCGGTGGGCAATTCGTCTTTAAGCCGTTACCGCTATTAATAAACCGGGCAGGCGCTTTTAAGGGCGCCTCTTTAATTTCGGGCCCATATCCGGGAGGGAAGGTCAGTGTTTACCAAATTCTTTTATACCCTTAAAAACTTCGGCGTCCCCGTTTCCATGAATGAATGGCAAACCTTATTGGAGGCCTTGGAAGGCGGCATGGCCGGATCCAGCCTGACCGGCTTCTATCACCTTTGCCGGGCCTTATTGGTTAAGACGGAAGCTCATTACGACCGGTTCGACATGGCGTTTGCCGCCTTTTTTGGCGATATTGAGACTCCGGAAGGGCTTCCGGACAAGATATGGGAATGGCTGAACAAGGAACTGCCTGAACTGGAAATAACCGAGGAGATGAAACGCAACCACCGCCAGTTGGATTGGGATGAATTAAAGCGAATGCTGGAAGAAAGACTGGCTGAGCAAAGCGAGGAACATCATGGAGGCAACCGCTGGATCGGTACGGGAGGGACTTCGCCTTTTGGTCATTCCGGCTATCATCCGGGGGGAATAAGGATAGGAGGAGAGTCCCGCAACTTGTCTGCAGTCAAGGTGGCGGGTATGCGCCGTTTCCAGGAGTTTCGCACCGATGAGACTCTGGGGGTAAGGCAGTTTCAAATCGCATTGCGCAAACTGCGCCAGTTTACCAGCCGCCTGGAAGGAGCCAAAACTGAGCTGGATCTGGATGCGACCGTTGATAAAACCTGTGATAATGCCGGCCGTCTCGAGCTGGTCTGGGAGAGACCCCGGGATAATGCCATAAAGGTAATACTATTAATGGATGCCGGCGGCTCTATGGTAACCTACAGCCGCCTGTGCAATCAGCTTTTTACGGCGGTCCATCGCGCCAATCATTTTAAGGATCTGCAGATTTTCTACTTTCACAATTGCATTTATGACTGGCTCTACCATAGTCACGCCTGTGAGCAGAGTGATTATACCGATACCGAATATATTCTGCGTACCTATAGCTCCGATTATCGGGTGATAATAGTGGGCGATGCCAGTATGGCCCCTTATGAGCTTATGCGGGCCGGGGGCATTATAGACTGGGGGCTGCATAATGACAGGCCCGGGATAGAGTGGCTCAGGCGCTTGCGTCAGCACTTTGAATATTCGGCGTGGTTAAATCCTATCCCCCGTGATTACTGGGACTGGACCGATGGAGCCTTTACGATAAGAAAGATAGCGGAAATATTTCCTATGGAACCACTCACGGTTGATGGTCTGGAAAAAGCCGTCATTGCTCTAAGGAGCAAGCAAGCCGTGGCTGGTAAATAAATATTGGCGATGGAGGATTGGTATATGAAGCACGTATATGAAGGCAAGACAAAAAGTGTTTATGAACTGGATGACGGCAATTATCTGCTCAAACTAAAGGATGATGTTACCGGGGAGAATGGGAAGATAGACCCGGGAGCCAATTCGATAATGGGTGAACTGGAGGGAATGGGTAAAGCTTCGCTTTTAATGTCCCGTCATTATTTTGAATTGCTCCAAAAAGCAGGCATTCCCACTCATTATATAGACTCTAATATTGAAGAGAATACCATGACGGTGCTGCCGGCTCAGACCTTCGGCGAAGGTTTGGAGATAATCTGCCGCTTTAAGGTTTACGGCAGTTTCTTGCGCCGGTACGGCAAATATGCTCAAAAGGAGCAGCCTCTCCATAGTCTGGTGGAAATTACTCTGAAGGACGACGATCGGGGCGATCCCCTGATTGGGGACGAGGCTTTGGAGCAACTGGGGCTGTTATCCCTGCAGGAATGTGCGCAGCTAAAAGAAATGACCAGAAAAATTGCCGGGCTGATTAAGGATGATTTAGCGGCCCGGGGTCTGGAACTATATGATATAAAATTTGAATTCGGCCGGGTAAATGGACAAATCCTCCTGATAGACGATATCTCCGGAGGCAATATGCGGGTGTTTAAAGATGGCGTGCAGGTTGACCCGCTGGATCTTTCCCGCCTGATTGTCGGGTAACATCTAAAACTTCAAAGAGGGCTGAGGCCCTCTTTTTTAATGCCTGAGAAGAGAATCGCGTCAAACCACGATTCCGCGGTAAAAAGTTATAGCCCGGCGGTTGAATAAATATTCCGCTGTGTGGGCTCCTGCATGTTTATGCATCCCTACCGGAGCATACTATTGTCAGAATGATTTCATTGCTAAAAGTCTAAAATGAAAATATAATATTAATAAGATTTATTACTTTAACTTAAAATTTATAGTTGAAGTAATTTTATAAAATAGGGGGGATGGAAATGGATTTTAATTTAAGTAAAGAGCAGCTTCTAATTCAGAAAATGGCTCGAGACTTTGCCGAGAAATACATAGAGCCGGTGGCGGAACAGATTGACCGGGAGAACCAAATACCTCAGGCAATTCTTGAAGGGTTGGCCGAGTTGGATCTTTTCGGTATTCCTTTCCCGGAAGAATATGGCGGAGCCGGTGGGGGGTATGACGGTTACGTCCTGGCCATGGAACAGATTGCCAGGGTCTCCGGAGGTATAGCCTTGACTATATCAGCCCACTCTTTGGGTTTGAGTGCTATTTCCGTATTTGGAACCGAGGAACAAAAGCAAAAGTACCTGGTACCGGGCTGCAAGGGCGAGCATATCGCTTCTTTTGCCTTCACTGAACCGGCTACTGGTTCCGACCCTAAACAGATTACAACCACAGCGGTAAAAGACGGTGATTATTATATTATCAACGGCACCAAACGTTTTATCTCCAACGCCAACTGGCCGGGCGCCATCATTCTATTTGCCCGTGACAGTGAGAGCGGCCAACCCAGCGGCTTTATAGTAGACAAATCATGCCCCGGCTACTCCCTGTCCGAACCCTGGGATAAAATCGGCATGCACGGCGGCATGCTGCTGGATGTCTATCTTAAAGATGTAAAGGTCCCGGCGGTAAATATACTGTCAGGGCCGGGTATGGGTTATCCCATATTGCAGCTGGGCATATCCTTCGGCAAGGTAGGAGTAAGTTCTGTGGCTCTGGGCGGAATGCTGGCGGCCTATGAAGAAGGGCTTAAGTATGCTAGGGCAAAAACTCACCGTGATAAGCCTATTGCTAAATTTCAGGCTATCCAGTTGAAGATAGCGGATATGGCCATCAAGTACGAAGCAGCCCGCTGGCTGGCCTACCGTCTCGGCTGCCTGGCCAATAATGTCAAGGACCCCAGGCAGTTTGCCAAAGAGGCGGCTTTGACCAAGACTTTTGTCTGTGAAGCCGCAACTGAGGTAACTCGTCTGGCTATGGATATCCACGGTTCCTATGGCCTGATGAACGATTATAAGATAGCCCGTTTATATAAAGATACTATTATCGGGCCTCAGATTGAGGGCGTGGCTGATATGCAGAAAATGATAATAGCCGGGGTAACTCTGGCTGATGAATAATTCTGTACCGGGGAACCGGATGGTTTCCCTTCTTTTACGCTGGATGAAAAGAGGTGACAAATAAGATGGAAAAGTTTGAGGCAATTATTGTGGGAGCAGGTCTGGCAGGTCTGGCGGCAGCCTACACCCTGGCCCGGGAAGGGGTGGAGGTGCTCTTGCTGGAGAAAGGGGATTATCCGGGAGCTAAAAATGTCAGCGGTGGCCGCCTCTATGTCAATCCGGTACGCGAACTTTTCCCTGAACTGTGGGGGAAAGCGCCCTGGGAGAGGTTTATTGCCCGTGAAGGCGTAAGCATCATGGCCGGAGAGCGTTCGCTTAAAGTTGAGTATTGCGGCGATGAGCTGAGCCGGGAGCCTTATCAGAGCTACAGCGTACTGCGGGCTAAATTTGACCGCTGGCTGGCTAAGCAGGCTGAAGGCCAGGGAGCTATGCTGGTAAGCAAAAGCCGGGTTGACGACGTAATAATCGCCGATGGCCAAGTGGTTGGAGTCTGGGCCGGGGGCGATGAACTCAGGGCCGATGCAGTCATCGCCTGCGATGGGGCTATGTCTTTGCTGGCGGAAAAGGCCGGCTTGCGCAATCCGGGGAACCCCCGAGATTATGCCGTAGGTTTCAAGGAAGTAATCGAACTGGACTCCGCTCTTATTGAAGAACGGTTTGGATTGGAAGGCAAGGAAGGCGCCGCTCGTCTGTTTATGGGCGAAGTTACCCGGGGAAAATTTGGCGGCGGTTTTTTATATACTAATAAGGACAGTCTGAGCCTGGGTATAGTGGTCGCCATCAAGGATCTTATGGAGGGTTCCCCGGCGGTGCAGGCTCCGGTTCTGCTGGATGAGTTTAAACAGCGGCCGGAAATTGCCCGATTAATAAAAGGCGGGGAAAGTGTGGAATATTCTGCCCATGCAATTCCCGAGGGAGGATTCAAAGCTCTGAGCCGGTTGTATGGCAACGGCATTCTGGTAGCCGGGGACGCCGCCGGGCTGGCTATGAATATTGGGATTACGGTCAGAGGTATGGAATATGCCTTGGCTTCCGGCTATTACGCAGCCCAAACCGTATTGCAGGCCCAAAAAAAAGAGGACTTCACTGCCGCCAGTCTTTCCGGGTATGAAAAAATGCTCAATAACAGCTTTGTGCTGAAGGATTTTATGGCTTTCCAGGAGGCTCCCGCCGTACTGGACACCCCCAGGTTCTTCAAACACTATCCCGAGCTGGTAGGAAACATGATGAAAGATATATATGAGGTGCCGGCAGGACCTAAAGACCGGCTCTACCCCACAATCAAAAAATACCTGCCCCTTAAAGAAATGTGGGCGATGGCTGGAGATATGCGAAAGGTGATGAAGATATGAGCACTATGAGCGGACTGAAAGCCAAACTGGGACTGGATGTATTCAAACCCGACAGCGAACCTCACATCAGGATCAAACCCGGCATGGAAAAAGACCCCCGCTTGAAAAGGGCGGTACTGGTTTGCCCGGCAGGTTTGTATAAGGAGAATGCCGACGGCGCAGTGGAAATGACCACGGACGGCTGCCTGGAGTGCGGCACCTGCCGCATAGCCTGCGGTACCGAGGTGCTGGAGTGGAACTACCCCTCCGGGGGAACCGGGGTCCAATTCCGTTTCGGATAAAATTACGATTCTCAAGGGGGCAGGCGCTCCCTTTTTTCTTGCCTTATAACCAATTATTGTTAACCCTCTCAGCATCAAGATATTCACCCCCCTGCATATATATAGATATGACGGTTTACTTTTTTACGGTTTCTGGAAGGAGGTTTTCCATGAGCTATGATTTTGACGCACTAATCCGCAATGACAGAGAAAGCAGGAGGGAGAAAGCATCAGCTACTAACTTCCTGGAATACCTGGAAATAGTCCGGGAGAATCCTGCGGTTGCGATTCTGGCCCATGAACGGATGCACCAGATTATCATGGAACCAGGGGTGGAGCTGATTAAAACCGAGGAGTATCCACGCCTCAGAAGAATTTACGGAAATGATACCATACGTAAATATAAATTTTTTGAGGATGAGTTTTATGGCATAGATAAAACCATTATGGAAATGGTGAGATATTTTCATTCGGCTGCCATGCGGGGTGAAGAATCCAGGCAGGTTCTTTATTTGGTGGGACCGGTGGGGTCGGGTAAGTCGTCTTTAATGGAAAGCCTGAAAAAAGCATTGGAAAGCAGTGCTTCAATATATGCGCTGGAAGGGTGCCCCATGCGGGAGGAGCCCCTGCATCTAATACCCAAGCATCTTAGGCCTCGTTTTGAGGAACTGCTGGGGGTAAAAATCGAAGGTGATCTGTGTCCGGTTTGCCGCTACCGTCTGGCTAACGATTATCAGGGCCGGTATGAAGATTTCGGGGTGGTCGGCGCTGATTTCTCCATACGGTCACGGAAAGGTATTGCCGTGGTGCCGCCGGTGGACCCCAATAACCAGGATGCTTCAGTTCTGGTGGGATCAGTGGATATATCCAAGATGGATCTTTATCCGGAAGACGATCCCCGGGTCCTGTCGTTAAACGGGGCTTTTAACGCCGGCAACCGTGGGATCGTAGAATTCATAGAAATCTTTAAAAATGATGTTGAATACCTGCATGCTATTCTCACTGCCACCCAGGAGAAGTCGATCCCCTCACCGGGCAAGGGGGCGATGATTTACTTTGACGGTATAATTCTGGCTCATTCCAACGAAGCGGAATGGAATAAGTTCAAATCCGACCACACCAATGAGGCCATTCTGGATCGTATCGTTAAGATAGAAGTACCCTATTGCCTGGAGTTGGATCAGGAGGTCAAAATTTATCGAAAAATACTTAAAAAGAGCAATTTCAGGGCTCATATAGCCCCCCATACGCTGGAGATCGCTTCTATGTTTGCCATCGTCAGCCGCCTCATCCCATCATCCAAGGTGGATATGATTACCAAGATGCGTATCTATAATGGAGAAGAGATCATACAGAAGGATACCACCAAAAAGGTTGATATCCTGGAACTCAGGGATGAAGCGGCCCGGGAGGGCTTCACCGGCATATCCACCCGCTTCATAATGAAAGCCATTGATAATACCCTGTCGGAATCAGAACACGACTGCATCAATCCTATTACCGTGCTGGAATCGCTGATAAAAGCGGTAAAATCCACAGACAGCAGTGATGATGAGAAAAAACAGCAGCTTACCTATTTACAGGACACCATCAAGAAAGAATACCACCGTATTCTGGAGAAAGAGGTCACCAGAGCCTTCATTCATGGTTACCGGGAACAGGCGGAGAGCCTGTTCAATAATTACATTGACCATGCCGAGGCTTATGTGAATAAAGTGAAATTGAAAGACGCCAATACCGGGGAAGAACTGGAGCCGGATGAAGCTTTCATGGAATCAATCGAAGCCGGTATCGGCCTGAGCGGAAGCGCTGCCAAAGGATTCCGCCACGATGTTACCGCCTACATGTTTTACCTGCTGCGCAACAATCGCAAGATTGAATACGCCAGCTATGAACCTCTGCGGGAAGCGATTGAAAAAAAACTGATTGCTTCGGTAAAAGAACTGTCCCGGATAGTTACCCAGGCCCGGGTGCGGGATGAAGAGCAGAACCAGAAATACAATGCCATGGTGGAGGAAATGAATCGCAACGGCTACTGCCATTACTGCTGCAATGTTATCCTGCGCTACGCCGCCAATAACTTATGGAAAGACTGAGGGGATGGCTTTGGCTATTTTTCGTGAATATGACAGCGGAGGGCGGGATCGCAGCGCCGAGGACCGGCGGCGGCACCGCCAGCTGTTGGAAGAGTCGATCAAGAAAAACCTGGGCAGTATCATTGCCGAGGAGAGCATAATCGGCAAGAGCAAGGATAAGACCGTAAAAATACCGGTACGGGGAATAAAGGAATATCAGTTTATCTATGGGGATAACCATGAACAGGCGGCATCGGGCAGCGGTCAGGAAAAGCGCGGCGACAAAATAGCCTCCGGCAGAGGTGAGCCCAACGGTCCCGGCAGCGGTGAAGGGGCAGGCAATGCCGAAGGTGAAGACTACTATGAAACTGATGTTACTCTGGAAGAACTGGTGCAGTACCTGTTTGAAGACCTGGATCTGCCCTTCCTGGAAAGAAAGAAATTCTCTTATATCATGAGCGAGAAGAGTAACAAACGACATGGTATACAGAGAAAAGGCATACCTCCACGGCTGGCCAAAAAGCGTTCCATGACGGAAAGGATAAAACGCAAGAAATCCATGGAAAGAACCCTGAAAGATTTGGAAGCGGATAGCGAAATAGAAAGATTCCCTTTCCGGGAGGAGGATCTGCGCTATCAGCGTATCCGCGAAGAAATGCGTCCCGAATCCAATGCGGTAGTAATCTGTATTATGGATAATTCAGGTTCCATGTATCTCAATAAGAAGTATCTGGCGCGCAGCTTCTTTTTCCTGCTCTACCAGTTTGTCAACTACCGCTACATTAATGTTGAATTGGTGTTCATTAATCATACCACTACCGCCCTGGAGGTAAATGAGGACGATTTCTTCCATCGGGGAGAATCGGGCGGGACTATGATCAGCAGCGGCTACGAAAAGGCGCTGGAGATTATTGAGGAGCGTTATAATCCTGCGGTATGGAATATTTACGCTTTCCACTGCAGTGACGGCGACAACTGGCCGGAAGATATTGAGAAAGCGGTGGGAAAGGCCCGGGAGCTATGTCAGGTATGTAATCTGTTTGGCTATGGAGAGATAAAATCCTCTTGGAAAGTGGACAGCACCATGGCGGATGAATTCGCCGCGATTAAAGCGGAGAATTTTGTGTCCGTTAGTATCGACAGCAAGGAAGATGTTTGGCCGGCTTTCAGAAGGTTATTAAAAATAGCTGAGAAGGAGGAGCAACATGGGGGCTGATTATAGCATGAAAGACCTTTTGTACTACAACGCCCGCATTGAGGACTTAGCGGCCGAAGCGGGCCTGGACACCTACCCTCAGGAGTATGAGATCTGCAGCTATGAGGACATGCTGGGATATGAAGCCTATGCCGGGATGCCGGTTCGCTACCCTCACTGGAGCTTCGGCAAAGCTTATGAACGCAAAAAGACCTTTTATCGCTATAATCTCAATGGTTTACCCTATGAGATGGTTATAAACTCCAACCCCTGCCTGGCCTATCTGATGAAGGACAACACTTTGCTGCTGCAGATACTGACCATGGCTCATGTCTATGGGCACAATGACTTTTTCAAGAATAACCGCCTGTTTAAAGACGGAACCAGGGCCGAATATACCCTGGAAATGTTTAAATCCCATGCCCGGCGGATAAGCGATTACATAAAAGATCCCAGCATAGGCTATGCCAGCGTGGAGAGGGTGCTGAATGCGGCTCATGCTCTGCGTTTTCAGATACATCGTACCGTAGGGGAGAAACACCTGACCCCGGAAGAAGTTAAGGACAGAATTATAAACCGCTGCAGCCTGCGGGCTGTCGGTGAGCATCCGCTGCTGGAGGAAAAGACCGAGAAGCCCCTGCCGGATCTAAGTCGTATACCCTTGGAAGCGGAAGAAGATCTGCTCCTTTTTATCACCCGTTACGGGTCTTTAAGTGAATGGGAAAAAGACATCGTCAATATTGTCAGGGAGGAGAGCCAGTATTTTTTACCCCAGATGGAGACCAAAATTATGAATGAAGGCTGGGCCAGTTACTGGCACTATAAAATATTGAACCGTTTGCAATTGCCTCAGGAAATGCACCTGGAGTTTCTGAAGCGTCATAATCAAGTGGTTTGCTCCCTTGAAGGCTCACTCAATCCTTATCATCTGGGATTTAAGCTATTTGAAAAACTGGAGCAGAATAGTCGGGATATCTTTGCTATACGGGAGCAGGAAAGGGACGCTTCCTTTTTACGGCGCTATTTGGACGAAGACATCTGCCGGGAGTTTAACCTATTCTCCTTTATAAAAAAAGGACGGGACTATTATGTAAAAGAGATTGCGGATGAAGAAGGATGGAAAGAAATCCGTAATGCTTTGGCTCTTAATGTGGGCATACAGGCGCTGCCGGTTATTAAGGCAGTAGAGGCAGGGGCGAAGAACAACCTGCTTATGCTGGATCATGAGTGGGATGGGAGGGAATTGCAGCTGGAATATGCGCATCAGACCTTAAAACACCTGGCCCAGCTCTGGGGCGGAAAGGTTCGCCTGCGTACCGTAGTCCGGTCATCATACCAAATCCTGGAGACCGGCGGAGAGTAGCTTAATAATGAAATCGGCCGGTAGGAATTCTTGCCTGCAGCTAGAAATAGTAATTATTAAGGATTCTTTTGCTGGCAGAAAGGAGAAAGAGAAGTGGACGAGGCCAAAGGGGTGGAAATAGTCGTGGACGGAGTTACCGGAGTCGGTAAATCAAGCCTGGTTAAGATCATCTGTGACGAATTTGACCTGAAACCATTCAGCGAAATGTTTGAGGACGAGAATCGTTTATTGAATAAATTTTTCCATGATCGGGCCAAATGGGCTTTCCCTATGCAGACCAATTTCCTGACCAATCGCTTCAAACAATATAGCCAAGCCATGAAAGTGGGGCAAGCGGTAATGGATCGTTCCATATATTCCGACCGTATTTTCGCCCGCATGTATCTGGAATATGGCTACCTTAAACCGGAGGAATATGCAGTTTACAATAATCTGCTGGAGACTATGCTGGAACATGTAGTACCGCCCAGGCTTTTAGTCTATCTCAAGGTTGATACCGATGAAGCTATCCGCCGTATCCATAAACGGGGACGACCGGATGAAGTGGAAGTGGAAAGGGAGTATTGGGCTCACCTGAATACTTTTTATGAGTCCAATTATCGTGATTACGCTTTGGGCGGAGAATTGCTCGTAATCAGGGTGGACAACCTGGATTATGTGCACCGTCCCGAGGATAGAACGTTTATGATAAATGAGATAAAAAAGGCCCGTCAGGTAATGGCGATAAAAAAAGCCAGCAGTTAATTATACCGGGTTGCTGGTTCGGAATAAGCATATGCTTATACGGCTTAATAATTGCCGGGAGCAATTGGCCCTGCAATTTGTTTGCACAGCTTTGCGGTTATGATATAGTGTTAGAGAATCAGTCGAAAGGTTGTGAAACGGCTTGACCGCAGCCCTGGGATTAATCGCCGGAACTATAATATTCCTCTATTCATTTTATTTTCTCAGGATAATCAGGGGGGAGCCGGAAGGTTTTGAGCTGGAACTGTTGCAGGCATTGGCTGGCTGGATGGTACAAAAGGGAGCCAGCAGCCGGGGCCAGTTATGGTTGCTGCTATTGCTTGCTTTTCTTCTGGAGCTGCTGTATTTTCTGCTGGTTTTGGCGGTAGTCAAAAATCTGTTTTTATTGTTGTTTACCGGTTTTTTTATCGCCGCCGAATCGTATCATTTGGTAAGTTTCGGCTATTCCCTGGGGCGCTTTTTCCGTGGAGATATCAAGCTTAAGTATTTGTTTAACTGGCGCTGGGAGCGCTTCAGTGCTATTCTCTTCTTCACTCATTCCCTGCTGGTGCTGATATCCGTCATCGCTTATTAACCGAGATTTAACCTTATGGTCATCATCTTTGAGCCAACTTCAGGCAGAGGATAAAAAAGCGTGATATGGTAAAAAATATATCCTAGTATTTTTTATCAGGAGCAACAGCATGCGCAAGATACCACGTCGGGCTGGTCCCAGCCAGTATCAGGACAACCATGATAGCCAGGAAATACCGGACAGTAAATTACCGCCGGGCTATGAGGATAAGCTGGCTCTTTTACGGCCCTATATTGAAAAAAATGACGACCTTATCGCCCGGCCTTTTTATCTGGACAGTGAGATGAAGCTGCAGGCCTGTGCCTTTTATTTTAACGGCATAGCTGATGATAAGAGATTAAATGAACATGTGCTCAAACCCCTGATGTCGCATAGCGGAGGCTGGGATCCGGGCGATTTCCCCGCCGCCGACCGGGTGGATTTGATTGTACGTACTTCCATCAGTGTGGGACAGCTGCGCAAGAGCGACAGTTTCGCAGTGATGGTGCACAGCATATTCGACGGCATGCTGGTGCTGATCTTTGAGACCATCCAGGAAGCGGTTATCATTGACATCCATGGAGGAGTGGCCCGGGCGGTGGAGGAACCTCCGTCGGAAAAGGCTATACGCGGCCCCCGGGAAGGTTTTATTGAGAATCTTGACATTAATCTCTCCATGATAAGGCGCCATCTGCGTACTCCCCGTTTAGTGATAAACAAGACGACCGTGGGGAGGAGAACCCGTACTCCGGTGGCGGTAATCTACATTGATGATATAGCTGATGCCGGGCTGGTGGAACAGGTAAACCGGAGATTGGACCGTATTGATATAGACGGGGTTATAAGCGCGGGCAATATAATTCAGTATATAGAAGATAAGCCCTATTCGCTGTTTCCCCAGGTATGGACCAGTGAGCGTCCCGATAAAACCATTGCCGAGCTCCTGGAGGGGAGGATAGCCGTAATAGTGGATGGCACTCCCACCGCCATTTTTCTTCCGGCGCTTTTTGTTGAGTTTTTTCAGGCTTCCGAAGATTATCTGGAGCGCACCTTCCTGGGTTCGTATCTCAGGTTTGCCCGCTTCATAGCCTTTTTTATTGCCGTATCTCTTCCCGCCCTCTATATCGGAGCCATCAGCTTTACACCGGAGCTGGTACCTTTGGATCTGGTAGTAAGCATAGCTCAGGCGCGTAAAGAGGTTCCCTTCCCGGTTTTGATTGAAACCCTGCTGCAGGAATTTATAATCCAGATGGTGATTGAGGCCGGGCTGCGCCTGCCCGGTCCGGTAGGACAGACTGCCGGGGTGGTCTCGGGTATTGTTTTGGGACAGGCTGCCATTTCCGCCAAGCTGGCCAGCCCGGCTGTGATTATAATTATTTCCATTACGACTATCTGCACCTTTATTCTGCCTTCAGGTCCTTTAGTACAGGCTACCCGTATTCTGCGCCTGCCTTTAATATTTCTCACCGCCGGCTTTGGGCTTTTTGGCTTTTCCCTGGGCTGGCTAATCATGCTTACACATCTCAGCAGTCTGGAAAGCCTGGGGCTACCATATTTTGCCCCCTTTGCCCCCATGCGCTACTCTGATTTGAAGGACAGCGTCTTTCGTATCTTCCTCTGGAAGATGGATAAGAGGCCGCTGTCCATACCCAGCCAGCAGAAACAGCGCCAGGGAAACAGCGGGCAGGAGGGGAACCGGGATGAACGCTAACGATACTATTACCAGTAAACAATTGGTATTTATAATTGTTGGCGCCCAGATTGCCGTTGGTGTTTTCAGCCTCCCCCATCTGGTCGCTATTGAGGCCCGGCAAGATGCCTGGCTGGCCGTACTTCTGGGGGCGGCGCTTCCTTTTGCGGTATTGCTGATCATTGAGCGTTTGGGACGCCGTATGCCGGAAGCAGGGTTTGTGGGCATGAACCATCTCCTGTTCGGACGCTGGCTGGGATCGGTCATAGTTTTTCTGTTTGCAGCTTATGTAGTACTTTTTCAGGGGATAGTGGTACGTCTGTTTTCTGAGCTAACCAGTATTTTTTTGCTTCCGTGTACTCCACTGCCCATCACCATTTTTCTGGTCCTGGTCGGGGTCGTTTATGTGATTAATAAAGGCGCCCGGGTGGTGGCGCGGGTAAATGAAATACTGTTCTGGATAATCTTTGCTTTGCTTTTGCTGTTGCTGCTTCCTCTGGTAAACGCCGACTATACCAATCTCCTGCCGGCAGGAGAAGCGGGACTTGCCTGCATAACCCGGGGAGCTCTGGTCAGCAGCTTCTCCTATGCAGGGGTGGAGATATTGCTGGTATTCTATTTTTTGGTAGGCCGCAAGGAGGAAGTGATCAAGGCGGGGATACTGGGTTTAAGCTTTACTACGGTGGTTTATCTGGTTGTGACCCTGGTCTGTATACTGGTCTGGGGCCATGAACTCCTGCAGATAATAAACTGGCCTGCGCTGAGCATGCTAAAAACCGTAAAACTTGCCGTACTGGAAAGACCTGAATTTTTTCTGCTGGCAGTGTGGGTGGGAGTAGGGGGCGTCCCACCATGAACATGGGTTTTGCCGCCTCTTATGTCCTGAGCGAGGTCTTTCATGTAGACCGGAGCAGATATTTTCATTGGACGGTGTTATTTGTCGCCCTGCTGATTTATATCGTAGCCTTGTTGCCGACAAACATAATAACGGCATTTCAATGGTCCGACTATGCCGGTTACAGTTTCTGGCTGGTAGGTCTGTTCTATCCCCTGATCATGCTGTTTATGGCAATTATTAAAGGGAAGGAGGCCGCCAATGAATAAGAAACTGCACCTGGCAATAATCCTGGGTATGTTTCTTATCCTTATTGCGGGCTGTTGGGATTCCCGGGATCTGGAAGAACTGTCTTTCCCTCTGGCTGCGGCCTATGACCTGCACCGGCCCGGCAGCTCCGATCCTACCGACCCGCCCGCAACGGCAGGCGAAAAACGGCTGGACTTAACCACGGCGGTCCCTAACCTCACTCCCGACGCTCCAACCCCGGTAAATATTGAAACCTTGTCCGGGGTTACGATAGGCGATGTGCGCCGGCGGAGGGGATTAACTGATGCCGATACTTATGTAACCGGCATGAACCTGATAATAGTATTGGGTGAAGAACTGGCCCGACAGGGGGTAAACCCTTATATGGATGTATTATGGCGGAGTTCCACGGTCAGTGGCACCATGTACATGGCAGTAGCCGCTGGCCGGGGCGAAAACGTCATTAAAACGCCCATAAAGACTTATAATAATATAGGCAGCTACCTGAAGGCATTATTCAATGGGATTAATAGGAGAACCTTTATACCGGTTACTAATATAAGTCAATTCCGTATCCAGCAGAGTGCAGGCAGGAATCCGGTGGTCCCCGTACTGGAACGTAAAGGCAATCGGGTGGTGATAACCGGGGCAGCCTTATTTAAAAAAGACCGGATGATAGGCAGGGTAGGGACCGAAGAGGCTCTCAACCTGGTATTGCTGCGCGGTTTAAAAGGGAAGAGCTATCTTCCCTTTGCGGCCCAAGTGGATGGTACCCTCCACCGGGGGACGGTTCTGGTGAATAACAGCAGGAAAGTAGAATATAGCAGAAACGATCAAGGACACCGTTTTGTTGTCACCATAGAAATTCAGGGGACATTACAGGAACACAGCCACCAGTATCCTGTAGATGAAGCCCATTTGCAAGAGATCGAAAAGACGATAGAAAAAGAGATTACGGCCCAGTGTGAAAGATTTATTGATATGATGCAAAACGAATTAAAACTGGACTGTATTGATATAAGCAAATATGCTTTGACTAAAGAACGTAAAAATTTGTTCCCATATATTGATAATCCCGATTTTATTAAAAATGCCGATATCAGGGTAAAAGTTAAAGTTCATCTGAAAAATACCGGCGAAATGCGCTAAATTATGCCCTCATAAAATGCTCTCTACAGCTTATCGGAGATGATCAGAGGAGTGTAATCATTACCGGTAATCCCCAGACTTACGTAGTAGGATGATTCCGCTTCGATTTCCCAGTCATAACTGCCGACCGGCCTTTTAACGGAGGCATCCGGAAGGTCAAGGGTTTTACCATCCTGATGCAGGCGTAATATCAGTTCTCGGCCCGAGGCTCGGTTGCCCAGCTGTTTTAAGATTTCCTGCCACTTGCTCTGGCTTATACGCCAGTAAGCCCGCAAATGCCCGGAGTCGATTGCAAGCAGCTTGATGCTGTCAGCAGGCAGGTAGAATTCTTCTGTTTCCAGATATCTGAATAGTTCCTGGGCTGACTCCCAGGAGAACATATCCTGGGACGGCATTTTAAACCGGGAACGGTGTTCTTCCGGACCGGCGGCGGACAAAACCCAATAAAGCATGATAAACAGGACTGCACTGAGCAGGATAATATATAATAATGGCGGCATAACGGCAACCTCCGTTTCTGGTATCTAAAAACTAGTATTTCCCGTTATGAGCATTAATAAAAGCATCAATTTCATATTTCCTGGCTTTTCATTCCCGCATATCTTGATGGTTTTCCCAAGTCTTATACATCTGATGTATAATTAAAAGGATCAAGGAGGAACGTGTATGGAACAGAGGGAAAGACCACGCTGGGGTTTGCTGGAGATCGTGGCGGTTTATATAGGCATCATTGCCGCAGGGTTGATTTTTGGCCGCTATTCTGATGGTATAAAAGTCTGGCTGGCCGGGACCGGAGTCGGTGATACCACCCTGGCTTTTTTTGCCATCGCCTACATTTTCCAGTTTGTAGTTACGATCTTACTGGTACTGTTGTTTACTTTGGTTTTAAATCGGGCCCGGCTCAGTGATCTGGGGGTAAGAAACGTCAGCGGGAAGGAGTATATCTACTACGGGCTTCTGGGCGGATTTTTGCTTATGATTTTTATTATCAGTCTGGGCCTGATTATTAACCTGTTTAACCCGGATGTTAAACCCCAGCTTTTTGAGGATATGCTGCGCTCAGCTGATAATTGGGGGAGTTTTTTAATTCTGCTGCTAATGGGATCGGTGTTGGCACCGATTTCAGAAGAGCTCTATTACCGGGGGATGATTTACCCGGTATTTAAATCGTATCTGGGAACCCTGGGGGGAGCAATAGTGGCCGGTTTGCTTTTTGGAGCGGTGCACTGGGATTTATGGAGAGCTGTTCCCCTGGCGGCAGGGGGGATAATACTCTGCTATATATATGAAAAAAGCGGCAGTATTTTGGTTTCGGCTCTGGCTCATGGGGTGTGGAATGGAATTATGGCTTTGATCGTTTATCTCAGCATAATGAACTGACAGCATTTTTAATTTATTGACTAATTGGTGTATAATTATTTTCATGATAAATTCAGACAGACGCAGAAGCATACTGACCCTGGGGGAGTTACTGAAGGCTTATAAGCGCTAAGAAATTTTTAAATTTTCATTAATTTAAAAATATTTCACTGATTTGTTTTAGGTTAGGAGTTGAAATTATGCCTATTTATGAGTACAAATGCAAAAATTGCGGAGAGTTTACCAAAATGCAGAAGATCAGCGCCCAACCGCTGGCAATCTGCCCTACCTGCGGTGGTGAAGTTGAGAGGATGATAAGTAAGAACGTAGGGGTCGTATTCAAAGGCTCGGGGTTCTATACTACTGATAATAAGCAGATTAAGGATCGGGCCCGATCACTTAATAAAGAAAGGCAAAAAGATAACCAGGCTCTTTTGGACGGTGATGTGGGCGGTTATGTTAAACAAGCGGACAGCACCGATAAAAAGGTTTCCGGAGCCTGATCAATCCCCGTAAGGGGATTTTTTTCCCTTTTGCAGTATTTAACTTATATCAGGATCAGGATTTTAACATGTCCGGGTGTCATAGAATTAAATTTTTGAAATGTGTGGTGCCGATAATGGTAAAAGTAACCAATGTCATGGAAACTATGGTATGGCAAGTAATGGAATCCATCTTAGACCAGCGACCGGACATGTGCCGTTGCGAGAATTGTCGTGCGGACATGGCAGCCTACGCCTTAAACCGGCTGAGTCCTCATTATGCAGCTACTAAAAAGGGTGAGGTCTTAATAAAGACCGCTTCCCTGGATGGAGGTATGAATGTTGCTTTAATGGTGGCTTTAACCGAGGCTATGGAAATAGTGAAAGCCAATCCTCACCATGAGAAGGAGTAGACATTAATGCCAGAGATAACCATATACACTGATGGAGCATGCTCCGGGAATCCGGGACCAGGCGGATGGGGAGCTGTTCTTTTTTATGGCGATAAGATAAAAGAGATTTCCGGAGCAGAAGAGGAAACCACCAATCAGCGCATGGAACTCACAGCCGTGCTGGAAGCTTTGAAGGCTCTTAAGGTCAGGGATTGGAATGTAGTGGTATATTCCGACAGCGCCTATATAGTAAATGCTTTCCGCCAGGACTGGATCGGCAAGTGGACCCAAAACGGATGGAAAAACAGCAAAAAAGAAAAGGTCGCCAATCAGGATTTGTGGAAGGCTTTACTGGAGCAGACGCAAAGGAATCGGGTAAGAATAGAGAAAGTGAAAGGGCATTCGGGTGACCGCTGGAACGAGCGCTGTGACGAACTTGCCCGCAACGCGATCAAGATGATTAAGTTGGGTTGATATGGGGATAAACAAAGTTGAAATAGGCTATGACGAAAAAGATGAAACTAAGGGCCTGAAGGTCAGGGTAAATGATGATAAGGCTAACCTGCAGGATCTGCTTGATGCCTGGCAGCCCTTATGTGACGACGACAAACTCCGCAAGCTTTATGCTGAAGGCCAGCATCATGCCTGCCGGGCCTGTACGGTAAATTGCTGCAGCACCGCTTATGTGATCCCTGATCTGATTGCTTTTAAAAAAATGGCGGCTTTAACTGGCCTTGACTATCCTGAGTTTGTGGCCCGCTATTTTCAGGAAGAAAAGCTTAAGGCAGGGTTGCTGAGGATGCGGCCCAATCCCTGTGCTTTTTTGCAGGATAACATATGTACCATCTATCCGGTGCGCGCGCTTATATGCCGGTTTTACCTGTGCTGCCAGCTGGCAGGCGAGACCGAACAGCTTATCTATTCCCTGAGTTGGACTGGTGCTGCCGCCGCCCAGCTTTTTGCTGAACAAACGGGGTTGCTGCCAATGTCTTCTCCATCTGCTCTTACCAGTTTTGACCTGATGTTTAAGCAATTAATTGAGGATTATCGCTATGACCCCAGGGTGCAGCTTTTTCTGCAATCCGGGGAATACGGCGATATACCACTGGCTCCTTTTATGTAAGGGATATGGAATAAGGTGTTTTGAGCCGGTCATATCATTCCGGGTCCGATGCCGGTACCTCATGCCATGGGTCGAGTTTACAGTTTTTTAATTATATTGCAGGATTTTATGCTACTAAAAGGAATATATAAACTGTTATACTTTACTATGACTGGGGGTGTTTTTACACAAGGTCCGGTGTATTTATCAGATAGGTAAGGGAGGAAAAGCATTTTGAAATTTCGCGGTAAAACCAAATGGGCGCTGCTTTTGAGTCTGTTAATGATTTTCTCGGTGGTTGCGGGTTGTGGCGGCAGTGGTTCCGATTCTGATCAGGCTAAGGAAGATGTTATCAAATTGGGATTTCTGGGAGCTACGACCGGATCAGTAGCCAACTACGGCATCCCCGGCCAAAAAGGTATGAAAATGGCTATAGAAGAACTAAATGCCAATGGTGGGATACTGGGTAAAAAAGTAGAAGGTATTTATCAGGATAATAAGGGTGATTCGACCGAGATATCCAATATAGCCACCAGATATATAACCAGGGATAAAGTCGCAGCTATGGTGGGCGACCCTTGTACCGGATTGACTAAAGTTGCGGCTAAGATAGCCCAGACCAATAAAATCGTCATATTCTCCGCCGGCGCTACCGGAACCGGAGTGGTGGAGATCGGCGATTATGTATTCCGCAACACTTTGCTGGACAAGCTGGCAGTACCTCTGGTAGTCGATTGGATGATGAACACCAAGGGATGGAAGAACTTTGCTGTGGTTACCTCCAGCAACAATGACTACAGTGTTTCATTGACACCGGTATTTAAAGAGGCCATCCAGCAACAGAAGGGGAAAATAGTCATTGAAGAAAGTATTAATGACGAGGAAACAGACTTCACCGCCCAGATCACCAATATAAAGAAAGCTCAGCCGGATGTTCTGGTATTTACCGGGTACTATCGGGAGGCGGCCCTTTTGATGAATGAAGCCCAGAAGCAGGGGCTGGATATCAATCTGGTCGGCGGCGACGGCCTTTATGGGCAGGATCTGGCCAAACTGGGCGGCAAGGCCGTGGAGGAGAAGGTTATCTTCTATTGCGGGTTTAGTTTCAGCGGCGACGAATCCAACCCGGAGACAGAAAAATTCCTGGAGACCTATAGAAGCAAATATAATGAAGAACCGGATATGTTTTCCGCCCAGTACTATGATGCAGTCATGATTCTGGCCAAGGCTATGACTGATGCCAACAGTACCGACCCTTCGGTATTCAAGAACGAACTGGCCAAGCTTAAGGATTATCCGGGGGTATCAGGCAACACCACCTTCCGGACTGACCGGGAACCAATCAAAAGCCCGGTTTGTCTGATTACCGTAAAAGATGGAAAATTGACTTTATTGGATAAGATTCCGGTAAACATTCAGTAGCAATATGCTTTATACTATATACAATGGCCCGTCCGTTTGAGGTCGGGCCATTGTCAAGATTATACAGAGTTTAAGGCAGCTATTATTCTGTCCTAAACTCTGTATAGTTAAGATCAGTCAGGGGAGGACACTTATGATTTGGCAACAACTGCTGAATGGGCTGACTCTGGGCAGCACCTATGCCTTAATAGCCCTCGGTTATACCATGGTTTATGGCATTATTCAACTTATTAACTTTGCCCACGGGGAAATATACATGGTCGGGGCTTTCGTAGGACTGTTTCTGGTAGTCAATACCGGTCTTAATATCGGAGTCGCTTTGCTGGGAGCCATGGCTTTCTGTATGGTGCTGGGTATGCTGGTGGAAATAGTCGCCTACCGCCCTCTGCGGGGAAAATCGTCCCGCCTGTCGGCTATTATAAGTGCCATCGGAGTTTCCATCTTTTTATCCACGTTGATGGTTTTGATAGCCCAGACCAATACCCGCCGTTATCCTGAGATCATCAATATTGAGACTTACCAGTTGGGGTCATTGCAGGTTTCATCATTGCAAATCATAATTCTGGTGGTGGCTGCTTTATTGATGGTGGGATTACAGGTGATGGTGCAGAAAACCCGTATTGGTAAAGCCATGCGAGCCTGTTCCCAGGACCTGGATGCCTCTTACCTGATGGGGATTAATGTTAACCGGATTATCTCCTTTACTTTTGCGGTAGGTTCCGCTCTGGCTGCTGCCGGCGGGGTCATGGTAGGCATATACTATAACGCGGTGTGGCCTTACATGGGAACCATGGCCGGACTCAAGGCTTTTGCCGCTGCCGTACTGGGCGGTATCGGCTCCATACCAGGGGCCATGATCGGAGGGCTTACCCTGGGAGTATTGGAAATAATGGGCGTAGCTTATCTTTCATCCTCCTATAAAGACGCCATCGCCTTCGGCATTCTGATTCTGGTTTTGATTATTCGCCCGCAAGGCATAATGGGACAAAAGATTTCGAAAAAGGTATAGGTGAGGTTTAGTATGGACGCACTCTTATCACAGTATATAGATCCTTATTACCTGCGTATCCTGATGCTGATCGGTATAAATATAATCCTGGCCCTGGGGCTTAATCTGATTACAGGTGTCACCGGGCAGTTATCCATGGGACATGCCGGTTTTATGAGTCTGGGGGCTTATACCTCAGCTATTCTTTCCATGCAGCTGGGATGCCCTTTTTTCCTGTCTTTGCTGGCCGGTGCGGCCATGGCGGCGCTGTTCGGATTTTTTATCGGCATACCTACCCTGCGCCTGGAAGGGGACTATCTGGCTATGGTTACCATCGGTTTTGCTGAAATTATCCGGGTATTTTTCCTGAACTTTGAACCCGGGGGCAAGGCGGTGGGGATGTCCGGCATTCCGCAGAATACCACTTTCTTGCTGGTTTGGACCCTGGTCATCATAGTGGTTGTACTTAACGCCAAATTGCTCAACTCCCGTCTGGGGAGGGCATTTTATGCTATCCGAGAGAATGAAATAGCGGCCGAAGCCAGCGGGATCAACACGACCCGCCTGAAGGTGCTGGCTTTTACCGCCGGTTCGTTCCTGGCCGGTCTGGGGGGAGGCCTCTATGCTCACTATATGTATTTTATCCGGCCTCAGGACTTTGGTTTTATGAAGTCCATTGAACTGCTCAATATGGTGGTACTGGGAGGTATGGGGAGCATACCGGGAACTATTCTGGGTTCTGTTATCCTCACCCTGCTGCCGGAAATGTTGAGAGTGGTGGCGGAATATCGTCTCCTATTTTACGGAGCCTTGCTGGTAATATTGATGATCTTCCGTCCCAACGGCTTATTGGGTGATGTCAGGGTTTATGATATCAAGAAAAAGTTTGCGCGAAAGAAGGTGGGCTCATGGCAGTCCTCCAATTAGAAGATATAACCCAGGAGTTTGGCGGCCTCCGGGCTTTGGACCTGGTCAATCTGGCAGTTGACGAACAGCAGATTTTCGGTATTATTGGTCCCAATGGCGCCGGCAAGACCACGCTCTTTAATATTATAACCGGAATATACCGGCCTACCGGGGGAAAGGTGATCTTTAAGGACCATCTGCTCAATAATATGTCCCCTTGGAATGTAGCGCGTATAGGCATCGGCCGTACTTTTCAAAATATTCGCCTGTTCAATAAACTATCGGTGCTGGATAATGTTCGGGTGGGCAGCCACGGGGTCGGCAAGAGCGGATTTTGGGGCTGCATACTGGGCCTGCCCGGCGAGCGTCGGGAAGAAAAGGCTATAATAGAGCAGACCGAAAAGTTGCTGGAGTTGGTGGGCCTCTATGATAAGAGGTGGGAGTATGCCGATAACCTGGCCTATGGTGAACAGAGACGGCTGGAAATAGCCCGGGCTATGGCCTTAAAGCCTTCCCTGCTGCTGCTGGATGAACCGGCGGCGGGCATGAATTCCACCGAGAAAACTGAATTGATGGATTTGATTTGGAAGATAAGGAATGACATGCATCTTACCATATTACTGGTGGAGCACGATATGAATCTGGTTATGAATATATGCGAGGAAATTGCGGTGCTGGATTATGGCCGTAAAATAGCCGACGGCAGCCCGGAAGAAATTAAAAACGACGAGAGGGTCATCCAGTCTTATCTGGGCGCGGAAGCATGAGGCTCCCTTTTATATATCTGGCCATATTCCTGGCGGTCCTGGCTATGTCCACCGCTTCCATTATGATAAGGTACTGTACTGCACCAGCCCTGATAATTGCTTTTTATCGGGTCTTGTTTACTTCGCTGCTGGCAGGCGGGGCCAGAGGCCATAGATTGAAAAACAGTATCGCCGGTATAGACCGATGCGATTTTTATTATATTATCGGAGCCGGAATTTTCCTGGCTCTGCATTTTGCTTTCTGGATAAGCTCACTGGATTATACCAGTATCTCCAGTTCAGTGCTGTTTACTAACCTGCAGGTCATATTTGTACTCCTGTTTTCCATATTTTTTCTGCGGGAAAAATTATCCTATACCGTTATGGGAGGCATATTTCTGGCTCTGGCAGGCAGCCTGCTAATAGCTCACGGCGACCTGCGCAGCGGTAAACTGCTGGGCGACATGCTGGCCTTGGCCAGCGGTCTTTTTGTGGCCATTTATTTTATAATCGGGCGCCGGATGCGGGCCCGTATAGGGGCTCTGGACTATACTTTTATAGTATCGGCAATTGCATCAATGGTTCTGCTTCCGGTATGTCTTGTGGGCCGCCTTAGCTTAAGCGGCTATCCGCTGCTTGATTGGGGGCTTTTTATCCTTCTGGCCCTGGGGCCGGGCTTGGCCGGTCATGGAATTCTTAATTGGGCCTTGAAATATGTAAAGGCCCCCATAGTCGCGGTATCCATTCTGGGCGAATCCGTAGGGGCCACCATACTGGCTTATTTGTTTTTCCGGGAAGTTCTGCAATGGTATCAGATTGCAGGAGGTCTCCTCATACTCATCGGCATCTATATCGCTGGGGCCAATGAACACCGGGATGCCGGACCAGTTTTATAACCAGCCTCTGCAGCCGCAGGGTAAGCAGCGTACTGCCCGGGCCAAGTCTTAAGGGACGGAATATTTATGCATCCGGACCACCATAGGGGAATCATGGAGACTACTGAAAAAGTCCCCAAATTTGTGCTAGGGTATGTATAAATATACTGGCGACCGTTGGCGGAGCATGGGTAACAACATCCTGCGAAGGCTATTGGCGGAAGGGGGCGAGCGGCACGGACGCCGTACCCATAGGGCACACTGATGCTACCTACGGTCGCTATTAAGGTCGCGAGAGCGCCACTGAGCACGGATGCGAATTGGCGCTGTACCCCTGGAGACAATCGACAAGCAGTTGATGTTGTCCATGCATAGACTGGGCGCAAGTTATTTATACATACCCGTTTACCCCAGATAGACTTTTTCAGTGCTCTCGAATCATGTTGGCTGGGCCGCAACTAAGGATGCTGATTTTACTTATACAATCTGGTCCAGGTCATTTTGGGGAAGTAGTGCTCTACTATCTGGCGGCCGTTTTTACCCTGCTTAGCCATGGTGTAAGCTCCCCATTGCTCCATACCTACCCCGTGTCCCCAGCCTGAACCTTTGAAAACAATATAATTGCCCTCGGCTTTCACACTGGTCCAGATAGTCGAGTAAAGGCGATCAGGGCCGATTTCCTTACGCAGGTCCACCGCCTTGATGGAAGCTTTGCCGGCGGTTAAGACCGTAGCCCGTCCTGACGGCCCCCGTTTACTTACCCGGATGTCATTGAGATTACCGGCTTTACTGCCCATAAGGTTTTTAATTTCCCAGCGGGGGACTTTTACTGTCCAGGACCGGTATTTAGCCGGAGCATATTTCATGCCGTTGGTGCTGACCGGAACCAGGTATGATGCCTTTTTGGCCAGAGTGGGGAAGCCTTCGGCCATGCTGGCGGTTTTATTTTTGGACAGGGAGTGGAACATGGCATAAGCAAACTTGCCCTGATAAGTCAGCACCTGTCCTCTGGTTTCCTTGACCGCGCGGGAAATTTTATCGGTAATCTGCTTCTCGTCGTATTGCTGAAACTCCAGGTGGTTATCACTGGCGTCGGTTCCGTGCTTGGACCTGGTGCCGTTTTCATATTCCAACAGGGCCAGGGTCATGGTACGGGCGACTATAGCCTGAGCCTTCAAGGCTTCCAGGGGAAATTTATTACTCATTTCCGCAGCCAGAACCCCCTTCAGATATTCTTCCATTTTCAATTGCTCTTTGGCGCCGGTGGCAGTGCGGTAGAGGCTTATGGTGGGCTCAGTGCTGTATTTTTTTACCTCGGCGGATAAGCGGGCCGGTTGGGCCGACGGTTTTTTAGCCTGTTGCTGACAGCCTCCCAGGGAAAAAAGAAAAACGCTGATTAGTACTAAACAAAAAGTTCTGACAAGTATTTTTGGCTGAAACACATGGATTGCTCCTTCCCTTTTTGACTTAGTATTTCCGGCCGATTGTTTGTTATGTTCTATGAAGTCAGGTATAATTTGGGCGAAATAAAGGAGAAAAGGAGGCCAATGATATGCATATTGTTCTGGTCAATCCCGAAATACCCCAGAATACGGGTAACATAGCCCGAACCTGTGCTCTTACCCGCTCGGTCCTGCATTTAGTAAAACCGCTGGGATTCTCCATTGAAGACCGGTATCTTAAAAGAGCGGGTTTGGATTATTGGGATAAGGTGGAAGTAAAACTGTGGGACAGCTTTAAAGAATGGGAGAAGCACTATCAGAATGCCGGGATATACCTGGCAACTACCAAGGCTGCCCGGTCCTGCTATGAGGTGGAGTATCATCCTGACGATATGCTGGTTTTCGGCTGCGAGACCCGGGGCTTGCCGGAAGAGATACTAAAACGTTATAGCGGGCAGCAAATCAGGGTTCCTATGTTGGATATCGGCAGATCCTTAAACCTTAGTAATTCAGCGGCGATAATTCTGTATGAAGCTTTGCGTCAGAATAATTTTCCTGGTTTGAGATAGGGTTAGTGCTTAGAAGGAAAAGCAGGAATAATGTAAAAAAATATCGAAATAGACCTGCAACTAGAAAAGGCGGTGCCATGAATGAAAATAAGAACCAGATTATACGTCATTATGGCAATGCTGGCGGCAGTAATGGTGGGAGAGATCCTTCTGACCGTAAACCTGCTCACTATACCTATGCAAAAGAAGGATATTATTGATAAGGCCTGGAACAGCGCTTATATCCTGCAACAGGTTGCTCCCCTGCTCAATAAGGAAGAAACCCAGGCGCTGGCAGTGGCTATGGTCAGGCTGGATCCTAAAATCAGCTATCTGCTTTTACTGGATCGTGATGGCAAAGCCGTGGTTCATAGCGATCCCCAGCGGATAGGTATGAGCTTTAATGATGCGGGCAGGCTGTCATGTGCGCGCTACGGCCATAGCCTGCAGCAAGTTTACATCCGCGACCAGAATATACCTGATTCTCCCCATCATGGAGAAAAGGTCATTGATATCCTGGTTCCCAACTATGATCGCGAAGGCAGGCAGGTGGGGGCAATAGATGCCGGGGTTTCTCTGAATGACCTGAATCAGGTTGCCCAAGCCCATTATAAAATATTATTTATCGGCGTGGTTGCGCTTATTATCGTATTTTATATTACCACCCACAGACTGTATAAAGATATAATTTCCCCCTTGAAAAAAACGGTTTATGCCATAAGGAGAGTCAGGGAAGGCAATTACCATGAGATTGATTTAGAAGAGAGAAATGATGAACTGGGCTTATTAGTGCGGGAATTTAACAGCATGGCTTGCCGGATATCAGAATTGATGGCCGATTTGCAAGAGGCTCATGAAGAACTGGAAAATCGGGTTAAAAAGAGAACCAGCGAACTGGCGGCGGAGAAAGAACGCTTGGCCGTAACTCTTGGCAGCATTGGCGAAGGGGTAATCAGCACTGATCTGAATGGAGTTATTATCCTCGCCAATCACATGGTGGCTAAAATATTGGATATGGATGCCGCCGATTTGCCGGGCAAGAACCTGGAGGAAATATTGCAGGTTCCCCCGCCGGAGGCAGGGGGTGAAGCCAGATTGAAAGAGAATGCGGTAGTGGAAGTGCGCAATCATATTCTGGTAACAGGTGAAGGTAAAGAGCGCCTTATTGATATTGTAGGTTCACCGATCAGGGATGAGTCGGATAAGTATGAAGGCATGGTTTGGGTATTGCATGATATTACGGAAAAACAACGTTTTGAAGAAGAGCTGATAAAGGCCAGCAAGCTTGAGTCAATGGGGATACTGGCCGGTGGACTGGCTCATGATTTCAATAATTTGCTCACCGTTATTGCCGGCAATATCAGTCTGGCCCGCATGACAGTTGAGGGTTCACGCAGCGACGACCCCGGCGATTTCCTGGAGGAGGCGGAAAAGGCCACATTACAGGCTCGGGGGTTGGCTCAGCAATTGCTGACATTTTCCCGGGGGGGCGAACCTATAATAAAAACGGTATCAACCAGTAATCTGTTGCGCAATTCAGTTAAATTTGCCCTGAGTGGGTCCAATGTAAGTTGCGAGTTCTTTATTCCGGAGAAACTATGGAATGTTGAAATAGATGAAGGGCAGATAAGTCAGGTACTGAATAATCTGGTTTTAAACGCTATTCAGGCTATGCCTGAAGGAGGTATAATCCGCATATCCGCCCAAAACCTGACCCTGAGGGAGACCAATAAACTTCTTCCTTTGCTCCCGGGTAAGTATGTGTTATTATCAATAGCTGACCAGGGGAAAGGTATACCGGAAAAATACCGGGCTCGTATCTTCGAACCCTACTTCACTACCAAAGAGTCCGGAACCGGATTGGGTCTCGCTACCTCGCAGTCGATCATCAAAAAACATGGCGGGTATTTAACCTTTGATTCCCGTCTTAATGCGGGAACGACCTTTTGCATCTATCTTCCGGTAAGCGAATGTGAACGGGACGACCAGGATGCTTTGACCTATCCTCCGGCCAAAAGGAAGGGACGGATTCTGGTAATGGATGATGATGAAACGGTACGAACCGTAGTTATTGAAATGCTGGGTTCCCTGGGTTATGAAGCCGAAAGCGCTGAAAATGACAGACAGGCCGTTGAACTTTACCGGAATACGCTGCAGGAGGGGAGAAAATTTGATGCGGTAATGATCGACCCTGCTGTCAGGAATGGAACCGGGGGCCGGGAGGCGGCACAAGCGCTGTTGTCTTTAGACCCTGAAGCTCTAATAATATTGAGCAGTGCTTCTTCCAGCGAGGAACTGGCATGGAATTACCGAAATATGGGTTTCGCTGCTTTTATTGCAAAACCCTATGGAATTGCGGAGTTAAGTGAAACTTTGCATAATCTCCCCCTCCCTCGAAGTTAGATTTTTGCTCCATTTGAACCTTGGCCGGGGAAGTCCTTTTGCAGGGCTTGTTGTCATATGGGTATCCGGAAAGTGAAAATTCCCATCCTTATTTTCTGCCAGAGCGTTATATAGCTCTTTTTTCTTTTCTCACTCCACTAGCCTTCGCAGGAGCTTTTGAGATTTCACTGCAAAAACTCCGGTTGGATGCGTAAATATGCCGGAGCCGTCAGACGGGAGCATGGTGGAAACACCAGTCACCTTATGACTTTTTGCAGTGGAATCAAGTACACATTGTAGTATTATAAAACAATAGGGACTTAAATCCTAATCGGGGGAGTTAAAGCCCTAAAAGTGAAGTGAAAATGGATAAGGAGCTGAATTAATGAAAGTTCTCATCGCCGATGATGATGCCCTTTCCAGAAAAATCCTGCAAGATGCCTTACTTGAATGGGGATATGACATAGTGGTAGCCCGTGATGGGAAAGAGGCCTGGACTATTCTGGAAAGGGCAGATCGTCCCAATATGGCCGTTCTGGACTGGATGATGCCTGGAATGTATGGAGTTGAGATATGCAGCAGGTTGCGGACCCTGAATTTAACAAATTATATCTATGTTATACTCCTTACCGCTAAAAACAAGCGGGAGGATATTATAAAAGGGCTGGAATCAGGTGCAGATGACTATGTAATAAAGCCGTTCAACTATGAAGAGTTAAAGTTAAGATTAAAGATAGGACGGAGAATTATAGAACTGGAACAGAATATTATGCGTTTAGCCAATACCGACTACCTGACCGGCTTATTGAACCGGCGTGCTTTTTTGAAACGCATGACCAGGGAACTAGAGCGGTGCCAACGGGAGAGGGCCCACTTGGGCATCATCATTATGGATATAGACCAATTCAAACAGATCAATGATAAATACGGGCACCAAGTCGGCGACCTGGTCCTGCAGGAAGTATCGGCAACTCTGGTCAACTCCTGCCGGGGATATGATTTCTCCGGCAGGTACGGAGGCGAAGAGTTTATTCTGTGCTTACCCGGTGCGGACAAATGGAGCACCTATCAAATTGCCGAACGTATGCGCTCCTCTATAGAATGCCAGAAAATATTACTGCCTGATAAAAAGAACTATATTAAGGTTACTGCCAGCTTTGGTGTTGCCGCAATGCTGCCGGACCAGCCCAAAAGTTCGGATGAATTAATCAAACAAGCTGATGATGCTCTTTATCAGGCCAAGAACGAAGGGCGTAACCGGGTGATCATGTGTCCCCTCAACTAAAAATCAAATAAAAAAGCCCCGTAAGGGGGCTTCCTTCAGGTATTCCGTTGTGAAGAATATTATTCAGCGGACGTAGGTGCTTCTACTGGACAGACATCGGCACAGGAGCCGCAATCTGTGCATAATTCGGGGTCGATCTCATACTTTTCCTCACCCTCAGTAATCGCCCCCACTGGGCATTCCTCTGCACATACACCGCAAGAAATGCATTCATCGGTAATAACGTAGGCCATTGTGTTCCCTCCTTTGCTACAATAAAACTAATAGCATTATAATTAACGTGATTTTTTTTGTCAATTTACTATGATAAAGTCGAAAAATATTTTACCTGACTAATATTATACAACTCTTCAGGATTTTTTAGCCGGCTTTCAGGGAAAATAATTACAACTATAAACCCGGGCCCCTGGGACTATGGGAAAAGGGCTGTAAATGGCTGGTCAACTATTAGTTTTTTTTGCTTTCTGGTAGAATTAATAAGCGTGATACTTACGTATAAACAATAGAACAGGTGATTTGTATATGAAATGTATTATTATGGCTAATGGTGATTATGGCGATATCCGAAATTACCGGCGGCTACTGGATGAAGCGGACACTATCCTGTGTGCTGACGGGGGAGCGAACTATGCCCATGAGATGGGGGTGTTACCTGCCCACATAGTAGGAGATATGGATTCCATAAGACCACAGGTGAAAGCATACTATGAGGAGCAAAAAGTACCCTTTAAAAAATATCCGCAACGTAAAGACTTTACTGACACCCAGCTTATCCTGGAACTGGCTGAAGAACTGGGGGCCAGCGAAATAATCTTTGTCGGGTCGCTGGGCAAAAGGCTGGATCATACCCTCTCCAACCTTTATTGTGGAGCCGAGCTGGCTCTAAGGGGCAGGAAAGTATGGCATTACTCAGCCAACTGCTCAGCTTATCTGGTCAGCCGGGAATGCATAGTCCATGGAAAAATCGGAGATAAAGTATCCGTACTGGCTTTAAGTGACAAGGCCCGGGGGGTATATGAACAAGGTTTTGAATACCCTTTGGAGAATGTTATCCTGGAAAAATGGAATCCCTATGCCATATCAAATGTGCTGAAGGAAGAGAAGGGTATCGTCAGAGTACAAGAGGGCCTTTTATTAGTGCTTCATTACCACGGTAAGAGTTCGCTCTAATCTTAAGTTGAAGCCATAAAAGCTTATTTTTAGAAATCTATGGGGATAAGCACAATATTACTAAACAATTGTTTGATATCAGACTGCACTGCGGGAGGATAGACAGCTTGGATTTTTCGTTCTTATCGGGCGTTTTTGCCAGCCCCTGGGACATTATACGCAGTTTAATAGATATAGGAATAGTGGCTTATGTATTTTACCGCTTACTGGGTTTGATCAGAGGAACCCGGGCGGAACAGCTTCTTAAAGGCCTGGTCTTATTGTTGGTCTTTACCGTTATAGCCAGCTACCTTGAGTTGGATATGGTCAACTGGCTGGTGGAGAAACTGTGGATTCTTTTTGCTATCACCGTGCCCATCGTTTTTCAACCTGAAATCAGGCGCTTTCTGGAGCAATTGGGGCGCGGCAGCTTCTTTACTTCCAGCCGCCACCTCTCCTTGATGGAAGAGTATGAAAATATTATCACCGAAGTCAGTGAATCGGCCCGTATACTATCGCGTAACCGGGTAGGAGCGCTGATAGTGCTGACCCGGGAAACGGGTATTGCTGAATACCTGGATAGTGGTGTTAAAATGGATGCCCTGGTATCATCCGGGTTGCTGATAAATATTTTTGTTCCCAATACTCCCCTGCATGACGGGGCGGTAATTATCAGCGGGGGGCGGATAGACCGAGCGGCATGTTTTCTGCCCTTAACTAATAACCCGGCTTTGGACAAGGAACTGGGCACCCGCCACCGTGCTGCCCTGGGCATAAGTGAGGTATCAGACGCTTTGGTGGTTATTGTCTCCGAGGAGACCGGTACCATTTCCGTGGCCCGGGAAGGGCAGCTTCAGCGTTATCTGGACGAGGACGGTCTCAAAGAATTACTGGCGCAGGAGTTGCTGATCAGCAGCCGGTCAACTGAATCCCTGTTCAGGAGGTGGTCCCAGTGAAAGCCGCCCATCCGAACAAAAAAAGCACCATCGGACTTAAACTGATATCAGTAATCATGGCGCTCTTGCTCTGGATCTATATAGGCAACCAGGGTGGGAACACGCCCCGTCAGGATACGGTGCAGGCTGATCTGCAGTACATCCATCTGGAAGACGGCCTCAGTGTAAAACAGGCTCCGTCGAAGGTAAGCGTAACCATGTGGGGTAACTACAGAGGAAGCAACAATATTACGGCCTATGTGGACTTAAGCGGATTGGAAGCCGGTACTCATGTGGTGCCGGTCAACCTGGAACCGGTGGCAGGAGCCATGTTTACCCGGGTAAATCCTAAAGAAGTAGAAGTGGTTCTGACCCGGCTGCAGCAACGTGAATTCAGGGTGGAATACCAGGTGACTAATGAACCGCCCGCCGGTTATGAGTTGCTGGACCTGGCAATAACGCCTGACAAATGTATCGTAAGCGGGGAAGATAATATTCTAAGCCAGGTGAGCCGGGTGATTTGTCAGGTCAACCTGGCTAACAGCACTGGGGTTGACTCCTTGCGGCTCCGTCTCCAGGCTCGTGATGCCAGAGGCAATGCAATCAATGAGGGACTTCGCATAGTCCCGGAAACAGTTATAGTTCATGCTGCTGTCAATCAGAAAATGATCAGTAAAGAATTGCTGATTAAACCGCAGTTTAAGGGCAGTGTAGCTGAAGGCTACCGAATAAAGGCAGTAACTATCGAACCAAGTGAAATCAGCATAATAAGCAAACAGGAATTACCGGCGGAGCAGAGCGAAATCCTTACCGCTGAGATAGACCTGGCAGGTAAAAAGCAGTCCTTCAGCCAGGAAGCGGCCTTGCAGATCCCGGCAGGAGCGAAGGCATATCCGGCCCAGGTACTGGTTGAAATCAGTATAGAAAAAATACCGGCAGAAGAGAGCGATCAAAATGAAGATTCGCGTGCGCGACATCAGACTACCCCTGGAACATAATGATGATGAACTTTGCCGGGCTGCAGCCCGCAGCTTAGGTATTGCGGCAGGAGATATAGCCAACTTCAGTCTGGCACGCAAGGCAGTAGACGCCCGGCATCAGACGGTATATTTCAGCTATACTCTGGATTTGGAATTAAAGCCGGAAGCAGAAATAGGGGCCGACATCCTGGCATCCCCAACTACCAAACTCTTGGAAGCCGCAGAGAACGAGCCGCCTCTACCTGGTAACACCAACCTGCCTCATGCACCGCTCATAGTGGGGTCTGGCCCGGCCGGGCTCTTTTGTGCCCTGTACCTGGCTCGCAGCGGCCATAAACCGGTGGTTATCGAAAGAGGACCGGATATGGACCGCCGGGTAAAGGCGGTAGACCTTTTCTGGGGTAAAGGCGTGCTTGACCCGGAAGCCAATGCCCAATTTGGCGAAGGAGGAGCAGGGACCTTTTCTGACGGTAAGCTGACTACCCGGATTGATGATGCCCGCATTGCTTATGTCCTGCAGACCTTCGTAGACTATGGGGCTGATAAAGAGATTCTTTACTTGAAGAAGCCTCATATAGGAACTGATGTCATTCGGCAGGTAGTAAAAAAGATACGGCAGGCTATAATAGCTATGGGTGGCGAATTCTATTTTGATGCCTGTATGACAGACATAAATATTAACCAAAGACGTCTGCAAAGCATAGTAATAAATAACGAGCTGGAGATTCCGGTTTCGGTACTGGTTCTGGCAATAGGCAACAGTGCCCGTGACGTATACCGCTTATTGCTGCAAAAAGAAATAAATATGGCTCCGAAAGCCTTTGCCCTGGGGCTCAGAGTGGAGCACCCGCAGGAATTGATCGACCGTCTTCAATATGGCAGCTATGCCGGTCACCCCTGTCTGGGAGCGGCTGATTACCATTTAACTTATCAAGACCGGATCAGCGGCAGGGCTATGTATACCTTTTGCATGTGCCCGGGAGGCTGCGTAATAGGTGCAGCCTCGGCAGAAGGTCAGCTGGTCGCCAATGGCATGAGCTATTTTGCCCGGGATACCGGGATAGCCAATAGTGCTTTGGTAGTAACGGTCGGCCCGGATGACTGGGGCAACAGCATTCTGGGAGGCATGCAGCTGCAGGAGAGACTGGAAAACAGGGCGTTTATCCTGGGGGGAAGGGGCTATCGGGCTCCGGCCCAGTATCTAACTGAATTTCTGGAGGAGGAACCGGCTACTTCTCTGAGAAAATCACTGGCTACCTTTAGTCCGGGGGTAACCCCGGCTCAATTGGGAGAATTGCTGCCCCGGGAGATAAGCCAGGTATTCAGGCGGGGCATTCGTTACTGGGAAAGAAGAATGAAAGGCTTTATAGACCGGAGAGCGGTTCTCACCGGAATAGAGACCAGAACTTCGGCGCCTCTGCGAATAGTAAGAGATGAAAACCTTTGCTCCACCAATGCGGCCAACATCTATCCCTGTGGTGAAGGTGCGGGCTATGCGGGCGGTATAATGAGTTCGGCGGTAGATGGCTTAAAAGTGGCAGAAAAAATAATTGCTGTCTACAAACAACCGAACGAAAAAATTGCCATAAGCGGTTCCGGGATTACCAATGCCCGGAATCTCAAATAATCAAGCAATTTATACCCTGGAGTTGTATCTGCCGATAGATGAGAAAGGAATGAGCTGCGATATATAAAAATATTGCCATTAGTGTAAAATTAAAGCTTGATCTGGAGGGAGAATACGGTGGGAATTCTATTTGGAACTGATGGAGTGAGGGGAATAGCTAATGTTGAGCTGACACCCGAAATGGCATTTGACCTGGGACGGGCTGGAAGTTATGCCCTGGCTAAACAAGAAGCCGGAGCCCGCCCACGGATACTGGTGGGGAAAGATACCCGCATATCCGGCGATATGCTGGAAGCCGCTCTGCAAGCCGGCATATGCTCTACCGGAGCGGATGTTCTCAAGGTAGGTATGATACCTACTCCGGCCATAGCTTATCTCACCCGCTATTATCAGGCATCTTGCGGTGTGGTAATATCCGCGTCCCATAATCCGGTAGCTGATAACGGTATTAAATTTTTTGGCCCCAGTGGTTATAAGCTGCCGGATGAAGTGGAAGCGGATATTGAGCAGCTGGTGCTGAACGGAACCAGGGAGCTTACCCGTCCCCGGGGTACCGATGTGGGGCGGGCTTATGAGGTGAAGGAAGCTGAAAATAACTATCTCAGATACCTTATGGACTGCTACAGTTTTAATGAAGATCTCTATGGCCTGCGGGTAGTTATGGACTGCGCCAACGGAGCTGCATATAATGTAGGGCCGGAACTGTGGCGCCGCCTGGGAGCGCGGGTTATTGCCATAAATGATAAGCCTAATGGCGTAAATATCAATGAACGCTGTGGCTCTACCCATACGGATACCCTGCGTAAAGAAGTGATTGAACACCAGGCCGACCTGGGTGTAGCTTATGATGGTGATGCTGACCGCTGTATTATCGTGGATGAGCGCGGCAATGAACTTGATGGCGATTATATCATGCTTATCTGCGCCCTGGATGCGTATCGTCAGGGTAAACTTGATCCCCCCAGTATTGTTGCTACCGTCATGAGCAATATCGGCCTGGAAATAGCGCTGAGACGGGAAAATATCAAAATTGAAAGCTGCAAGGTGGGGGACCGCTATGTGCTGGAAAAAATGCAGGAAACCGGCTCACTGCTAGGGGGAGAACAATCCGGTCATATAATCTTTTCCCGCTATGCCACTACCGGAGATGGTCTCCTGACCTCCATTAAAGTGGCGGAAGTGCTCAGGCGCAACCGCATAAACCTGTCCGAATTGGTACGGGAAATGGAAAAATTGCCCCAGTTGCTGGTTAATGTAAGCCTGGAGAATAAAGATGAGATTCTGGGTCATGAATTGGTGGTTGCTGCCCTTAAAGAGGCGGAACAACGTCTGGGTGAATGGGGTAAACTGGTAGTAAGGCCCTCCGGTACTGAACCATTGGTCAGAATCATGGCTCAGGGCTCTGATCGTTACCTGCTGGAGGAAGTTATTGACAGCATCAAGAAGGCAATTGCAACTGCCCAGAATTGATAGTAAAATAGCGCATGTGCGTATAAAGGTCAGGGGATTAACACTGAATCAAGGGTATGAAAGGAGGTGAATATAGGACGGCATAACCAAAAAGGGAGGTGAAATCAGATAAAGCGGAACATTAAAGCGCCTGACCCGGTCGAACCGGGTGACGAGGAGGGGGTTAATCGAATCATCGGCGGGTTCCCCCCGGCTGCCACAGCCGTTAACGCAGTTAACAAAACCGGACAGCAATCTCCGGCACAAAAACTGCAGAGTGGGTAAAGGACGGCATATGCAGTAGAAGGCAATTTATTCCTTCTTACGCCGCGCAGCGAACAACTCTTAAGGATAAGAGCTGCGTTAATCTCAGCTGATCGCGGAATCTGCATCTAATTTTATAACCGGAGGTCAATTTATGTGTGGAATTATGGGATATACCGGCAAGGGTAATGCTGCGCCGGTAATTATAGATGGACTGTCCAAACTTGAATACCGGGGTTACGACTCTGCCGGCATCGCTGTCTGCCAGGAAGGAAAGCTGAAAATAACCAAGAAAAAGGGGCGCCTGGCCGATATGGTAACAGCCCTGGGGGAACTGCCGGAAAGTTCTCTGGGAATCGGGCATACCCGTTGGGCTACTCATGGTATACCCAGCGACAACAATGCCCATCCCCATTGTGACTGCCAGGGCCGCATTGCTTTAGTTCATAACGGCATTATTGAAAACTATGCTAATCTGCGCAAAGACTTGATATTAGAAGGGCATGATTTCATTTCCGAAACCGATACCGAAGTGGTGGCCCATCTGGTGGAAAAATATTATAACGGCTCCCTGGAGCAAGCGGTGAGAAAGGCGGTGTCCTGCTTGCAGGGTTCTTTTGCCCTAGCCGTAATCAGCCGTGACGATCCCCATACCATCATTGCCGCCAAGAAAGACAGCCCTCTGATAGTAGGCCTGGGTGAAGGGGAGAACTACATCGCTTCCGACATTCCGGCTATACTGGGGCGTACCACCAGGGTATATATACTGGAAGACAATGAATTTGTGGTGGTAACTCCGGAGCAGGTGGCAGTCACCGACTTCAGCGGCGATCCGGTGAAGAAGAGCGTATTTAACGTGGACTGGGACCCGATAGCGGCAGAAAAGGGCGGCTATGAGCATTTTATGCTCAAAGAGATCCATGAACAGCCTGAGGCTATCCGCAAAACCATGGCGGGGCAGATAAAAGACGGGCAGGTTGACTTTTCCGCTCTTGACTTTGACGAGGTTCTTAAAAAGACCGGAAAAATATTTATTGTGGCCTGTGGTACCGCCTATCACGCCGGTATGGTAGGGCGCCTGGCCATTGAAAAATTAGCCCGCATACCGGTAGAAACCGATATCGCCTCTGAATTCCGCTATCGGGACGTGCTCTGGCAGCCTGATGATCTAATGATAGTCATCAGCCAGTCGGGAGAAACTGCCGATACCCTGGCTGCACTTAGGGAAGCCAAGCGCAACGGCATTAAAGTCCTGGCGGTGACTAATGTGGTGGGAAGCGCGGTAGCCCGTGAAGCCGACCGGGTCATATACACCCATGCCGGGCCTGAAATAGCTGTAGCTTCCACCAAGGCCTATTCTACCCAACTGGTGGTCATGTACCTGCTGGCTCTTTACCTGGGTGAAATCAGGCAGAGTTATGACCACGGAAAACTGACCGGCATGGTTCGGGATATGCTCTATATGGATACCATGGTGGAACAGGTACTGAAAGAGCAGGATAAGATCAAGGCTCTGGCGGAAAAGTACCGGAGCGTGCAGAGCACCTTCTTCCTGGGGCGGGGTATGGATTATGCCGTAGCCATGGAAGGCGCCTTGAAGCTTAAGGAAATATCCTATGTGCATGCCGAAGCCTACGCTGCCGGAGAACTCAAGCACGGCCCCCTGGCCTTGATTGACGAAGGCGTACCTGTTCTGGCCCTGATCAGCCAGGATAAACTGGTGGATAAAACCATGTCCAATATAAAAGAAGTAAAAGCGCGAGGGGCAGTGGTAGTAGCCATATGTAAGGAGAACCTGCAGGAAGATTGCCAGGAATGCGATGAACAGATCCTTCTGCCGCGGGTCAACCCTCTGCTGGCTCCTATAGTCGCTGTCGTCCCCCTGCAGATCTTCGCCTACTACATGGCCGTTTTCCGCGGCGCCGACGTCGATAAGCCCAGGAACCTGGCCAAGAGCGTGACGGTGGAGTAAGCAAATTAGTAATTAACTTTGCCCTAAA